>JAESGD010000109.1_pt1 | contig 48860 bp, 51 predicted proteins | sample 9269581 | NCBI WGS metagenome assembly JAESGD01 (sample SAMN14515903, study PRJNA621661) | algae metagenome | isolation source: Cyanomargarita calcarea GSE-NOS-MK-12-04C and co-occurring heterotrophs from... | place: USA: Grand Staircase Escalante National Monument, Utah | collected 2007-12-30 | reverse complement strand
GAAGAAGGAAGAAGGAAGAAGGAAGAAGGAAGAAGGAAGAAGGAAGAAGGAAGAAGGAAGAAGGAAGAAGGAAGAAGGAAGAAGGAAGAAGGAAGAAGGAAGAAGGAAGAAGGAATTCGTAGGTTTATATATGTGGATACAGGACCCTAACTCAAAATGGGCCACCTGCGTTCTTGTCGGGGTATTAAAAAGACCCTTGACTATTGACCGAACTATGCGGGGGTTGTCCCCCTGCAACGCCAAGCTCGCTTCCCCTCTACCTCTTCTGTGACCCTTGACTATTGATTAATTCAACAAGAGGCTTGCTCCAGCTAATAACTATTGCTCCGGTTCCATCTACTGTTGGTGCAAACGTAATATATTTGGTGAATGAACCCTTTTTCACTTCATACAAATATCCACCACCATAAATACTTCTCTGAGATGCATTGAAACCTTGTGCTTCTAATTTTGTCTTGACAATTAGAGCTACTTCATCCGGAGTTTTTCCCAGAACTGTGCCGAAAATATTCTCAATTCCGGGGATAGATTCTGCAAATTGACCGGGCTGAGAAAAATTTAAATCTTCACTCCAACTAAGTTCGTCATAAAGGCTGGTGAAGGTGGCATCAAATACTTGTTTTTCAACAGTATCTACCACAGGATTATTGAACTTCTTCAGCTTAACTTGTTTTTGCGATAGAAGTACAACCGTACTCTGCTCATCTTGGACAAAAAAATGCAAGTATTGTGTCTGTTCGGCTTTCGATACTTGAAAGACTTTTACATCTGATTTATCGGCAATCTTTTTGGCTTTGTATCCTAAAGCTGGTAATTTATTGGCAAAAAATACCAAAACTAAATTCAGGCGATCGCTTGTCTGTTGACAGTATTTGCTGTCTATTTCTGAGGCTGCACAAACCGAGGAAGCCTGAGCATTTTTGTATTTAGGAAAATCAGAAAATGGGGCAACAGTAGCTGTAGTTTTCTTCACTGGACTAAATGTAACTTTTTTGACAACTTTTGGAGAAGTCAGTGGTGCTGCGGTTGGGGTTATTACAGCGAATGATGTAGGTAACGTTGTTTGAGTGGCTGCGACTGCCCGAGCAGACGATGGAGGAAGGGTTTCAGTGGTTGTTAGTCTGAAGGGTGCAGACGGTAGTATTTGAGTGACTGTGCCGGAAGAAGGCGGTAGTGGTGGTAGTTGAGCCACTATTTGTGCTGTACCGTTTGGCAAAGAATCTTTAGGAGGTAATTTGGTTATGGGAGTTACAAGCGTCTTTCTTGCATCAAAGAATCCCGACTTAGGGGGTACTAACGATAGCTTGGGGGTTTCTTCCTTTTTTGCGACTGAGTTTGGCTTATTAGACGGAGATAAGGGTATTACAAGCAATAAACCATGCATCAAGAACGAAAGTAGCAGCATGGATGGAGATAACTGCTGTATTGCAATTAAAAAATTACTCGGAGCAAATGATTCGATCATGAATTTGCTTTTGGGAATCTGAATTGCTCAAGTTTGTGTAAGACTGATTCGGGCAAATGCACAAAGCGACAAAATCAATTCAAACAAGTAAAACAAAACACATACGCACTTAGTATTAATTTTAGCACTTAAAACTCATTTTTATTGTATATTTTGATATTTAATATATAGATTTTTGTAAAAAAATATGCTTATAGTATTATTTTTTTTTGACAAAATACATTAGGAAATATAACCTAGTAATAAATACGAGAAAAGCCCTATAAATAAAAAATTAACTATTATTTAAATTTAATTTAACCATTTGTTAAATCCTCCTTAACCGTAAAGAATGTACTTTTGTTTTTGGTTGTGATTTCAGCAGGAAACCAGTCCAGAAATGCGAGGGAATATGAATCTTTCAAACAAAACATTGAATCGTGTTGTTACTACTTCAGTAGTAACTGCAGCTGTTGCATTTGGGCCACTTTTTGCCGCGATCGCCCAAGCAGAAACCTTGAACGGAGCAGGAGCAACTTTCCCCGCTCCTCTGTACCAAAAATACGCACAACAAATCAAAAAAGACATCAAAGACCTGAACATCAACTACCAAGGTATTGGTAGTGGTGGTGGTGTTAACCAAACTATTGCTGGTACTGTTGACTTTGGCGGTAGCGACAGAGCAATGACCGATGCTGAAATTGCGAAAGTTAAACAAGGCGTAATTTTAGTACCTACCGCAGGTGGTGCAGTATCAGTTGTTTATAATGCTCCTGGTGTTAGCAACTTGAAATTGTCTCGCAAAACACTACCAGCAATTTTCACTGGTGAAATCAAGAACTGGAACGATCCTAAAATCAAAGCTGACAACCCTGGTGTAAACCTACCAAATACACCAATCAAAACAGTTGTTCGTGCTGATGGTAGCGGTACAACCTTCATTTTTACCAATCACTTGAGCAGCATTAGTGCTTATTTCAAAGGTAGAGTAGGTGCTAACCAACAGCCAAACTGGGTAGGAATCAATCCTCTCAAAGGTAAAGGTAACCCTGGTGTAGCTCAGTTGGTAGGCCGCACTGCTGGTTCTATTGGTTATGTTGAATACGACTTCGCTGTCAAAAATAACCTGAAGTCTGCTGTTGTACAGAACAAAAAAGGAGAATTTGTTGCTCCTTCTTTACAATCTGCAAACGCAGCTTTGTCAAATGTAAAATTCCCAGCTAACTACCGTGTATTTATAGGCGATCCCAACCAAGGTTATCCCATTGTTGGTTTGACCTGGATCATGGTCTACAAACAGTACAAAAATCCAGCTAAAGCACAAGCTGTTAAGCAAATGGTTGAGTGGATTCTCACCAAAGGTCAACAATACAACGATGACCTAAACTACACCTCGATTCCCAAGAGCGTAGCAAATAGTGTTATCAACACTGTGAAAACCACTGTTAAGTAGTTTGTAATCTTTTAATGTCCGATAGTAGGGTGGTCAAAGCCATCCTACTTTTCTTGTGAGTTCTCATCTCTAACTAATTTTAGATTTTGGATTACCCTGCAAGAAGACGCATTAGATACAGAGTGGCTTGTGTAGGTAGCGAAATCAGGATTTTGGATTTTAAGTTAAGCACACATATATTAATCTAATATCCGAGAAGCCCCAAATCCAAAATCGTCAATCTAAAATCCAAAATCGTAATGACTTATGGCAAACCCATCTGAACAATTCCCAAATCCAGTAGGTATTGACCTCGATATTACGGCTAAAAAAGGGGAAAAATTCTCCGTAGAAGACGGGTTTACTTGGTTAGTTCGTGGCTTTGCATTCCTTACGGTTGCCATACTGTTTTGGATGACTTGGGTCGTTTTTACCAAAGCTCAACCAGCGATCGCTAAGTTTGGACTCGGTTTTTTCACAAGCACAACTTGGGATGTACCTAATGAAATTTTTGGTGCTTTGCCCTACATTTATGGCACCCTCTTTAGTAGCATCCTTTCTCTGTTAATAGCCGTACCAATCGGGTTAGCAGTAGCTTTAGTCACTAGCGAAGATATCTTCCCACAAAAGGTACGTACGCCTGTGGCATTTATCGTCGAGCTAATCGCAGCAATTCCCAGTGTTGTCATTGGTTTGTGGGGCTTTTTTGTTCTAAGTCCGTTTCTGCGTCCAGCCCAACAATGGTTGTACGACAATTTCAAAGTGATACCTCTATTTAGTACCCCACCTTCTGATACCAATATGTTGATGGCTGGTATCATATTGGGGATTATGATTTTGCCTACAATGGCAGCAATCAGTAGGGATGTATTGTTGTTAGTTCCCAAAGAGTTGCGGACTGGATCTATGGCTTTGGGTTCTACCCGTTGGGAAACTATTTTTAGGGTGATACTTCCTTCGGGACTTTCGGGTATTGTGGGTGCAGCGATGCTGGCATTAGGACGTGCCTTAGGCGAAACGATGGCTGTAACACTGATAATCGGTAACAACCCTTTAATTAGTGCTTCGTTGTTCGACCCTGGTTATACAATTCCTGCTGTATTAGCCGTTGAATTTGCTGAAGCCACCGACTTTCATATTTCAGCTTTGATGTATTTGGCTTTGATTTTGTTTGCACTGACTCTAGTTGTTAACATTGGCGCTGTGTTATTCGTACAGTCGCTCGGTGCCAAAAATAGATAAGCGTGAACAATCCGCCCATTTAGGTGAATGAAGAAGAAGGAAGAAGTTTGAATATGGAAAGGCGCAATGGAAACAAGAGATTCTCAGCAGTCTAATATCAATCCATTCTGGATAGCAGAAATATCACAACCTTTGCCGATTTCACGACGGTTGTTTAACAGTGGAATGACAGTCTTAGCAGTTGCCTTGTCTAGTTTGGCACTGATACCTCTGTTTTCTATTATTTGGGAAATTCTCTACCGAGGACTATCCGGACTCAAACCGGAAATGTTCGTAAAGGAAGTAATTGAGAATGGGTTTGCTAACGCAATTGTTGGCACTCTCATAATGGTGGGAATTGCTTCTGCAATCAGCATCCCTTGTGGGGTAATGGGGGGCATATACTTGTCAGAGTTTGGTCGTGGAACTAAACTAGGTAGTGCAATTCGTTTTATTATCACTGTTCTGACTGGTGTACCCTCCATTGTTGTCGGGGTGTTCGTCTACGGTGTACTAGTTTTCACAACTAAGACATATACAGGCTTCGCAGGTGGTTTTGCTTTAGCTGTCATTATGCTACCAATTATTACACTGACGACAGAAGAAGCCTTAAAGCTGATTCCTACCCCGCAACGTCTCGCTTCTGCTGCTTTGGGAGGCAATAAATTCCAAACTACTTTTAAAGTAGTAATTTCAGCAGCAATACCAGGAATTACCACAGGCGTGTTACTAGCCGTAGCCCGTGCTGCTGGTGAAACAGCACCTTTGCTTTTTACCGCGTCCTCTAGTTACTTTTGGTCAGACGTTTTCTCTGGCCCAACGGCTTCTTTACCGGTAATAATCTATAACTTATACACAGATTCCGATCCGGCGAAGAATGCATTAGTCTGGACTGCTTCCATTATCTTAGTTGGAATGGTTTTGTTTTTCAGTCTTCTCTCTCGTTTCTTTACAAACAAGAGACGGACTAACTAAAAATCCGGTAAAGTTGTTCATTTTTGTTTCACCAGATTTGCAAGTATGAGTAAGTTGTCTCCGGCTATCCAAGTTAGAAATCTTAGCTTTTACTACGGCGGCGTCAAAAAGGCGATCGAAGGAGTATCTGTAGATATTTACGAGAACCAAGTGACCGCTATTATCGGTCCTTCCGGTTGTGGTAAATCTACATTCATCAAAACCCTCAATCGCATTAGCGAATTAGAAGGTAAAGTTAAGACTGAAGGTACAATAGAATTCTACGGTCAAAATATTTATGAGCGTCGTATTAACTTAAATCGGTTACGCCGCCAAATTGGAATGGTGTTCCAAAAGCCAAATCTTTTCCCCATGAGCATTTATGAGAACGTCGCTTATGGAGTGAAAATTGCTGGACGGCGCACTAAAGAAGAATTAGATGAAATTGTCGAATCTGCCATCAAAAGTGCTGCCCTTTGGGATGAAGTCAAAGATAAACTGCACACTTCAGCTTTAGGTATTTCTGGCGGTCAACAACAGCGGCTTTGCATTGCTCGTGCCTTAGCTGTAAAACCAAAAGTTTTGTTGATGGATGAACCTTGTTCTGCTCTTGATCCCATCGCAACTAAAAAGGTTGAAGACCTAATCAGACATTTGAAAACTGACGTGACAATTGCAATTGTTACCCACAATATGCAACAAGCTACTCGCGTCTCTGATTTCACAGCTTTCTTCAGCACTGACGAAAGTCGGATTGGTCAACTGGTAGAATTTGGAGCGACCGAGCAAATCTTTGGTAGTCCCATTGACCAACGCACTAAAGACTACGTTTCTGGGAAGTTCGGTTAATGTTTTTCTCCTGTACAAACGTTTATGTTTGAATTTATTTAAGTGCATCTTCAAAAATTTTCGGTTCTACATCAACAGATAAACTAGCTCCTCACAAAGCCGGGTATCTCTAAAAACGTAGTATGCAGTGCAAATAGCAGAATTGATCAAGTTATCCGGGAGTAACTACGCACCTTGCAAGCTTGATTCTTTGCAAATGTCTAAGTAAATAGACAAAACGAGAATATCTATTTTTTTCGTCGTTTTGGCAATATAACAAGGAGAGATTAACTAAAAAATAATCTTTCCTTGTTCTTTTTTTAACTATTATTATTTTAATGTAACACAAATGACTCGATTGAGAAAGTGTATATTTATTTATACCTAGTACAGTTGAATAATTATGCTTAAATAATAATCTCAAAAAATCTACTTTATAAGTATTCTTACTGTTTTTTTAATTACCGGACTTCTACCTTAAGACAGATATACAACGGAGGCGATATCTTTTATATTATTAATTAATAAATGACCGCTCAATTTAGTAAAAAGTTATCTAATATCAAGGCATTCTTAATTTGAATAAAATTAAGGGTGCCTTAAATATTTTAAAAATTATTTTCGTTTTTGTTAGCGATTAAGAAAAGTCATTATATGTGGCAGGTGCATCAACTCGAAGGCATTTTCAAAGAAAGAAAATATACCTTCCTTTGGTACACTCTAGCCAATTAATATGTAAAAATACACTAGTTGTATTGCATCTTCCATGCCACCGAGAATTAAAATTATTTTCATAAAAAAAATAAGAAAACTAACGCCGTATCCTAATTCGAGAATACTCTTATGCGGGGATAATTGAGCTAACTCGATAACACGAGAAATTGTTTCTTGGGGATAGCGCGGTCTGGTTCTATTATAAGCATCTGCGGTATTGCCATACCATGATTTTCTTTGATCTAATACCAATTCTGTATGAAGATGCACATAATCAAGACCCCCCTGTAGTCCCCCCTTGCCAAGGGGGGACGGCGTAGCCGGGGGGTAATATATGCAGCTTCACAAAGAAACGGTATAAGGTGTATTCACCCATGTATTGGTTGATTATTTGTTGCCAATTTTGCATAAATATTCGTCGTTAATTGTGAGTGGTTCACCAGTAATCAAAACCGTGTTTTCTGTAGTTTTCATTCTCAAATCCTTATCTGATAACTGTTAAACGATTAACTTTACCTCGGTTACTCCTTGGCGCAACTCTCGCTGTCGATTCAGCCAAGAGGAACGCACGCGATCGCCCAGAATGTGAGCGAAGTTACTTGCTACCCATCGCATCAGTGCGCTTTTACCTAGTAGTTGAGCCATTTCCGCTTCCTGACTTTGAAGCTGCTGCGCTCGAACAATCTCCGGCTCGCGCTCCGCTTGAATCTGCGGTAAATTCGCATCAATAGCCGCGTGTCCTAAACCCTCACGCAATAGAGGAACTAGATAATTCGCTGCGACAATAACATCCCGCAAAGCCATATTAATGCCCTGAGCGCGGATAGGTGACATTGGATGAGCAGCATCGCCCAAGAGAAGCAAACCGGGCACACTCCAGCGCGGACAGCGACCGACCACAACGGATAACAACACAGGTCGCTCAATGGTTTCTGCATTTTCTTGGAAATGAAGAGCTAACCAAGGAGGTGATACGGACGCTAGCATAAGAGGCCAATCAACTTGCTTCCAGTCCTTAAGGGCATTCTCATGCAGTGCCCAGCCAACTTGGAGATTCCCCTCCGACCCCTGAAACAGAGCAAATGCATGACGACCATTGAGAATCGAATAAAATACATTTTCAGACTCAAAATGCGGACTATCGGCCAATTTGAACCAAAGAATGTCAAAACTTTGGGACTGTTCCTCTAGAGGTAGGTTTGCTCGCTGCCGAACAATTGAATTACGACCATCTGCCCCAATGACTAAATCTGCAGAAATAGAGCGACCATCACCTAACTTCACCCCACAAACCCGTTGCTCGTTCCACAGCAAATCTTGTACTGGGGCACTTTGCATAAACTCAAAATGGGAATAAGTGTTAGCCTCAGAAATCAGCGCTCCGAGCAGGGCCTGCTGTGAAACGAGCGTAGTGGGCTTACCACCAAGTTCCATCGGTTCATCAACTCGAAACAGCTTATTGTTGTCGATTAAGAATTCCCAAGCATCAAGGGAGCGATGAGGGATGCGTTCTAACATAGATGATAATCCCATCTGCTCCAGAGCATCCAGCCCACTCGGCATCAGCCCCTCACCACGAAAAACTCGACGGAAGTTGCGGGATGCTTCAATCAGTTTGACTGTGATGCCGCGTTTCACAAGGAGGAGTGCGAGCGTTGCACCAGTCGGTCCAGCCCCAACAATTACAACTTGAGTCATCATTTTGGATTTTGGATTTTAAGATGTCAATAAACTAAAGATTTTTATTGCTGTATTATATTAAAATATGTAAATAAATATAAAGTAATTATCATTTGCATCACCGAAAGATTTCGGTACTATTTGGTCGAGTCAAGGTAAAAATAATCCCAGACTACCCACAGCAGGTAGATTTGCAACTTGGAATTTTTGTAATTGTTGATGCCTGATTTCGGTCATGCGACCAAAAATGTATTGGACTTTCTGCTGTCCCGAAGCTAAGGGGGAGACAGCCCAAGTTTTTGATTACGATATTATTCTCATATGGAGGCGATCGCATTCCAAAGTCGGCTATGCAATAGTAACTTGATGCCCTTTGAGTTGCCTTTCGTCAGCAAAGTAATCAACAAAGGTGTTTGATTTTCAGTTGTTTGAATAGGCTTAGTTGGCGATCGCTTGCGAGTTTGCGCGATGCCCTTGGTGTGTTTCGGTTGTAGTGCGATCGCCTTTTGGTTTCCTTGTTGGGCGATCGCAGATACAAAGGTTCAGCTTTGCAGTTGGATATCATGCAGCAGGGGGATACGCTCAAGTCCTGGCACAAAATACAGGACGCAAATTCGCGCTAATGGTGCAAAATATCAGGCTACACAAAACGAGTATTACAAATTATTTCATTCTCCTCCAATTACCAGAAGGAATAAAACTCGCCCAATAATAAGGATGCTGGTATTTCGGATTATTTAAAAACTCTAATTGTGTTTCTCGTAATGCTTCATGTCTACCCTTACCTGCTTTGACTTTCTCATAATATTTCACCATTAAATCTTTAGTTCCACCATCATCAACTAACCACAAACTTAATAACTGTGTCTGTGAACCTGCAATGACCAAAGCACGACGCAAACCATAAACACCATCACCTGTTTTCACGTCACCAACTCCAGTTTCACAGGCAGATAATACTACTAATTCTGTTCCGCGTAAATTCAAACCAGCAACTTCTAAAGCTGTGAGAACTCCATCGTCGGTATTGTTAGATTGTTTATTTTGACGACTATTGAAACCTGCTAATGCTAAACCCGAACGTAATAAAGGATTTTCTAAGTTGAAATATTTGGGTTTTTCTAGTTGATTTAAATCATTCATCGCTGATGGAATTGGTTTCAGTTCTTTATCTGGTAGAAAGAACCCGTGAGTCGCTAAATGTAGAATGTTAGGGGTTTTTAATTGTTTAATAGCGGCTTCTGTGGCTTTTTCACCTATGAGAATATTTGTCTTGGGGAAGATTTCTTTGATTTTCTCACCTTCTTCTAAAGTTGCTTTTAGTGGCTGATATGTCAAGTTGGCAAAATCTACAGAACGCTGATTTTGTGAACCACGGGTTTTTGCTGTCGGATTTGCTGCAATCACTGTTTCTTGCTGTTGATAGTCGATATTTGCAAAAACTACGGGATTTGAGAGTTGTTTTGCTGTGGTTTGTAGGCGCAGTAAATCCCTGCCAGTGGTAAGGTAGGAGAAAGCATAACGCTGAACAAGGTATTTATTTTGCTCATCTTTAAGAGCTTCAAAGGGTATGAGGTTTAACTGTCCATCTGGTGATAATAACAGGTGACGCACATCGCCTAATAGGGGACGAATGGGAGCCATGACTTGCTTGTCTAAAGTGCGTGCAAGTTCTTCAAGACTTTTTCCTTCAGCTGGTTCAACATCAATTCCACGTCGTTCCTGAGAATTAGATTTGCTTGTAGCTGGGCCACGTGCTAACACCCGACGAAAACTAGCAATTGATTTATCAATGGTTGTATCATCACCCAAATCAACCCACTTTGGCTCCCCGGAAGTACGCAACACCACCGCAGCATAACGAGATTCACCCCATTTTCCGTCGTCGTTTTTCCCTTTGGGATTAAATGGTTTGTACTGAACAATCTCTACCATTGCTGCATCTTGGGGAATTTGGGCTTGGATATCTGCCAATTCCACTGGTTGAATTTCTTTTCTAAACTCAGCGCTTCTAGCACTTAGTTGTTCTTCTAAGCGTTCATGTTCTGCTTCTAATTGTTTGATTTGCTGTTGATAAATCTCAAATTTTTCTTCTCCCTGTCCCCGATATACTAGGTTTGCTAATCGTTGCTGTACATCTAACCATTCGTCAAATAACTTTTTGGTTTCTGGATTGTCTGCTAATTGGGTACGTAATATTTGCACCGTGTCAGTCATGGCATCTAGCACCCGTCCTTTACGACGGAGGACAGTAGTCAAGGCTAATTTGCCAAGGGTCGGGTTTTTGGTAGATTGTTGTATAGCCAGGGTAACGGCAAAATCAGTACTTCCTGTAAAGGTTTGAGCGTAGTTTTGTTTTCTTTGTTCCGAACCCACAGCATAAATCAGTTGTAAGTTTTTTTCTTCAACTGTAAGTCCACGGGTGAGAAAATCAATAGTACGGGTGATATCTCCTTTTCTCCAGTAAAGTCCTGACAAATTATTCAGGGTAGCTGCCACATTCGGATGTTCCCGACCCAGTACTTTCTCACGAATTGCGAGCGCGTGCAGGTACAAAGGTTCGGCTTTGCCATAATTCCCCTGTGAAAAGTAAAGGAATGCCAAATTATTCAGGCTAGTTGCCACATCCGGATGTTCCCGACCCAGTACTTTCTCCAAAATAGCAAGCGATCGCAGGAACAATGGTTCAGCTTTGCCATAATTTCCCTGTGACTGATAAAGTCCTGCCAAATTATTCAGGCTACCTGCCACATTCGGATGTTCCCGACCCAGTACTTTCTCATAAATAGCAAGCGATCGCCGCAACAAAGGTTCGGCTTTGCTGTAATTCCCCTGTGAATCATAAAGTGCTGCCAAATTATTCAGGCTAAGTGCCACATCCGGATGTTCCCGACCCAGTACTTTCTCCCTAATCGCAAGCGATCGCCGCAACAAAGGTTCAGCTTTGCTGTAATTCCCCTGTACTCGGTAAAGTTCTGCCAAATTATTCAGGCTAAGTGCCACATCCGGATGTTCCCGACCCAGTACTTTCTCCCTAATCGCAAGCGATCGCAGGTACAAAGGTTCAGCTTTGGCATAATTCCCCTGTGAATAGTAAACTACTGCCAAATTATTCAGGCTAGTTGCCACATCCGGATGTTCCCGACCCAGTACTTTCTCCCTAATCGCAAGCGATCGCACAAGCAGTGGTTCAGCTTTGGCATAATTCCCCTGTAATCGGTAAATTCCTGCCAAATTATTCAGGCTAGATGCCACCAAAGGATGTTCCCGACCCAGTACTTTCTCCAAAATAGCAAGCGATCGCAAGTACAAAGGTTCAGCTTTGCTATAATTCCCCTGTGACTCGTAAAGGAATGCCAAATTATTCAGGCTAGTTGCCACATCCGGATGTTCCCGACCCAGAACTTTCTCCCGAATAGTAAGCGCTCGCAGATACAAAGGTTCAGCTTTGGCATAATTCCCCTGTGACTTATAAAGTGCTGCCAAATTATTTAGGCTAGATGCCACATCCGGATGTTCCCGACCGAGTACTTTCTCCCGAATCGCGAGCGCACGTTCTGCCAGGGGAATCGCTTCAATATATTTTCCTTGCTGATATAATTGCACAACTTGTTGATTCAGCCGTTCTGCTTCTTGCAATTCTGGTGAGTGTTGTGCTGATGATGGCGATTGAGCTTGTCCTGCAACTTCTCTGGGTATACTCACCAATAATCCTAGTGCCATTGCAGTAGTAATTGACCAAGATAATAATTTTAGGAGATGACGTGGGGAAGATTTTCTAAGCGGTAACTTGGGAGACATATCTTTTCCTTTATTAAGTTAGTAATAATACTGAGTCAAAAAGTTCCAGTTATATCTATCTCTCAAATTTGAGGAGATATGCAATTTTACTGAGGTCGGCGTATACAGAGGCTTACAGAGAGAATACAAAATGTTTTTTAGTATAAATACTTAAGCTGGGTTATAATTATTGCGAAAATCTTACACTAAATTTGCGTAACGTTGTCAGCTTCAAAAATACAAGTAACTAGAAAAATAAAGATTATTGCGATTATCCTTCGCAAATACCTGTAAAAAACCGCGATCGCTTTCAATCACTCTCAACATTCTCTGGTGGATGCAAACTTGCATTCCTCAACAAACGGCGTAGATTGACGACACCAGAGCGATTTAAACGCAAAGCTTCAACCGTTGCTCGACCATAAGCAGTTTTACCAATCACCTGGATAAAATCATCACTCCAGCTAAAATGCTCGCTCCAAACTTGCTGACGAGGATTATATAGGGCTATTTTTTCTCCCGTTTCTGGATCGAGTGCCTGCATTTTGGTATGTTTATGACCATTACAGCCAAAGCAACTCCAAGCAAGATTTTCTAAAACCGTTTCCCCACCTGCTTGTCGGGGTTTTATATGCTCAACTGTAAAACTCTCAGTCGCAAATTGCTCCGAACAACAACAATACTCGCAGTAACCACGGGAACGAGCAGCAACAATACGTCTCATTGATTGTGGGGTTTTCTCTGACATTAGGCTGCATTGATGTGTGTAGGTAAGAACTCCTTAATCAGCACTTTCAAATCAACCTGACGAAGTTGAGCCAGTTTTATCAATGCTTCTGCACGTTCTGCATCTTGTTGTTCGACGCGCTCAACAAAAATTAACAGTTCTTGATGCTCTGTATCTATAATTACTCCAGCCTCGTTTTGCTGACGCAGATAAGCTAACCTTTCTTGTTCTTCGGGAGACAGACGACGTTGAATGATTTCAAGCATTGCTGCTTCGCTGGTTTCTGGGTTTGATATTACTGATACCTGCACCTCGTGAGAAAGGGCTTCCAAAAATTCAATTGCCCTTACTAAAGATTCTCCCGGTAATTGTTCTAATAATGCGATCGCTCTTTTACGAATTTCTGTAGATATAGGCATAGAAAATCTGACCTCATTTATTTCTAGCTTAGATTATAACCATCCCTTCCCCAAGTCCTGGGCTGATAATCTAAATAAACTCAGGCATTAAGCCCGATCTAGATAAACTTACAGCCATTAACCCTGAATTTAGTAAACAGTTCGCTGAATCTATTGAGTGTCTTATAGCAACTGGGCAAATTTCTAAAGATATGTCAATGCAGGCAGATTTAATAGGAGAAGTGGCCGCACTTTGGTTTGGTCAAGAACCTGCTAGGGAACCTGCAAATATTATTATATCTATAATGAGCTTAGAACTTGTTAAACAAGGTCTACTTAGCATCGGTGAGGCAATTATAGAACATCCCGCATCAACATTTGGCTATCAAGAAGCTGTGAAAGAATTAAACGAGGATTTGTACAACCTGATGGCAACGCAAGCAAGGGTTAAGCCAGCAAAGCAGAGGATAATAGAAAAAGAAATAGCTATTTTACAGAAGTGGTTTGAAACCAAGTCCGCTACATCGTTGAATAATGCGAGTAATGACCGAGAAAGTATTAAGCGTATAATTATGGTTGTTGTTAAAAACTTTTACGCAATTTAAGCCTGGTATTAGACAAAGGTTCAAATATATATGAATTCCCTGAATTTTTACAAATATACTTCTTCTGTACCGACTCTGCTAGTATTATTGTGCTATAATTTAAATGCTATTTATTAATTTAACTTGTAATTTACAATAAGCTAAAATTAAAAATATGAAAGCAGTTGATAAAAATTATTCAGAAATTTTAAAAGAAAATGAACGCTCTCAAAAATCTCAAGAGTATTTCAGGCAAAATATAATTTTTAAAAGTAACGCAGTTAAGCAAGATTTGATTGATTTTGCAAGTTATCAAGGTTGGCAATTAAAAGCTATTAGAGAAGCTGATATTAAGAATTATTTACCATTAGAAATAGCTTGGGTGATGTCACAAACAGCAATTCATTATATTGAAGACTGGCATATAGAAGATGCTGCTGTTTATCCTTTTAGCCTAAAAACGCCATACTTGATTATTGAAGGTAAGAACCCTCAACTAATTGCGCTTTTGATTAGCTCAAAATTCGATACATACTCCGACCAAGAAATTATTACATCTTGTCAAAATGCTTCTAACTCTGACGATTTGATTGACGCAATTGTTCGTCTTAGTTATGCAGCGCCAGAAAAATTTGATTACAGATATTTCTCTACCTTAAAAAAAGTTTTATGTAATTCTGATACATGGGTTCGTCTTGCTACTGTTTGGGCAATTGGTTGCATTTCGTGGTGTGAATTATACGATCTTCTCAAAGATAAGAGCGAAACTGACCCTTCCGAGGATGTACAGTTACAAGCAAGCCAATTGTTACAAATATATAATATTGAAGGTGAAAATAGGCTTTTAACAGTTTTAGATTAACCCATGTTAATATACTCAATCAACTTCAACCCCAGCAATTAGAAACTTATTTAAAACCCACATTCTGCACCCTGTAATATCACAATCACTTCACAGGGCTATTTCATTCTAAAATGTCACGCACAGGTTGCAATAATACTATCTCCTATTTCAGCAAGGCTATTTAGTACTTCAGTATTTCCTAAAATAGCAAGACTACAGTGATTGGTATCAAGTAAATACATACATTAGTCAAAAGGATTAAAATCGTAATTAAAATTAGCTTTACTGCGACTAGAAATTACTGATTCTAAACATTCTTTAAAATCATCACCTTGCCAATTACCAATAGTTTTCAAATGTGCTATAAGCGATTCTCCTGTCGAATTACTGGGATTATCATTATCAAGTTTAACTTGATTTTGCTTGTCATACTTTGCTTGCAATAACTGAACATAATCTAAAATTTCCTGTAACATAGGTTCGGGTAATTCTTCTAATTTTTGTGTAATTTGTTCTCTAATAGTCATTTTCTCTCCTTGGGTTTTGCCTACTTAATCTAATTTACCTTCATCCCCGGAATAGTTCCCATATCGTTTTTATTTTTACTATTTTTCTCTGGTTTTGTCGTCTTTTCTCCTTTCCCCTTACTTTTATCCGCAACCTTCCCCCCCAAAATTTCCGCTTCCGCACGCTGTTGGTTCAAATCCATTAATTTTACTTTGGTTTTGGTAAAAATCAAGGTTGATAATCGGATCTAAAATTGCATAACTTTGTCTGACTGGGAAATATACCTTAGTATTGCGGATTGTTTGTATATAAAAAGCAATTCGTATGCGGAAATACATTTATTAGTCAGAGAAGGGGAAAGTCAAGGTGGTGAAACTCAAGCAATATAAAGCTTTTGATTATCGTGTTGTTGGTTTTATGGTGTTGCTAATTCTGGTGTTCCCGATGGGTGTAGCTTTTTCTCTAAGCAAGGAAAGTTCTCGCGGGGTTAGTGGAGAATTGACAGCGCAAACTCAAACTCAAAAACAGCGTAGGGAAGAAGCTATCAGATTGAATGAACAAGGTTCGCAATTGCTTGGTCAAGGTAAATATAAAGAAGCCTTGGAGTTATTTATTTGAGAGAGCTTTGGTAATTAGTCAACAAATAGGTGATAAATCTGGTGAGGGTATTATTCTCAACAACATTGGATTAGTTTACCGCAATTTGGGACAGTACCAAAAAGCTTTAGATTATTATCAACAAGCGTTAGTTATTAGTCAACAAATAGGTGATAAATCTCGTGAGGGTACTATTCTCAACAACATTGGAGCAGTTTACCGCAGTTTGGGACAGTACCCAAAAGCTTTAGATTATTATCAACAATCCTTAGTTATTCGTAAACAAATAGGTGATAAATCTGGTGAGGGTACTACTCTCCACAATATTGGATTTGTTTACGAAAATTTAGGACAGTATCAACAATCCCTATATTATTATCAACAAGCTTTAGATATTTGCTAAACTAATTCACCTCGCAACTCACGGGTTACTCGACGGTTTTGGAGAACGCACACCGGGAGCTATAGCTCTCTCCCCCGACTCTCCCCCATCCCCCAAAAACGCGAACGAAGGACTTTTACGAGCGAGGGAAATTTTTGAGAATTTGAAACTTCAAGCTGACTTAGTGGTGTTGAGTGCTTGCGATACTGGTAAAGGTGAGATAAGCGGAGATGGAGTATTGGGATTATCCCGTGCTTTATTAACAGCGGGTGCAAAAAGTCTCATAGTATCCTTATGGCAAGTTCCGGATAAAGCAACCTCTGATTTAATGGTTGAATTTTACCAAGAATTGGAGAAAAATCCTGATAAAGCGCGAGCGTTGCGTCAAGCAATGTTGAAGAACAAGGAAAAACACAACACCCCGGTGCAGCGAATTGGGCTGCGTTTACAATAATTGGTAATCCTGAGTAACGTCGCAGTGTATGGGGTGTAGGAGCAGGTTTTTCTTGATTTTCCTTGGGTTTGGTAAAAATTGAGGTTGATTACCATATCTAAAATTGCATATCTTATTTTGACTGGGAAGTATCTCTTACTGTCGCGAATCTTTGTATATAAAAAATGATTCGTATACCGGAATACATTTAATCATTCAAAAGAGGGGTAATTAGATTGTTGAAACCAAATTGTTGCAAATTTAATTATCATGTTGCTAGTTTTACAGTGCTGCTTTTGATTGTATTTCCGGTAGGTGTTGCGTTTTCGCGAACGAAGTCAAGCACGCTTCTGGTAGGTGGGGAGTTAATAGCGCAAGGAAAGACGAGGGAAGAGCGTCTAAAAGTTGCTATTGAGTTGAATAAGCAAGGATTACAGTTATCTGGTCAAGGTAAAAAGAAAGAAGCACTAGAGTTGTTTGAAAAAGCTTTGGTAATTTGTAGAGAAATAGGTGACAAATCTGGTGAGGGTAAACTGCTCAATAATATTGGAGCAGTTTACAACAATTTGGGACAGTACCAAAAAGCATTAGATTTTTATCAGCAATCCTTAGCTATTAGTCAAAAAATAGGTGATAAAGCAGGAGAAGGTATAATTTTTGCTCGCATTGGAGATATATACAACAACTTACAAGAAGTAAAGCTTGCTCTTGATTATTATCAACAGGCTCTAGCTATTAATCAACAAACAAACAATAAAGTAGACTCAGTAGTAATTTTAAATAAGATAGGAGAAGTTTACTTACGTATTGGTCAGTACAAAAAAGCGCTAGAGTTGATTTCAAAAGCTCATGAGGAAATTAATTCTAGGGGGATAGACCGGGATGTTACAACTCTTGGAGAATATTTACAATCTCCAACAATCTTTCCTTCTATAGTCAAAAAAAATATTGCTACTAATTTAGGAGAAGTTTATTCTAATTTAGGTGATTTTGAAAAAGCAAAACTACTCCTTCAAAAAGCTTTAGTTATTGCTCAAGCAGAAAACAATAGATTAGGAGAAGCAACAATATTAGACAACTTTGGGTCTCTTTATATAAATATGGCAGAAAAGGAGTCAGCTTTAGAATACTATCAAAAATCTTTAAAAATATACCAAGAAATAAAAGACAAATCAGGCGAAGCAAATACGTTGATGAGTATAGGAAGTATAGATTTAAATTTGGGATATTATCAAAAAGCACAGGAGCGTTACAATCAAGCTTTAGCTATTTTCCAACAAAATGATAATAAAATCGGACAAGGTAAAACACTTATTAATTTGGGAGAATTGAACCGTCAATTAAGTCAATATCCAAATGCCCTAAAATTTCTCAATCAAGCACTAAAGATTTTAACTTCTAATAAAAATAGTTTAGGTGTTGCAGCTACTCTCAATAACATCGGATTAGTGTACCAACAACTTGGTCAGCAGACACAAGCTTTAAATTATTTTCAGCGAGCCTTAGAAATTCGTAAAAAAATTGATGACCTTAATGGACTAGGGACTACTCTTCATAATATTGGGCTAGTTTACGATGAGTTAGGCAAGCAGGAGTCCGCACTAAAATTTTATCAGCAGGCTTTAGCTATTCGTCAAGAGATAGGAGACCAAGTAGGTGAAGCAACAACTCTCAATAACATTGCATTGATTAATAGCAATAATGGAAATAATCAACAAGCTCTCAATTATTTAAAACAAGCATTGTCAATTTTTCAGAAATTTGGCTATGGTACAAGCATAAGCAATACACTTGATAGCTTGGGAACTGTTTATAAAAATAACAAGCAATATGACAAAGCTCTTGAATCGTACCAGCAAGGCTTAATTATTAGCAAAAAAGTTGGCAGTCGTTTCCTTGAAAGAGTAATACTCAGTCATATTGGCGACTTATTTGCACAAAAGAAGCCAGAATTAGCGATAATTTTCTATAAACAATCTATTAATATTATCGAAACTACTCGTAAAGATTTAAAAGCTTTACCAAAAGAACAACAACAATCATACATAACAACTGTTGCTGATACCTACCGTCGTCTTGCGGATTTACTACTTAAACAAGACCGAATTTTAGAAGCACAGCAAGTTTTAGATTTATTAAAAGTGCGGGAAATAGAGGATTATTTTCGCTCAAAACGAGGAACTGGTCAACAATTAGTAGTTCTCCGTCCAGAAGAAGAAATATTAAAAAAATATGACGAACAGCAAAAGACTGCGATTAAATTGGGACAAGAACTTACACAACTACAGAAAATTGCTTCCGAACGTCAGTTAACTCCTGATGAATTGCAGCAACGTAACAAATTAGTCAGGATACAAGAAGATTTTAACAAGCAGTTTAACCAATTTAGTGAGCTTCCAGAAATAGTACAGTTATTAAACCAACTCAGCCGCAGTGAACGAAAGCAAATTTTAGACTTAGCAGACCTTGATGGATTAAGAGATGATTTGCGTCTTAACTCGGCAGTACTTTTTTATCCTTTAATTCTTGATGACCGTTTGGAACTGATTATTACAACTCCAGATTCTCCACCGCTACATCGCACGGTTAACGTAAAACGAGAAGACCTCAACCGAGTAATTCTGCAATTTCGCCAAGCTTTACAAAACCCAAGTTTGGATGCCAAAACTCCTGCACGGCAACTTTATGAGTGGCTGATTAAACCCTTAGAAAAAGACTTAAAGCAAGTTAACCTAAAAACTATTATTTACTCTCCTGATGGTCAATTACGTTACATTCCATTGTCTGCTTTGTATGATGGCAAGCAGTGGTTAGCAGAGCGTTACCGCATAAATAATATAACCTCCAAATCGCTTACCAATTTTAATGTTAAACCACAACTTGATAAGCGAATTTTGGCAGGAGCTTTTACTAAAGGTAACTACAATATTAAAGTTGGGGAAGTTTCTTTTCCCTTTAGAGGATTAGCTTTTGCATCAATTGAGATAGAAAATTTGGTAAAACTCTTACCCAACACCACAAAGTTAATTGATAAAGAATTTTCACTCTTATCTACTACCACCAGAATGAACGAATATAACATCGTTCATTTTGCCACCCACGCTGCTTTTGTACCGGGAGATGCTACACAGTCGTTTATTCTATTTGGTGACGGAAGTATAGCGACTTTAAAAGATATTGGTAATTGGACGTTAAATAATGTAGACTTAATAGTACTTAGCGCTTGTGAAACCGGGCTTGGTGGTAAGCTAGGTAATGGAGAAGAAGTTTTAGGTTTAGGCTATCAATTTCAAAATAGAGGCGTACGAGCAACAATTGCTTCCCTCTGGCAAGTTGACGATGGAGGCACTCAGGTTTTAATCAATGCATTTTACCAAGCATGGAATAAAAATAACATTACTAAAGCAGAAGCCTTACAACAAGCGCAAATTGCTTTAATAACAGGAAATTTTTCTGACATTAACAGTCAGCAGCGTGGGATTGATGTCACTATCCTTCCATCTAACCTGAAAAAAACTTCTAGCAGCTTTCAACATCCCTACTACTGGGCACCCTTCATCCTTATTGGTAATGGGTTATAATTAAAATACAGCTTATTGGTAAAGAAGCGACAAAAACTGCTGTGATGCAAAGAATTAACAGCGGTAAACTCATCCACCTCGCAACTCACGGGTTACTTGATGGGTTTGGAGAACGCATACCGGGAGCTATAGCTCTCTCCCCCGACTCTCCCCCATCCCCCAAAAACGCGAACGAAGGACTTTTACGGACCAGCGAAATTGTCGAAAATCTTAAACTCCAAGCTGATTTAATTGTATTTAGCGCTTGCGATACTGGAAAAGGAGAAATTAGCGGAGACGGAGTATTAGGATTATCCCGTGCTTTGATAACTGCGGGTGCAAAAAGTTTGATAGTATCCCTATGGCAAGTTCCAGATACAGCAACTTCTGATTTAATGGTTGAATTTTACCAAGAATTGGAGAAAAATCCAGATAAAGCGCGAGCGTTGCGTCAAGCAATGTTGAAAACCAAGGAAAAACACCCCGGTGCAGCGAATTGGGCTGCGTTTACAATTATTGGCAATCCTAAGTGATTGGTAAAGGATGCTAGCAAACTCGAAAATTACATTTAAGGTGCTGGAGCAAAATTACTGTACGTTTGACAAATAATCAGACCTAGTCAGACCAAAGCATTCAGCATTAATACCCAAAGTCTTCCAACCTTGGTCAGTTAATCTCACCGAGCGTACTTGACGATAATCATCATCTTTAAGTGCGAACTTCCCTTGAACATCTCGTTTTAACATCAGCCATTATTTTTAATCAATATAAACACTTAATAGGGAAAAAGCGGTACACTCAAATCGATGAAATCCCGTACTGCTTTTTTAAACGACCCAACACATAAAATCGTTTTCCATTACACCCCCAAACATTCTTCCTGGTGAGTCAGCACGTTGCGGGGGTTCTCCGCGTTGAGGGGAATGGCGTTGACACAAAGTGTAACCCAACCAACAAAACTACGAAAAATTATTTCATTCCTCTCCAATTACCAGAAGGAATAAAACTCGCCCAATAATAAGGATGCTCGTATTTCGGATTATTCAAAAACTCTAATTGCGTTTCTCGTAATGCTTCATGTCTACCCTTACCTGCTTTTACTTTCTGATAATATTTCACCATTAAATCTTTAGTTCCACCATCATCAACTAACCACAAACTTAATAACTGTGTCTGCGAACCAGCAATGACCAAAGCACGACGCAAACCGTAAACACCATCGCCAGTTTTCACGTCACCAAGCCCAGTTTCACAGGCAGATAATACCACTAGTTCTGTTCCGCGTAAATTCAAACCAGCAACTTCTAAAGCAGTAAGAACACCATCGTCGGTATTGTTAGATTGTTTATTTTGACGATTATTGAAACCCGCTAATGCTAAACCAGAACGTAATAAAGGATTTTCTAAGTTGAAATATTTGGGTTTTTCTAGTTGATTGAAATCATTCATCGCTGATGGAATTGGTTTCAGTTCTTTATCTGGTAGAAAGAACCCGTGAGTCGCTAAATGTAGAATGTTAGGGGTTTTTAATTGTTTAATAGCGGCTTCTGTGGCTTTTTCACCTATGAGAATATTTGTCTTGGGGAAGATTTCTTTGATTTTCTCACCTTCTTCTAAAGTTGCTTTTAGTGGCTGATATGTCAAGTTGGCAAAATCTACAGAACGCTGATTTTGTGAACCACGGGTTTTTGCTGTCGGATTTGCTGCAATCACTGTTTCTTGCTGTTGATAGTCGATATTTGCAAAAACTACGGGATTTGAGAGTTGTTTTGCTGTGGTTTGTAGGCGCAGTAAATCCCTGCCAGTGGTAAGGTAGGAGAAAGCATAACGCTGAACAAGGTATTTATTTTGCTCATCTTTAAGAGCTTCAAAGGGTATGAGGTTTAACTGTCCATCTGGTGATAATAACAGGTGACGCACATCGCCTAATAGGGGACGAATGGGAGCCATGACTTGCTTGTCTAAAGTGCGTGCAAGTTCTTCAAGACTTTTTCCTTCAGCTGGTTCAACATCAATTCCACGTCGTTCCTGAGAATTAGATTTGCTTGTAGCTGGGCCACGTGCTAACACCCGACGAAAACTAGCAATTGATTTATCAATGGTTGTATCATCACCCAAATCAACCCACTTTGGCTCCCCGGAAGTACGCAACACCACCGCAGCATAACGAGATTCACCCCATTTTCCGTCGTCGTTTTTCCCTTTGGGATTAAATGGTTTGTACTGAACAATCTCTACCATTGCTGCATCTTGGGGAATTTGGGCTTGGATATCTGCCAATTCCACTGGTTGAATTTCTTTTCTAAACTCAGCGCTTCTAGCACTTAGTTGTTCTTCTAAGCGTTCATGTTCTGCTTCTAATTGTTTGATTTGCTGTTGATAAATCTCAAATTTTTCTTCTCCCTGTCCCCGATATACTAGGTTTGCTAATCGTTGCTGTACATCTAACCATTCGTCAAATAACTTTTTGGTTTCTGGATTGTCTGCTAATTGGGTACGTAATATTTGCACCGTGTCAGTCATGGCATCTAGCACCCGTCCTTTACGACGGAGGACAGTAGTCAAGGCTAATTTGCCAAGGGTCGGGTTTTTGGTAGATTGTTGTATAGCCAGGGTAACGGCAAAATCAGTACTTCCTGTAAAGGTTTGAGCGTAGTTTTGTTTTCTTTGTTCCGAACCCACAGCATAAATCAGTTGTAAGTTTTTTTCTTCAACTGTAAGTCCACGGGTAAGAAAATCAGTAGTGCGAGTTACATCATCTTTTGCCCAGTAAAGTCCTGCCAAATTACTCAGGCTAGTTGCCACATTCGGATGTTCCCGACCGAGTACTTTCTCAGAAATAGCGAGCGATCGCAGGTACAAAGGTTCAGATGAGCCATAATTCCCCTGTAAGTGATAAAATAGAGCCAAATTATTCAGGCTTTGTGCCACATCCGGATGTTCCCGACCGAGTACTTTCTCCCGAATCGCGAGCGATTGTAGGTACAATGATTCAGATAAGGCATAATTCCCCGGTGACTTATAAAGAAGTCCTGCCAAATTATTCAGGCTAAGTGCCACATCCGGATGCTCCCGATCAAGTACTTTCTCCCGAATCGCGAGCGATCGCAGGTATAATGGTTCAGATGAGCCATAATTCCCCTGTGACTCATAAAGTTCTGCCAAATTATTCAGGCTAGTTGCCACATCCGGATGTTCCCGACCCAGTACTTTCTCCAAAATAGCGAGCGATCGCAGGTACAAAGGTTCAGCTTTGCCATAATTCCCCTGTAACTGATAAAGTGTTGCCAAATTATGCAGGCTAGTTGCCACCGAAGGATGTTCCGAACCCAGAACTTTCTCAAAAATAGCAAGCGCTCGCAGGATCAATGGTTCAGATGAGCCATAATTCCCCTGTAATCGGTAAAGTAGAGCCAAATTATCAAGACTTCGTGCCACCGAAGGATGTTCCAAACCCAGAATTTTCTCAAAAATAGCGATTGATCGCAGGTACAATGACTCAGCTTTGGTATAATTCCCCTGTAACTGATAAAGTGCTGCCAAATTATTCAGGCTTTGTGCCACATCCGGATGTTCCCGACCAAGTACTTTCTCATAAATAGCGAGCGATCGCAGGTAGAACGGTTCAGCTTTGCCATAGTTTCCCTGTGACTGATAAAGTGCTGCCAAATTATTCAGGCTTTGTGCCACATCCGGGTGTTCCTGACCGAGTACTTTCTCAGAAATAGCCAGCGATCGCAGTAACAATGGTTCAGCTTTGGCATAATTCCCCTGTAATCGGTAAAGTTCTGCCAAATTATTCAGGCTAGTTGCCACATACGGATGTTCCCGACCGAGTACTTTCTCAGAAATAGCCAGCGATCGCACGAGCAGTGGTTCAGATGAGGCATAATTCCCCTGTGAATAATAAAGTAGAGCCAAATTATTCAGGCTAATTGCCACCAAAGGATGTTCCTGACCGAGTACTTTCTCATAAATAGTGAGCGATCGCAGGTACAACGGTTCGGCTTTGCCATAATTCCCCTGTAATCGGTAAAGTCTTGCCAAATTATTCAGGCTAGTTGCCACATCTGAATGCTCCAGACCCAGAACTTTCTCCCGAATTGCTAAGGCTTTCTCTGCTAGGGGAATAGCTTCTGTATATTTTCCTTCCTTATACAACTGCTCTACTTGTTGATTCAGTCGTTCTGCTTCTTGCAACTTTGCTGACTGTTGTGTTGATAGTGCTGGTTGGGCTTGTCCTGCAACTTCTCTGGGTACAATCACTAATAGTCCTAGTGCCATTGCAGCAGTGATTGACCAAGATACCAATTTCAGGGGATGACGCGGGGAAGATTTTGTAGGGAATAACTTGGGAGGCATATCTTTAGTATTTCTTGGCTAGGTTAGTAATAATACGGATATTTATTGTTCTAATTCTATTTATTTCTCACCCTTGGGTAGGTATGCAGTTTTTCTGGCATTGCCTCACGCAGAGGCGCGGAGGCGCAGAGAGGGAACGTAAAATTAAATACTTAAAAACTGCTGTAATTATGTCAAAATTTTGACATTAAATTTGCATACCCCTGCACAGTCCAGAAATATAAGTAACTAGAAAATCTCAAACAAACATATCCTTGCTGCATTTGAACAACATCTGATTAACCAAGCTAAACCGGGGGATGTGGTGGTATTTCACTACTCTGGACATGGTTCACAGGTTGTCGATCCAGATAAAGACACCCCCGATGGCTTAAATAGTACGCTAGTTCCGATTGATTCGGGATACAATTCCTCTGGTGGTGTGGTGCAAGACATTATGGGACACACGCTGTTTTTACTTATGTATGCATTGAAAACCGATAATGTCACGGTTGTATTGGATAGCTGCAATTCTGGGGGAGTCTTAAGGGGAGCAACGCGATTTGGTAAGATCGAGGTTTAGTTCTTAATTAGAGTGTTCCAATTAAAAAAATATCCAAAGTCGATATCGTAGGATAGGTGTCTCCCCTGTCCCACACATATCTGGACAGGCGGGATGCCTAACCTACGGGATCATTTATTTCTTGGATTACTCTCACACGTTGATATTCTCAACAAAACTAGGTTTTTTAGTTGCGAAGCTAGGAAGATGGAAAATGTTCAAAATGAGAATATACTCATGGACGTGAATATAAATTAATGGATTTATTTAAACAATAAATAAATCATAAAATTGCTATTTTTATATATTATTTACTTTTCAAAATCAAAGCGTTAATTTGTTCATCTTCAACATTTATACCGCGACGTTCCAAGTATGAACGTAAATTAATTTGAACAAATAAATCCTTTAATTCTTCAGCAATTTCTTCAGGAGGGTTTCCCGATAAAGCCGTTGCGATTAGACGTTCTGCCGCTTGAAATTCTCCACAATCTATAGCGAGAGTTGCAGCGCTGCGATGTAAAATCGAGCGAGATGGTTCCGCATCTAATTGATTTGCAATTAATGCTGCTGCCACTTGCTCGTTCTCAAATGCTTGTCGGGTAAATTGGGACGCTTTTTCTAAATCACCTCTAAGTTTGGCTATTATAGCAGCTTCCGCCAAATCCATTGCAGTAGTGTGTTTTTCTTGAATTTGACTCATTTTCTTGCTTCAATTGTACTTTGAGCCCCTAAAAAGACACCTGACTAAATTCTGACCAAATGTAGTGCGATCGCTCAAGAGCAGGATGAGTGTCCCAATCCTACTTGAGAGCAAAGTTAGACGGGTCTTGATCTCGTCGATGCTTAGTGGGAATGGGGGCTGGCTGTCCATCACCCACAAGGGCTGCGGTTTTCTCCAGGGATTCCCTCAATCGCTTGGCTGCATAAATGGACATATCTCGGGGTACATTAATGCGATCGCGTAAGTATCGCAAAGCTATATCAGAACCTGATGGAGGTACACAGTCTTCGCCAGTCATCATGTGTGTTAAAGCACAACGGAGGGCTTGATCAAACAATTTATCATCTAAGGGGTTGACTCGGATAATATTGATGTGGTGTTCGATAGTTCGTTGAAGAGCTTCCATGCGGGAGTTTTCGGGTTCTGGATAAGTAACATCTGGTAGCCCGAACCAGGAACCGTTATCCACCCGCGCTTTATTGAGAAGCATCTGGGCTTCACCGTTTTCCCAGCAACCCCCCATCTGGGGCGGTAAATCATGTACATGGGTGTGAAAGTCACTCTGGGTACCGCAGTAGGTAGGTCGGCTTTCCATTGCCGCAAACCATGCGTTCAAGCGAGGGTTTTCCTCCCTCAGCGAGTAGCCCTTGTAGTAGTAAAGGCTCGCATTCATCCGTTCGAGATAGGGCGTAAAGATGACATCGACGGTGCCGAAGCTATCTAAAAAGTAAGGTCCTGGGGTGCGACCTAGAGCCTCCTCGACCTTAGCCACCACTCCTATAAATTGTTCTCGGTTGCGTTGTTCTTGTTGAGAGGAACCTGCTGGGTAGCACAGCCAAGCACACCAGGCTCTAAATAAAAGTCGTTCTAATTGACGTAGAGGAAGCACCGTGGGGTCTTCCATCCCTTGGCTCAATGAACCAAAAGCCTTTTCCAAAGCGAGCAAAATGTCATCGCTTTCCTTAATAATCCGGGCATCTAGCTCGATCGCAGGGAGCATTCCTGATGGTACCTTACGTTTGTACCAACTTTCTTTTTCCCCATAGCAGAACATTGTCACTTTTTCGATCCGGTAGGGGATTTGTTTTTCCTCTAGCCATAACCAAACTTTTTGACAGTAAGGACACCAAGCATGGTTATCGCGGTACAGTGTTACCCGCACATCAGATTCGGGCTGCCCAAACAAGCGCAACTTGGCTCTAGCATTGGTGAGACCATTAACGGTATCTATTTGATAGTCCGTGAGGGTTTCTAGTTCTTGCCAGCTTAGGGGTGCGGTAGTCATAGGGGAGTTGCGTAGGGCTTTACTAAAGAGGACTTTTCTTGACTCTACAATATTGGAGGGTAAACCAAGGTCAAACAACAATTACAACTTAAATCATCATTTTGGATTTTAAATTCTAATATGTCACCTATTTCCGCAAGGAGGCTCCTACTGTACCCAAGGGGTCAGTGGTGAGAGGAATTCCGGGTTGAAAACGAAACGTCTCCCGACCAATTTTTCCCGTAGGGATGCATAGGGAGTGGAGACACTTGAGTTTTCAACAATAAGTTAGGAACGCAACATGACAGATTATAGTCTATAATATTAGTCATATGTGAGAAGGTCGAACTCATGGAACAAGTACTGACGCTAGTTTGTAAACTCAACCCTACCCCAACACAGTCGGAAAAACTGGAAGCAGTTCTTCATGCTTTTGCTGCGGCTTGTAACTACACAAACGGAGTTATCAAGCCGCAGATAACCAGTAAAACAACTATTCAAAACGTTGTTTATGAGGATTTGCGTTTAAAGTTTGGTTTAGCCGCTAATTTGGCTGTCAGAGCTTGTGCCAGAGTAGGCGCTAATCGACTAGCAGCCAAGAAAAAAGGTCAGCCCGTAAAAGCGTTTAAGCCTACTTCGGCTGATTATGATGCCAGAATTTTTTCTTTCCGAGAAAAAGATTGGACTGTGAGCTTGACCACTTTAAATGGTAGAGAACACATCAAAATTGATGCGGGAAACTATCAGCGAGGTAAGCTCAAAGACAGAAAACCTACTTCTGCTCAATTGTGCAAACACCGTGATGGACAGTACTACATCCACATCCAACTAAAAGATGAAGTTCCAGATCCACAACCAACCAACAAAGTTATTGGTGTTGACTTTGGCAGACGCGATATTGCCGCAACAAGCAAGGGCGATTCGTGGAGTGGCAAACAGTTAACCAAGACGAGGGATAGATATAGTAAAGCAAGAGCGTCTCTCCAGAAAAAAGCTTCCACACGCACAAGGTCTAGTCGGCGTAGATGTCGGCAAGTCTTGGCACGGCTATCGGGGCGCGAGAGACGATTTCAATCGTGGCTAAACCAGAATATTTCTAAAACAATCATCCAGCAAGCCAAAAGCGAAAAAGCGCTTGTAGCCATTGAGGATTTGACTGGTATCCGTGAAAGGACAAACCAAAAACCACGCAACAAAACAGAGCGCCGTAGAAGTAACTCATGGGCGTTCTACCAATTGCGGATGTTTTTGGAATACAAAGGGTTGAGGGAGGGTGTTGAGGTGATAACTGTCCCTCCTGCCTACACGAGCCAAACGTGCCATCAATGTCTACATATTGGTTTGCGATCTGAAAAAAGGTTCAAATGCGGCAATTGCGGGTTGTCTTGTGACGCGGATTTGAACGGGGCAAAGATGATTGCATTATTGGGGCTGTCTGTAAACCAGCCTGGAGGCTCGAACGGTTTGCACTGTAATCTCAGTACAGATTCTTCAGGGCTACTAAAAGCCCACACTGATTCGGTACTCTGAATACAGTGTGGGTAGTTTACTAAACTAAAGATTTTTATTGCTGTATTATCTTAAGATATGTAAATAAATATAAATTAATATGCAAGATAAAGTAATTATCATTGTCGGTGCTACCGGCGGTATTGGTTCAGCATTAACCCGCAAACTTGCATCTACAGGCACACGTTTGGTGTTAGTAGCGAGAGATATGGTTCGTTTAGCAGCACTGGCAGAGGAATTATCAGGAGAAGTTTTGACAGTTCCTTGTGATATTACTGACCCTCAACAAGTAAAATTGCTGATAGAAAAGACGATTAGCCATTTCGGTCAAATTGATGTTTTGGTAAATTCAGCAGGTGCTGGCATCCTCCAACCTTATAACAACGTGGAGCCAGCAGATTTGGCCAAAATGCTAGATATCAATTTAAAAGGCAGCTTTTATACCACTCAGGCTGTAGCTATTGAAATGCAAAAGCGCAAGTCTGGTCATATTTGTAACGTAGTCGGGATTCTGGGCAAGCATTCGATGGGGATGGCCTCCGCTTACTGTGCTTCTAAATTTGGTGTTGTTGGCTTCAGCAAAAGTATGGCAGAAGAACTAAAGCGTTTTAATATCAAATTCACGCTATTCTACTTTGGTGGAGTCGATTCACCTTTTTGGGATAACGTAAAACTCAAGGTAGACCGGAAAAAAATGCTCAGTACAGAAACCGCAGCCAATGCGATATTTTTCGCACTATCTGCTGAACCGCAAGCTGTACCAATGGAAATTAATATCCAACCTGATAGTCACTTATTTTTTTAACTTGGTTATTGGGCACCAACAACTTTATATCTAGCTTAGGAATGATATGGAAATCTAGCTTTCATAGGCAGAATAACGACACAGATAGGCTGTTACGCTGGATTTTCATCAATTATGAGAATTAATCATATTCACTTTTATGTAGAAGATGCCAAACAATGGCGCAATTGGTTTATACACCATTTGGGTTTTGAAGCGGTAACTTTTGACTATGCCATACCCTTGAAAGAATCGTTCCACACCTGCACGGAAGTAGTCAAAAGCGATTCCGTTTGCTTTTTGTTGTCTTCACCATTATTACCCACTAGTCCAGTCGCAGAATATCTCCGTCAGCACCCCCCTGGTGTGGCAGATGTTGCTTTTGATGTTGAAGATGTAGAAGAAACTCTAGCCCAATCTCAAGTTTACGGAGTGAAAGTCCTCCAACCCATCCAGCAACACCAACAAGGTGAAGAGTCCGTCAAGTGGAGCCAAATTGCCGCTTGGGGTGGGCTGACGCATACGTTAATAGAAACGAGAAAAGAGGAGGAGCTGGATAATCTTTCTTTCCCCTACTCCTCGAACATAACTGCTATAGATCACATTGTCCTCAACGTGCCAGAGGGTGATTTAGAACAGAGAAAAGAGGAGGAGCTGGATAATCTTTCTTTCCCCTACTCCTCGAACATAACTGCTATAGATCACATTGTCCTCAACGTGCCAGAGGGTGATTTAGAACATGCTGTTGCATGGTACAAAAATATTTTAGATTTTCAACCACAGCAAATGTTTAAAATTAAAACCAATCGCTCGGCATTACACAGCCAAGTGATGGTTTCCCCCCAGGGTAATGTACAATTACCGATTAATGAACCAGCAACTCCCAATTCCCAAATTCAAGAGTTTATCAACGTGAACCGAGGAGCGGGAATTCAGCATATCGCTTTACGAACACCTAACATTGTTGAAGCGATCGCTAAATTCCGCAGCAGTGGTTTATGCTTTCTGCGTGTTCCCCAAAGCTACTATGAAATTCTTGCTATTCGGCAAGGACTCCCTCTATCACCAACAGAATTACAAGCGATCGCTCAACAGGAAATCTTAGTGGATTGGCAAGAAAATACTCCCGAAGCACTACTACTGCAAATTTTCACTCAGCCCATCTTTGGACAGCCGACCTTCTTTTTTGAGTTTATTGAGCGTAAGAACCAAGCCCAAGGTTTCGGTGAAGGCAATTTTCGTGCGTTATTTGAAGCCATAGAAAGCGAACAACTCAAACGTGGCTCCCTTAACTAAGTTCTGAGGAGGAAAGGAGCGAGATTCATCACAATATCAAATCCGGATAATCACTCGTACTTCCCGCAGTCTCACAGCTTACCTGTAGTTACAATACCCTACGCTCCGGCAAGCCACATGAATTGTCACTACGTTATATTATGGTGATTTAACCGGACATCATATTATATCAAATCCGGTTGATTACACACAGTTTCCACAGACCTTCACCTTGAATCCACAATGTTTATGTTTTTTTTGAACTATGTGCATTTACCCGGATTTGATATTACGGGATGTTGCTCCCGCATTTTGGTCTGACTCCTACTGGAGCTAAAGTCGGCAACTTTTGCTTTGTAATTTATGTTGAAACAGAAAGCTTTTAAATGTTGTTCTCTCAAATTTATGGGGCTAGTTTTAGCTATCTTGGCTGTATTGATTAGTATAATTCCTGTGAGGCTGGCTATAAGTCTTCATCAAGTACCGACACCGCAGGCAATTTTTGTGTTGGGGGGTGATTTCAACCGGACTGAATATGCGGCACGATTTTGGCAGTCTCATAAAAACTTAGATATTTGGGTTTCTGATTTTCCAGAATATCTAGAAATGCATCGCAACATTTTTCTACAATTGGGTATTCCAATAGAACAGTTACACTTGGATGGTCGTGCTACGGATACTGTGACGAATTTTACTAGTTTAGTAGGGGATTTTGTTAACCAGAAGCTCCAGCATATTTATTTGATTACGTCGGATTATCATATGCAACGGTCAAGGGTTATTGCAACTATAGTTTTGGGTAGTCGGGGAATTGTGGTGACACCTGTGACTGTGGCTTCGACGGGGGGAGAGTTGGAATCTTGGGTGCGGGTGTTACGGGATTTTGGACGTTGTGTATTGTGGGTTGTGAGTGGGAGAACAGGTGCGAAGTTTAATCCTCGGCTGATTTGATTAGATATTGACTTAGTAGAGAAATGAATTTGCGCTTACTAGTACAGCACAGCATAAATATGCCTACCATTTAGAACTTGAATTTAGTCTTCTTAAAGAAGACTTTCGCTATTAGACAGCGGTTTATAACCGTTGGCGGGTTCGGTATTCACAATAATATCCTCACTTACGCTGCAGTGTACTAGTACAGGTCTTTTGGAAATAAAGCTACCATCAAAAATAGCTAAAAAGTCTGGAACATAGGTGTTCTTTCTTTTTACTTCTTACTTTGTTTGTCGCAGTGAAAAGTTTCTGTGTTTCTGTATGGCAAAACGGCACAGCAACAACAGCAGGTGCTAGACTTTGTAGAATTTTTATTTTTATACCAAATGAGAAGATTGTCAGTATTAATATTGAGAAAAAAGCGCTTTTTTGTTTTGATAAAAGTATATAAGTTAACTATCAATACGCATAAATAATAAACCCAAAATATAGGATTCTGGAATATCAGTCTCCCGATTTAGGCGATCGCAGAATGTGAATAAACGAAATATTTGAAATATTCATTTAATTACGTCGGACTATCATATGCGGCGGTCGAGGGTTATTGCAACTATAGTTTTGAGTAGTCAGGGAATTGTGGTGACACCTGTAGCTGTGGCTTCGACCGGGGAGAGTTGGAATCTTGGGTGCGGGTATTACGGAATTTTGGGCGATCGCGTTCCTGAATTGAGGTATGAATTACCCTCACACTTCCCAGCCCCTCTCCCTAAGGGAGAGGGGAGCTTTTAATTCTTGTCCCCTCTCCCTTGGCATAGAGGGCTAGGGTGAGGGTAAATTTAGCAATTCATACCCGGATTCAGCAACGCCGAATAAACTTTTCTAAAATAATGTACGTTCAAAGGAACGATACCTGGGATTTAAGTATTTATAATCGCGAACTTCAATTAGTGCTTGCTGTTGAGGTTAAATCGCAATTCCACAAAACTAAACTTAAAAAATCTTAGACGCAACCCGGCTTGTCGTAGAAATCGTACCCCCATCAAATCCAAACCGGACTTTTCCGAGCAATGATATTCAGCTAAACTGGAAATATATTTTAGGATAGTATTGATATATGAGTTACCACAATATAATTACAATTGAGCCAGACAAGCGTGGTGGTAAGCCCTGTATTCGACGTATGCGGATTACAGTGTATGATGTTTTGGGCTGGTTGGCGAATGGAATGTCTAATGAGGAGATTTTAGACGATTTTCCTGAGTTGACACAACAAGATATTAAAGCCTGTTTGGAATTTGCTGCGGATCGAGAACATCGTTTGATTGCTGTGGTGGGTGACGTTTGAAGATACTATTCGACCAAAATTTGAGCCGGAAGTTAGTTAACAGGGTGGTTAATATTTTTCCTGATGCTAGCCATGTTCAGGACAAAATGGAGTATATTTCATAAGTGACGGACAAACCGAGCAAGTTTTAAAAGCCCCTGAAAGTCCATATTCAGAACTATTTCTAACATTGTTAGCAAAGAGTTTTGATTTAGACACTCCTGAAGTCGAAGCGATCCGTCCTGACAATCAAATATACGAAGAGATCGTAAGATATCTCAAGCCAGACATAGAGAAGTCTAACTTAAAGCTGAGAGAAGCTCAAAAACAAGAGTCGCAGAAAAATCAGGAAGAACGTGATTTAGAGCTAATTGAAAAGCGTATTCTAAATTTAGATTCCTCTCCTACATTTTTTTTAATGGAAAACTTGAAAGGTCGCTCTTTAAGGGATATAACTCGGAAAAACCTGACAGATTGGTATGGTGCTGACGAACAACTTAACCAAGTCGGTCAAAAATTTTTCAAGGATTTAGGTAAGCTACTGGTGTTTGATGTTCTCGTCAGCGCGTAATTTATGTTGAAACGTAAGGTTTCTAAACGCCGTTTTCGCAAATTTCTGGGGTTAATTTTAGCTATTTTGGCTGTATTGATTAGTATAATTCCTCTGAGGCTGGCTATAAGTCTTCATCAAGTACCGACACCGCAGGCAATTTTTGTGTTGGGGGGTGATTTTAACCGGACGGAATATGCGGCACGATTTTGGCAGTCTCATCAAAATTTAGATATTTGGGTTTCTGATTTTCCAGAATATCTAGAAATGCATCGCAACATTTTTCAGCAATCGGGTATTCCATTTGAACAGTTGCACTTAGATGGTCGTGCTACGGATACTGTGACGAATTTTACTAGTTTGGTAGGGGATTTTGTCAGTCGGGAGCTACGGCATATTTATTTGATTACGTCGGATTATCATATGCGGCGGTCGAGGGTTATTGCAACTATAGTTTTGGGTAGTCAGGGAATTGTGGTGACACCTGTAGCTGTGGCTTCGACCGGGGAGAGTTGGAATCTTGGGTGCGGGTAGTATTACGGGATTTTGGGCGATCGCGTAGCTCTTCCTTTGGAGGCTACGTCTGAAGTGGCGCAAAATCCTTGTTGATTTTTTTTGCCAATGTATTGCACGATGTCAGCAATTTAGTAGAATTGGATAATATTAGACGTTTAGTTTTTATGTAATGTTTCCCGGCATTTTAGTAGAATTAAAATAAGGTATTGTTGCTTGTCTTATTCAACAGGTAGATCAATGGCTAAAGAAGAACAATTATTAGAATATTGGCGCGAATTATCTTCTGATGCTCAAGAGCAGGTATTGGCATTAGCCAAATCTTTAAAGTTGCCAACTACCATTGAGGAATTTGTACCCCAAACTCCTCTAGGTCAAAGACTTTGGGGCATTCGACAGCGTGCGTTCACGAAGTGACTCCAAAGGAGTATCGCGCAAGGGATGCAATTGCTGACTGAATCAGAACTTGAACAAGAACTAGCCGAACGTCGAGGCGGATATAGTGAGTAATAAAGTTACTTATCTCGATTCTGGTGTCTTAATTAATGCTTGAAGAGGAGTTAACGAAGTTAGTTTCAAAGCTACGCAAATTTTAGATGATTCAACTCGTTTATTCGCAACAAGCGTATTTGTGCAATTGGAAACTTTGCCAAAAGCAGTGTATAACAAGCAGCTTGCGGATGTTGAATTTTACACGGCTTTCTTTGATGCTCTTGTTCGCATGCCGAATGGCCGAGCGAACAAGAGCTTTCTTGGATACGTCTATTTTCTGTAAAATAGCTTAGTTATTGTTTATAGCAGTGGAAAGTTTCTGTATGGCAAAAAAAATATTGTCAGATTATGATAGTCCTTGGAAAGAGGCATTAGATGTATATTTTGAATCATTCATGGAGTTGTGTTTTCCTGCGATTCATAATGATATAAATTGGCTCAAAGGTTATGAATCATTGGATGTAGAATTAAAAGAAGTAATCAGGGATGCCGAAATCGGAAATCGTCTTGCCGATAAGTTGGTAAAAGTTTGGCTCACTAGTGGACAAGAAGTTGTTATGCTAGTCCACGTCGAAATCCAAAGTTAATATCAAGCAAATTTTGAGAAGCGAATGTATGTTTATAACCATCGGTTGTTTGATAGATATGGACAAGAAGTAATCAGCTTGGTAGTACTAGGAGATAATGACATTGGATGGCGACCAACAGGATACAGTTATTCACGCTGGGGATTTTCTACTCATACAGAGTTCCCTACCGTGAAGCTATTGGATTACAAGGAGCGGTGGAGTGAGTTAGAGGTTTCTTCAAATCCATTTGCTGTATTGATAATGGCGCATTTGAGTACTTTGGAAACTATTGGTAACCCGAATAAACGCTTGCAATCGAAATTGAGTTTGGTGCGCGGACTATATGAGCGCGGCTATACTAGAAGTCAAATACTGGAGTTGTTCCGGTTAATTGAGTGGAAGATGGTGCTGCCAAAGCCATTGGAAGGTAGCTTTAGACAAGAGCTTAACCGTATTCAGGAGGAAAGAAAAGTGCCTTATATTGTAAGTTTTGTACGGGATGGGATGGCGATAGCGAATCGTGAGTCAGTTGTAGCGGTTTTAAAGACGCGGTTTGGAACTGTACCGCCACAAGTTAGTGCTAGCCTTGAGGCAATAGATGATATAAGCGTACTGCAAGACCTTTTAAAACAGGCAGTTACAACGGCTTCTGTGCCTGAATTTCAGCTTCGACTGAATTATAGTATAGGGCAATACTACTAAGTTAAGAATTTCTCTAAGTAATTCCAGGCATATAGAGACGCGAAGTCGGCTATTCCAGCCGTTCTCCCACAAAAGTAATCAGCATATTTTCTGGATAAACTCTTATGGGCTAAAGGTCAGAGAGTCAATAGCCTAGTCACCGCCTCTACACTTTTACCTCAACTGGTTCTTAACTACTATATCTAAATCTTATTTAAATCGCTTCTTCAGTATTTTATTAAATAAAATTTTCCTTAAGGTAAGCTGTCATACATCATTTAATTAATGTTTCAGCTAGGATTTATACGCAGGCCTAAATAGCTTGAGTATTATACATTATTAGTAGTCAAAGCTTTATTGAAAGCTTTGAAGCTATTTATTCGTATTATCTGAATATCACTTAATTACACTGATAATTCCTAATTTTCATATGTAAGTGAATGTTGCTGTATAAGCTCCAAAAGATGTTGTTCATTTAACTTATCGTATATCTAATAGTTCGGGATAATATCACTACAACAAAGGTTATTACTATGGCAGAAAAGGGAGTTACAAGTATGAGATGGATTGAAAGAGGGTAAAGTTACCGGGGATTAGGATTGGGTAAATGTTTATAAAAAATAGCTTGAAGATTGTGAAAGGATAAAGACATGAAACAACTTAAAGATTCACAACTTGAGACTTTTGACACAGAGTATGTGAACGATAAGCGATGGAAAATAGTTCAAGAGCAAATTGATCGAGATTTTCCAGATGGTGACTTTACATTTCTAGATGTTGGTGGAGGTAATGGACTATTTGCTGATCGCTTGTTGATGAATTACCCAAAATGTCGGGGGACTGTGCTGGATAATTCCGAACTACTTTTAAATCGGAATACATATAATTCTCGCAAAACGTTAATTTGTGATTCTGTTGAAAATCTAGTTAGTTTAAATAATAAATATGATATTGTTTCTTTGAATTGGCTTTTACATCATTTGGTCGGGAGTTCTTACGCTCAATCTCGCCAAAATATAAATATTACTTTGCAAACAGCCATATCTCTTCTCACAGAGCATGGAAAAATATCTATTTTCGACAATATGTATAATGGTTTATTAGTTGATGGCTTACCAAGTTTTATAATTTATCATTTGACATCAGCAAAAGCTATTTCGAGTTTTACCAGTAAGATGGGTGCAAATACTGCTGGGGTTGGTGTTTGTTTTTTATCGAAACAGCAATGGATATCGACTTTTGAAAGAAATTTTTTAAAAATAATAAACTATTCTGACGCGGGAGAACCTTGGTTCACATCTCTTCCAAGAAGATTATTTTTACATATGGGAAAAGTGCATGAAGGGCATTTTTGGTTGTCTATATCAATTTAATGTAACTCTCAAAAGTGGTAATTGCTGTGGCAAAAATATTAAGAGCTTTAGCATATCAGTTTGCAAAAAAATCAAAACCACTTAGTTTACGCCGTAATTTTTCTTGGACTTTCCTAAGTAATGCTGTTTACGGAATTTGCCAGTGGGGGATACTTGTGGCGATTGCCAAGTTAGGAACTCCTGAAATGGTAGGACGTTTTACACTGGGAATTGCAGTAATTACTCCAATAGTTCTCTTTGCTAATTTACAACTAAGAACTGTTCAAGTAACTGATATTAAGCAACAGTACGACTTTAGTGATTATCTAATATTAAGGTTAATTTCTTCAGTATTAGGAATGTTGGCAATTATAGGAATTATTTTTATTGGAGGATATAAAAGAGAAACATCTACAGTAATTCTGTTTATGGGGATAGCTAAGACTATAGAGTCAATTAGCGATGTTTTCTATGGCTTGCAGCAGCAGCATGAACGGATGGATAAAATAGCTCAATCAACAATTATTAGAAATTTATTGTCACTAATTATTTTTTTATTTAGCTTATATTTTTCACAAAATCTTATATACTCTACTGCATGTTTAATTTTTACAGCTGCTTTTACATTATTATCTTACGATATACCTAATACTATTTATCTACTTAAAAATAGTTCAAATAACTTTGTAGGTATTCATGGCGATTTGTTTAGCACTCAATATTTATCCAGAAAGTGTAAAGTTTTAATTAATTTAATCTGGGTTTCGTTGCCTGCCGGTCTGGCAATGGTTGCAATCAATTTAGTTCAGAATATTCCTCGCTACTTTATCGAATATTATTTAGGAGAGAGAGAGTTAGGAATTTTTTCTGGAATAGCATATTTACCATTAATAGGATATATGTTTATAGTAGCTTTGGGTCAATCCGCACTTTCTCCACTATCTAAATATTATAATTCTGGCAATATTATAGCTTTTAAAAAACTTATTACAAAGCTAGTATTTTTAGCATCTTCATTAGGATTAATAGGTATAATTATTTCCACTAGCTTTGGCAAGCAAATTTTAACAATCATGTATCAAGCTGAATATGCTCAACAGACAAGCGTATTTAATAGTTTAATGATTTGGGGTGGAATTTCATACATCTCATCATTTTTAGGCTATGCTGCAGGAGCAGTAAGATATTTCAGAGCTAGATTTATAAGCTCTACTGTTATACTTGTTCTTACCATTATTGGAAGTTTATTATTAATACCATCTTATGGTTTACAAGGTGCGGCTTTTGTTTTAATATTCAATGTAACTATAGAGTTGATAATTACCTATCTGATTATTTTCCATGCAATAAGTAAGTTTGAATATGGTCATTAAGTGTACTTTTTTGAATAAAAAACGAGACATCAGAGAGAAATAGATTTTTCTGATTCTAATCTAGTTGTTTTCACAATCAGGAATCAAAACATCATGAAGTTGACAATTTTGGGTGGTGGAGTCGCTGGTGCCGTAGCCGCAGGATATGCAGCAAGTAAAGGAATTAATGATATATCTTTGATTGAAAAAGATATGTCTCTAGGCGGTTTACATAGAGATATAGTGATAGATGATTTTCATTATGATATTGGTGCTTTCTTTTTTTGGCCGTACCACAAACTTATTCATGTCTTTCCAGGTGTCAAAGATTTAATGGTGGATATTGAACCTCTTTATTGTCTATCTCTTACTGAGAAAGGTAATTTAGACCTTTATCCTTCAACCCTAAAAGGGTATATGAAAGACTGGGGTATTACTGACCTGTGCTTAGATGTTTTCGGCTTGGTAACTAACAGAATAAAAATGCGCCTCAGTGGGCATAAAATTAATTCTGTTGATGATGAAATGAAATACTACCTGGGTCCATTTTACCAAAAAACAGGATTAAGGAAATATATTGCTAGATTGTATGGTATGTCCCCCTCAGATGTAGGCTTAGAATTTTCACAAAAGAGGATGAGTTTTATCGCAGAACGTTTCCGCACAAGTGAAATACTTAATAAACTATTGACTTTAAAAGCTAACCGACTCAATCAATGGACAACATTTCCCATCTCTTATGCTAGACCGACTTCTGGCTTTTCTTCAATGTATAGCTATATAGGAGAAGAGCTAAAAAGACAAAATGTTAATTTATGTTTTGGTGTACAAATAAAAGAAATTTTAATAGATGAAAAGAAGATTATAACTAGCGATGGTAAAGTTTATACATATGAACATCTACTATCCTCAATACCAATTACTTTACTGTGTAAGTTATCAGGTATTCCTTTAAATATAAAGCTTCAACACAAATCTTTGTACAGCCTTTTCTATGTGTCCAATTCTGAGATTATTCCTAAATGTCATGTTCTTTATAATTTTACAGAACGTGGTTTATGGAAGAGAATAACATTTCATTCATCCTATTATGGTACTGAAAAAAATAAACACTATTTTGTTGTTGAAGCGATGCCAGAAGAACGGCATCTCAATGACGATGGAGTCAGTATGTTAGACCAAGATTTCAAGGATACTTTTGCTAATACTGAATTTTTTGGAAATATTAAAAAGGCTGAATTAATTGGTTCGCATTTAACTCCTAATGCTTATCCAATTTATACAAAAGATTTTGATACTGGAGCCATAGATGAAGTGAAACAATTCTTCTCTAGGAAATCTATTTATTTAGTTGGGCGACAAGGAGAGTTTGATTACTTAAGCTCTAGTGATGTTGCTCAGTCTGCGATTAATACTATCAATAGACTATTGAACTCTGCTGATTAAAATCATTAATAACTTAATATTTAGTAGATATAAGAAGGTAAGTTTATGAAACGAAAAATCTTCTTTGTCTACTAGCTTTGTTTCTAATTATAAATATTTCATTTGCTAAAACTATCTTTTTAGGTAACTACTTTTTACCTTTTCCTAAGCAGGCTAGCACAAATAAACCTAACTATACAACGAGATATAAAATCCCTGAGAAACTTGTAATGAGATTGTTGTAAATTTTCTCACCCACCTAATTAGCATACAATATGGATAATATTTTTCTTCCTTTAATAATTACTTTAATAATTATTACTATTCTATCAATTTGGATTTACATCTACTGTAAGGATTATTTTTGGTTAGTAATTTCTGGATTTTTAATCAGGCTATTTTTGATTTTTATTCATGAACAAACGCGACTATTTGGCGATTTTGATATAAGTGATTACCTACACTATTTAACCGAATTTAAACAATTTGGAAGCAATGATATACTTAGCTACATTAAACCTCATTCAGCTTTTTATACAATCTTATATCCAGGATGGATATACAATAATTTAGAAGAGTCTGGATTATGGGTGATAAGGGTTGTAAATGCGGCAATAGGCGTAACTATTATTGCACCGATTTCATGGATAAAGCAAATAGTTTTTAGCCGCAAATTGAGTTATACTCAGGTTTTTATTATAACCTTTTGGCCCACTTGGATGCGTTATAACGTTGAAATAGGAAGGGCTTCAATTAGTGTTCTATCGATAATTGTTGGATTGTTCGCCTTATTAACATTAATTAATCAATACAAAAGTAATAATAATAAAATTTGGAATATTTATACAGTAATTATTTTGGCATTTGCTAGTTTTTTAAGGCTTCACTACATAGTATACTTCTTGCCAATAATATCATTATCATTTATGAATGAAGTTAAAAAAATAAAAACTTCTCCTTATTTACTTCCCATAATTTATCTTATTTCATCTTTATTAACATTGATTATCGTTGCAATCATACTAGTAATATATCAAAGTATAACTCAACAGACTTACGGTTTATCTTCAGATAATTCTTTAGAAGCAATTATATCTCTTTCTGAAGAAGGTGAACAAGGAAACTCAGGCTATCTTCAAGGAATTTATCCTAGAACTCCTTTAGATTTTATTTGGTTTTTGCCCCTTAGTGGTTTTTACTTCATGTTCTCTCCAATGCCGTGGGACATTCATAGTGTATTTGCTGCTGGCAGTTCTTTACAAGCATTAATCATTTTTGTTTGGTGCTTTAAGGCTGTAATTCACAAAAAGAAGTATATTAGTAAGAATAAAATGTTAAATTTATTGCTTGTCCCTATTATATTTTCTAGCATTGCTTTTGGTTTGGGTGTCAAAAACGCTGCTTCTGCGGAACGATGGAGGCTACCTTCTACTTTATTACTAATTCTAACAACTACAAGTGTTTTAGAATATGTGAAACAAGAAAGAAATATAGTATCTAATTGGTCTGATACTAAATATTAATACCACGATATGTTCTCAACATAAAACTTTGGAAAAATCATAGTTTTATATATATATATTTTGGTTAGGAATCTAATAATTTTTCTCCTATTTATAAGCTCAAATAAAGATGGCGAATAAGTAATCCCTATTACCTCATTACCTCTAAATTGACTAATAAATATTATTAAATTATTTTTTATCTTCTAACTTAAAAAATATGAATAATGCTAACTTTTGATCTCAAAACTAAAAAAATGGTACAGATACAAAATTATCTAAAAATTTCTGTTGTTACCTCTGTATACAACGGAGAGCAGTATTTTGATAAAGTAGTTCCTAGCATATTGAACCAAACTTATAGTAATTTTGAGTGGGTTATAGTAGATGATGGTTCTACGGATGCTACACCTAATTTACTTGCAGAACTTGCGAAAAAAGATGCAAGAGTGAAAATTTTATCTCCTGGACGTTTAGGTCGTGTAAAGGCTTTCAATTATGGTATTGAAAAGGCTCAAGGAGAATATATTGCAAATCAGGACTTTGATGATATTAGCTATCCAGAAAGGTTACAATTACAGGTAGATTTTTTAGATGCTCATCCAAAAGTTGCTCTTGTTGGATGCAACTATATTGTGAATGACGAAAATCGTAATGAACGTTATATAAGAATTCCACCCACTGAACACGAACAAATCACCCGAAAAATGGCAAAATGCGTACCTTTTGCCAACACTTTAGTAACCTATAGGAAAAAAGTTTGGGGACAAACTACAGGATATCTGGAAATGGACGGAATAGAAGACCTTCATTTGTGGATTCAATTTGCAAAGCAAGGTTGGCATTTTGGATGCATTAATGAGGTATTAGGTGAACATTGGGTACATTCTCAAAGCTTTTGGCATAAAAGCTTTAAATATTCACATCGTCAAAGAAAATTAGCGAGTATTCAGTGGCAGGCAATTAGAGAACTAAATCTTCCACTATGGATGGGGATTTACCCTTTAGGTCGATATATTTATTGCTATTCTCCTAAAGGTTTAAAATCTTTTATTAGACGTGCTGTAGTTGGTTCAAAAGAACAAGATTTAAAAATGAATACTTAAATTATAATTTATGAATTCTTCAGCCAAACTAATTATTCTTTACATCATTACTAAATCCGATTTAGGTGGAGCGCAAGGAAATGTTTACGATCTAATCTCCAACTTCCACAAAGACTGCGAAGTTCACCTTGCTGTAGGTTGCCACGGACACCTCACAGAAGATGTCAGCGTATTAGGTGTACCCATACATATTATTCCCAGCTTAACCCGCAGCATCAAACTATTTGGCGACTGCAACGCAGTCAAAGAATGTATTTCATTAATCAACAAAATCAAACCAGATATCATTCATGCACATAGCAGTAAAGCAGGAGTCATCGCACGAATTGCCGGATGGATAACCAAAACTCCTACAGTCTTCACCGCACATGGTTGGGGTTTCACTCCGGGAACACCAAGATTCAGACGGACAATCGCATTAATAGCCGAAAAACGGCTAGCATCATTGTCAGGAAAACTTATTTGCGTATCGGAAAGCGATCGCAGTTTAGCCAAAAATTGTGGTGTTGGTAACGATAAATCCCTAATAGTCGTGCGTTATGGCATCGAAAATATTCCCGTTACTCTTGCCAATACTCTACAACAACCACCTCGTTTAATCATGGTGGCACGCTTTAATGAACAAAAAGATCAAGCAACCTTACTCAAAGCAATTGCTGAAATAAAAAAGTACAATTTCCATCTCGACTTAGTTGGTAGTGGAGTATTTCTGGAATCGTGCCAAGCTCTCGCTAAATCACTAGAAATCACTGATAAAGTTTCCTTTTTAGGAGATAGGAGAGACGTACCCGAATTATTAGCAAAATCTCAAATATTCATTCTCAGCACTCACTACGAAGGGCTACCTATTAGTATTCTAGAAGCAATGCGTGGGGGTTTACCAGTAGTCGCAACTAGTGTTAACGGCATTCCCGAAGAAATAGAAGATGAGAAAACAGGTTTATTAGTACCCCGTCAAGATGCAGAAGCTTTAGCAGATGCATTATCTAGATTGATTCAAGCACCAGAAATTCGTCAACAAATGGGTGAAGCCGCCAGAGAAAAATTTATGCGGGAATTTACAATTGACAGAATGGTGAACGAAACCAGAAATGTATACAAATCTGTATTATAAAAATCCGGAGAGAGGATATTCATTCACAGAAATATCTAAAAAAATTTACATAAATCTGTCAAGCAGCTAATGATTTTCGGATATTTCGTTTATGTAGTATGTACTATTATATAATCTTAGACAACTATTCCTTAATCGCAGCGAGGCAAATGTGATGTTAGAACATAATAGCTCTTACAAGTCTATTTTACCTCAACAGCTAGAAATTCAGTCTATTAAGAAGTTAGAGTCTATACTTCAAGCAACAGGTAACACAGCAAAACTTATCGGACCGAATGAAGAACAAATAGCCATTCCAGAATCTGTTTACCAAGTGCTACGTCAAGTTGTTCATGCTTTTGTTTTGGGTCAGTCTATATCCATAATGCCCCAGCAGCAAGAGATGACAACACAAGAAGCCGCAGATTTTCTGAATGTATCTCGACCTTATTTAATTAAGTTATTAGAACAAGGGAATATTCCTTACATCAAAGTAGGTAGCCATCGACGTGTTCGTTTTGAAGATTTAAAAAACTATAAACAACTACGCGATACAGAACGCGGCCGGATTCTAGATGAATTAACTCAGGAAAGTCAAGACATGGGATTTTACGAGTAGGAGTAATTCCAACATTAAAATGAAAAAATTTCATGTTTTGTTAGACTCCTGCGTACTATTTCCGATGTACCTACGCGACACCTTATTGCGCGCTGCTGAGGCTGGATTGTATTTACCATTTTGGTCGCAAGAAATTCTGGATGGTATAACTCGCAACCTTGTCAACACAGGAAAAATGCCACAACAACGAGCCATCAAACTTGAGGAAACTATTAAAAAAGCTTTCCCTGAAGCGACGATCGAAATACCTCGAGAATTAGTTGAAATAATGACAAATCACCCTGGAAACCGTCATGTACTTGCTGCTGCCGTAGCAACTAAATCTGATGTAATTGTAACCTCAAATCTCAAACACTTTCAAGAAAAGGATTTGGTTTTTTGGGGGATACAAGCTAAATCTCCTGATGAATTTTTAACTAACCTATACAACCTCTACCCAAAAGAAATAGTAGAAGTAGTACGACGACAGTCACAAGCCCTAAAAAGACCGCCAATGACTGTTATCGAATTGCTTGATTTGTTAAGCAAAAAAGATGGAGCAAATTTAGCAAGCTTCACGGATAAAGTTAGGTCTGATGATTGCTGTTAAATACCCTATGCAATACTTACGGACAGGCGAGATGCCTATCCTACGGTTTTATATAAATACCCGAAGCGTAAGCGTTCATGGTTTTTTCAATTATTATACGCTAAAGAACGGCTGCATTCACCCTAGATGCGATTATACCCCAACTTTGGCAATGTCTGAAATAGTTGTTCTTGACACCCACGCGAGGAAACGATACTCCTGGGAGCATAAACTCCAATCAAGGAGCGCAGCAACAACCTCCAAGAATTGTATTTTGAATATGCTAACCCTACTTTGTTAGAGAAATCGCTTGCGATACTCCCGAAGGGAGTGGCTGCCGCCATCGCAGCGGCTACAGTTTATGGGATGGATTATTTGTTAACGTGGAATTGTAAGCATATTGCGAACGCTCAGATCCAGCGTAAGCTTTCAGAGATTAGCCTCGATTTTGGATACGAATTGCCAACTATATGTACACCTTACGAATTAATGGGAGCATAAGTCATGTGGAGAGACGAAATTCAAGAAGAGATCCATCAAATCCGTGAAGAACACTTCTTATCCTTTAATTACGATCTCAAAGCTATGTTCGCTGATTGGCAAAAAAGGCAAGCTGAAGATGGCAGACAAGTAGTAACCTTGCCACCAAAGCGGCGGGCTAATAAATCGCTACACCCGACTGACCAAGAGCAATACAACCAGCTACTCCATTAATCGCGATCGCTAACTCTGCTTTGTGATTCGGCCTTATCCACCGCAGTGTAAGCCGCAGGATTAACAGTTCCAAAACATCAACGACGGATAAACTTTGATTTTCCCACATGGATAATTGAAGCACTTGACTCTTAGGCAACACGAATCGGTGTAACTCGACAGTCAATAATAAAAGTCTGGATTGCCGAGCGGCTTGAGCAGCATAGCTGAAAAAATATTTTGTGTTTAGCGCTCTTTTATTACCCTTGGCGATCGCGATCGCGAACGGCCGGTTTATCTCGGTCAACATTTCCCCACAACGTCACATATGCATTCCCCTACACTTAAGATTGTCGTATGACTTTTTATACGCACAGTATTAGACTTATTTGTTAGAATTAAGCGCCAACTCTAAACATCTCTCTCATTCAGACATTGCTAGTTCAAAAGTATTAGATAACTTTTGGCTATGCAATAAAGAATAACCTGGTAGCTTTGCTGGTGTTGGATATTGTAAAATTGAATGTGGCACTCCCACCGCTTGGATTGCTTGCTCCCCAGCTAGTTTGCTTTTCCGATAAACATTCTGCGGGTCTGGCTCATCTTTCTCTCTATAAGGAATATTACTTTTACCATCAAACACATAATCCGTTGAATTGTGAACAATAGCTGTCCTTTAAGTGGTTAGCTATAATAGTATTTAGTCAAAAAAATAGCAGTTGCTCGTTCATGGTTATGTTGAAGCAAACAATTACGGTAGATGATTCTGTATCAATTTGTATACCACAAGAAATTGTTGAAGCCTTAGGATTTACTCCAGGTAGCCAAATAAACTTGGAAGTAGTTGGACATACTCTGATAATTCGTTCAGCAACAGAAGCCCAGCGTGCTGAAGACTTTATCCAAACCTTTGGGTCAATTCTGGAAAGAAGGAAGTCCGCTTATGAGGAATTGGCTTAATGTGAATCATAAAAGGAATGAATTTTCCAAACAAATTTGATGTGCTAGCAATCCATGCTCAATTAATTGCAGCGACAGGAGGTAGCGAAGGCTTAAGAGATGAAGGAGTACTCGAATCCGCACTATCTGCAACTCAAAATAGACTATATTACGAACAAGCTGATTTAGTGACTTGTGCAGCTACATATGCCTATCACTTAACTAAAGCTCATGCATTTATTGATGGGAATAAAAGAGTCGCAGCAGCAGTTACGGAAACTTTTTTAGAAACTAATGGTGCTAAATTAAACTTAAGTAAAGCATATACAGCGAGCAGATTATATCAAATGCAGAAAGGGCACTTAGGGTATCGTGCCCCTACAGGATATTCGACAAAAACAAGGGGTGTTATCCTATTGACCACCGGCATCCGTAAAAGTTGTCGAGGATTTGACCTTTACAACAGGTCAAAATTAATGTGTGCTTGAGTAGTCGAGTTTACAACTATTGCTGTGTTTGTAGTTGTTGAACCTGTTCAAGAGTTAGACCAGTAAATTCCACAACTGATTCAGCCGAAACCCCCTTTTTGAGCATATTCACAGCAATTTTTAGTGCAGTCTCAGAAGCTCCTTCTTGCCGACCTTCTTCCCGACCTTCTTGTATAATCGATTGATAAATAGCTGACTCACGCATCATATCTCTCCTAAGTAAACGTTGAATAACATCTTCTTTCAATACTAACCCGGCTAAAATTGCGGCTGAAGCCGTTACGTTATTTTGTGTCTTTCGGTCAATAATGCTATCAATCTGGGCTGCCACTGCCTGCAATGTACTATCTTGACTACTAGTATCGCTCAAAACTGCAAATGGAAGCAAACCTGGAGTACTCAAAAATAAGTCAGTTGGCTGTTCCCACAAGCGGATGACTTGGAAACGATGGACTGTCTCTTCTAAAGTAAATTTAGTTTGCTGAACGAGTTTTAAATATTTTTTACTAATTCCCTTCTGTAGATAAACTACTATTTGGCGCCAACTCTAAACACCTTTCCCATTCAGACAGCAATCGCATTCTGAGTGCAAGTTCCAATTGAGAGCAACCACTAAACCATCAACATCCCACGTTGGTAATCAGACACATTACCTTCAGCCACAAAAAAATAGCGATCGCCGTCCCACTAAAATCATCCTTACCTCTTGTGCCCGTATACCCAACTAGTGCGTAAAATTAAATGTGGCACTCCCACTGCTTGAATTGCCTGCTCGTCAGCTAGTGGTTCGTGCCATTAATTCTGGGGGATTGCTAGATCCCCGACAACTCCTGCGAAGTCGGGGATCTGACCCTAACAACACGTCCAAATTAATGACAAAGTTATAAAGAACTACGCGACACATAGCGCGTTCGTATTGCAAATGAATTAACTCAGGAAAGTCAAGACATGGGATTTTACGAGTAGGAGTAAGGATGTGGGAAACTGGGATATTATATATAGTACAGTCCTCCTTCTTGACCCAAATCAATGTGTTGCCAAGTTTTGTCATGCCCCCTAAAGACCTCTTCCACGACGCAGTAAAACGTGCATTAGAAAAAGATGGCTGGACAATTACCCAGGAACAACTGCCTGTAAGCTTCGAGTTAGGGGATATGTACATTGACTTGGGAGCAGAAAAAATTCTTGCAGCTCAAAAAGACAGCGAAAAAATAGCAGTGGAAATCAAAAGCTTTGTCAGAGCATCCGCAATCTCTGAATTTCATACAGCGCTGGGGCAATTTATTAATTATCGATTTGCTCGCTTCAGAACAAGAACCAGAACGTACACTATATTTAGCAGTCCCAGTTGATACCTATAGTTCATTTTTTACTATCAGATTAGTTCAAAACGTCATCAGAACCTATGGACTAAAATTAATAACTTATAATCCAAGCTTAGAGGTGATTGTTGAATGGATAAACTAACTCAATATCAAAAAATAATTCAGCAGCTACTGCAACAGTATGCTAGCCTTGGCACTTCAAACCCAGAGATTGAAACACAGTTCGTCTTTGATACAGAGCGAAATCATTATCAACTGGTTCATGTTGGTTGGAGAAATGAGCGGCGAATATATGGCTGTTTTCTTCACCTAGATATCAAAGATAACAAAATCTGGCTGCAACATAATGGCACAGAAAATGAAGTGACGGAAGACTTAGTAAATATGGGTGTTCCCAAGCAAGATATTGTGATTGGCTTTCACTCTCCCTTTAAACGGCAGTTTACAGAGTATGCGGTAAGTTAGGGATATTATCTCAGTCGGATTAATATCTGCATAAGCCCCCGTCAAAGCGCTTCTTTTGTGCCAAACTCGGTAAATTGGCGTATGTGGGATTTATGAAACACAAACTCGATTTTGGATACGAATTGCCAACTATATGTACACCTTACGGATTAATGGGAGGATAAGTCATGTGGAGAGACGAAATTCTAGAAGAGATGATGTGAGCAATCCTAAGTTGACAAAGATATAGACAAGAATGTTTATATATCGACAAGTCTATACGTTTGGATGTATAAACTGGAGCGCCCGAGGCCTTACTTGTTGAAGTTTGTAAGCGTACCCAAGCGC
>JAESGD010000108.1_pt1 | contig 49917 bp, 39 predicted proteins | sample 9269581 | NCBI WGS metagenome assembly JAESGD01 (sample SAMN14515903, study PRJNA621661) | algae metagenome | isolation source: Cyanomargarita calcarea GSE-NOS-MK-12-04C and co-occurring heterotrophs from... | place: USA: Grand Staircase Escalante National Monument, Utah | collected 2007-12-30 | reverse complement strand
GCCACCACCGTCAAGCACCTCACGCACCTTGGCAGCAAGCGCCCGCCGCGTGTACGGCTTCTGAATAAACATCACGCTTGCATCGAGCAGCCCATGCCGCACCACCGCATCGTCCGTGTAGCCGCTCATGAAGAGCGTGCGCAGCTGCGGAAAGCGCCCGCGCAGAAGCTGCACCAGCTCCGGTCCGCCCATGTTCGGCATCACCACATCGGTCAGAACCAGGTCGATGCGCCCTTCCATCCCCGCCGCCACCGCCAGCGCATCCGCCCCGTCGCGCGCGACCACCACGCGGTAGCCCTGGCGGCTGAGCGCGCGTTCGGCTAGGCGCCGCACATCCTCGTCATCCTCGACCAGCAGGATGGTCTCCGCGCTGCCCGACGGCGGCAGCGGCGCGGCTTGCGGCACATCGGGCTCCGCCGGCTCGGCTGCCGGAAGGTAGATCTTGAAACAGCTGCCGAGGCCCGGCTCGCTGTACACATGGATGCAGCCCCGGCTCTGCTGCACGATGCCAAGCACCGTTGCCAGCCCAAGACCCGTGCCCTTGCCCACGCCCTTGGTGGTGAAAAATGGCTCGAACACCCGCGCGCGCACATCGGGCGTCATGCCGCTGCCGGTGTCGGTCATCGCCAGCAGGACATGCGGGCCCGGCTGGCAATCCAGGTGCGTGACGCAATACTCGCCCGTCAGCAGCACATTCGACGTCTCGATCGTCAGCTTGCCGCCGCCGGGCATGGCGTCCCGCGCATTGACGGCAAGGTTCATCAGCACCTGGTCGAGCTGGCTGACATCCACCTTCACCGTGTGCGCGCCGGGCGCCAGGTTCAGCGTCAGCTCGATGTGCTCGCCGATCACCCGCCGCAGCAGCTTGCCGATCTTCAGCACTTCGGCGTTCAGGTCGGTCACGCGCGGCTGCAGCATGGTCTGCCGGCTGAAGCCGAGCAGCTGGCGCGTCAGCCCCGCCGCGCGTTCACCGGCTTCGGCGATCGCATTTGCCGCGTCGCGGATCGCGGGCGGCAGGTCGGGCATCGCCAGGATTTCGTCGCTGTAGCCGCCGATCACCGTCAGGTGGTTGTTGAAATCATGCGCGATCCCGCCGGCGAGCTTGCCGATCGCCTCCATCTTCTGCAAATGCAGGATCTCGGCCTCCATGCGCTTGCGCGCCGTCACGTCCGACTGCACCCCGACGAAGTAGGCGACCTCGCCCAGATCGTCATGCACCGGGTTGATGGAAAGCTGGTTCCAGAAGGCCGTGCCGTCCTTGCGGTAGTTCAGCAATTCCACCTCGACCGGTTGTCCCGCCGCGATCGCCGCGCGCAGCCGCGCGACCTGCGCCGGGTCGGTGTCGCGGCCCTGCAGGAAGCGGCAGTTGCGGCCGAGAATTTCCTGCGGCGCATAGCCTGTCATTCGCTCGAAGCCGCGGCTCGCATAGGTGATCACATTGTCGGGCTGGCATGGATCGGTGATCACGATGCCCTGCGCGACAGCCTGGATGGCGCGATCCCGCCGCCGCAGCTCCTCCTCCATGCGCCGGCGTTCCGTGACATCCGCGATGACGCAGACGAAATAGCCGGGTTGCCCCGCCTCATTGCGGATCATCGTGGCTACGAGGTTGCCCCAGAAGGTGCCGCCATCCTTGCGCAGATACTGCTTCTCGGTCTCGTGGTGCGTGCGCTCCCCGGCACGCATCGACCGCCAGGCCTCATCGGCGTCGGACCGCCAATCCGGATGGGCGAGTGTGTGGAAACCGAGGCCGACCATTTCCTCCGGCGCGTAGCCGCACATCGCGCAGAGCTTGCCGTTTGCCCATGCCAGCCGTCCATCCAGGCCGAGATGCAGGATGCCGATCGCCGCCTGCTCGAAGGTCGCGCGGAAGCGGATCCCGCTTTCACGCGCCGCCTCCTGCGCACGCCTGCGCTCGGCGACCTCGCGGCGCAGCCGCTCATTGGCGGCGTTGGTCTCCAGCACCTTCTGCTCGATCTTCTGCAGCAGCACCTCGTTGTACGCCTGCAGCAACGCCCGTTCCTCAAGGCCGCGGGCCTGCAGGGAGGGCAGGCTGCCCTCGCGCTGCGCTGCCTCGATACGGCGGACGCAGTCCATGATCGCTTCCGGTTCGGCCGGCTTGATCAGGAAGGCATCGGCACCCATCGCCATCGCCAGGCGCTCATCGCGCGGGGCGACATAGGTCGCCGTGAAGACGATGAAGGGGACGGATTTCAGCACCGCATCGGCGCGCCACTGGCGCAGCAGCGAATAGCCGTCCAGCACCGGCATCAGCAGGTCGGAGATGATGAGGTCGGGCGGCGATAGGCGCGCCAGCGTCAGCGCCTCCGCGCCATGCGCCGCCTTCTCCACCGCAAAGCCATGGCCGCCCAGCAGCGCCTCCAGCAGATAGAGGTTCTCCGGCTGGTCATCGACAACAAGGATGCGCCTCATGCCCCCGGCACCCCGGCGGCCACGATGGGCGAGGCGAACAGCGCCCCGGGGCTATCGGGCGCGAAGTCCCGCATGGGGGTGGCGGGTGCCAGGCCGTGCGCGTCGCCAAGGACCATCTTGTGGCATCCACCCCCTGGCCGCCTTCCGCAGGCTTGGTTGCGCCATGACCACCGCCGGAATGGTGGCGCGATGCTTCCGGCGTCCCGCCCCACCCCCTACGGCCCCGCGCTGCGGCCTGCCTTCCCCCGCGCCGTCTCCGAAGCGGCGGCCAGGGCCGCCGCCAGGCTGCTGCGCCGATAGGGCTTCGGCAACAGCGTGGCCGCCTGCGTCATCAGCAACCGGCTCACGCAGGTATCAGCATTGTGGCCGCTGGTGAACACGACGGGCAGGTCCGGCCTGATCTTCTGCAGGTGCTCGGCCAGTTCGCCGCCGCTCATGCCGTCCGGCAGGATCACGTCGGTGAACACGATGTCCACATGCTTGCCGCCGCCGATCACCTCCAGCGCAGCTTCCGCGCCAGCCACCGACAGGACCGCATAGCCGAGACCGGCGATCACGCGCTCGGCGTGCTGGCGCACAGGCTCGTCATCCTCGACCACCAGGACGCTGATGCGCTCCGGCTTCGATACCGCCGGCTGCGCGGCCACCTGCCCCGAAAAGCCTGGCAGGCAGATGCGGATGCGGGTTTCGCCGCCGGCCCCGGCATCCTCGATCAGCACCTCCCCGCCCGCGGCGCGGCAGAAGCGCTGCAGCGCCTGGCGCCAATCCTCGCCCAGCGCACGCTGCCGCCAATCGGGGCCTTCCACCGGCGTGCCGCCGGTGATCAGCAGCTCGGCGAAGCTGCCGCTCGGCAGATGCGGAACCTCGCCATGGATTTCCCCGCAGGCGAGGCGGATCGGCCGGCCATCCGGCGCGGTCAGCGCATCCAGCGTGTTGCCCAGCAAATCCGCCAGCGCCACCGGGTCGCACAGCAGCGCCATCGGGCGGCCGCCATCGTCGATGTCGATCGGCGCCAGGCCCGGCGCGCGGCGCATCGCCTGCACGCCACGCAGCACCTGCTGCACGTCGCAATGGCCGGCGCGGAAAGTGTGGCCGTTCAGGCTGGCCATCATGCCGCGCACCAGCCGCGCCGCACGCTCGGCCGCGAGCAGGCCGAGTGCCGAGGCCGCGCGCGCATCGGGCGCCGCCTGCGGCAATTCGTGGATGTCGTCGAGCGTGCCGGCGATGATGGCAAGCAGGTTGTTCATCGCATGCGCAATGGCGAAGGCCTGGTCGAAGGGAATCGAGACCGCCGGCGCCACATCCTGCGGCGCCCCATCCTGCGGCGGGGCGTTCATGGCGTGGCCTCCGCCGCGTCGCGCACCGGCAGCCGCAGCGTCACGCTGGCGCCGCGCCCGCCCGCGCCATTCGCGGCCTCGAGACTGCCGCCCAGCGCCGTCGCGAAGGCGCGCACACTGGCCAGGCCGCAGGGGTGCAGGTTTCCGGATTTCCCGGAATTCGGAAGGCCGCCGCCGGGCAAGGCGAGCTCCGCCGCCGGCAGGCCCGGCCCATCATCCTCGACCGTCACGCGCAGCCAGGCGAAGCCCGGCCAGGCCAGGCTGTCCTCCAGCCCGGCGCGCAGCCGCACCGTCCCGCCCGGGCCGGCCGCCGTCATGGCGTTGCGCAGCAGATGCGTGGCGGCGCTGTCGAAGGCCCGCGGATCGACCAGCAGCGTGCCGAGGCCCGGCGGCACGCAAACCTCGATCGCCCCGGGGGGCCGCAGCGCGGCGACAAGCCGCAACAGCTGGTCGTGCGGATCGCAACGCCCCGGGCCGGGCCGGCGCGCCCGCCCGATGCCGAGCGTACGGCTGGTCAGCGTGTCCAGCCTTTCCCCGGCGCGGAGGATCAGACTGGCGGAAAGCTTCGCCTCCTCCGGCAGGTTCTCGGTTTCGGCCAGCATCTCGGCATTGCCGAGCAGCGAGGTGAGCACGTTGTTCAGCGTGTGGCACAGCGCGCCGGCGCTGCTGATCATCGCATCCAGCCGCGCCGCCGCGATGCGTGCTTCCAGCGCTGCTTCGCTGCGGTTCCGGTCGATGGTGACCAGGGCGTGGCGCTCGCCCGTTGCATCCGCCAGCACGGTCAGCATGAGCCAGGCGGGCCCTTCATCGGTGGCGGCGCTGTGCCAGGTGGTCCCCCGCTCGGCCAGCGCCTCGGCCAGCCAGGGCCGGCAGCGCTCCGCCGCCCGCCCGCCGAGCAGCGGGGCCAGCGCGCCCAGGACGATCGCCACATCCCCACCGCCCTCTGCCGCACCACCCTCTCCCGCACGACCTTTCGCCTGGGTATCCGACGCCATGAGCCGGACCCCAAGGCGCTCGGCACCCTGGGGCAGTGTGCGGTCGAGGATGGAGGGGTTCAGCATGCCATCACCAGGGAGGCCTCTGTCGCGGGCGTCTCATCACGCTCATTTTGAAGCGTCGAGTCGTACAGGAACGCAGTCACGAACCGCCGAGAAGTGGAGGGGAGGGGCGGGCCGCCGATCACCAACACCCCCGCTTGACCGATCGTCGCCAGAGAGCAGGCAGATAGCAGATGCGCGCCGAGGCGAGCAAGAAATCCCGCATTTTCTTGCGCCAAGCCCCGCTGCGCCAGCAGCGCCCAAGCCTCTCTGCGCCAGCAGCGCCCAAGCCCCGCTGCGCCAGCAGCGCCGGCGCCCACAGGCTTCGCCACGGCATCCAACCGCGCGCAGCACCAGCCGCAAACACGGGTTCGATGGGCGCCCCCGGCCAGTTGCCCCGAATGGCGGGCCGCCGGGACACTGCGTGGCCTTCACCTTGCACGGCGGTGCGGCGCCGATGATCACGCGCTCGGCCGCGCGTCACGGCACCTGGCCCCGCTGCCGCGTTGCGCTGGCCCGGATGCGCGACCGAGGCGGCGCCGTGATGACCCATGCCCTGCCCGTCGCGCGCCTGGCTGGAGCGCCCATGGCCGCGCCGGTCATGCGCGATGCGCCGGCCGCCCTGGTCGAGGCAATACGGCTTCCGCGCGTCCCTGACGCCCCGACGCGTTTGGCGCCGTTTCACCACGCGTCAAGACGGTGACACGGCTTGACCTGCATGTTTTCACGCATTCCCCGGGGTCGGCTTGCGAAGCCGCAAGGCTGCGGAATGCTTTTGCAGGGTGCGGAAAAACGGCGCGAACGACCCCGTCGCGGATGGCGATGATGCTCCTTGTCCCGGGTCGGTCGGAGGGGATGCCGGACCAGGCGCGCCGCGCCGCACCGGCGGACCGCATCGACCGCGCCAGCCGCCGATCAGCCGCGCCGGTAGCGTGAGACCGTCAGCGCATCCCCCGCCAAGGCCGCGCTGACCGCCGCCTGGCCGGCCGCGCTCGGCACGACGGCGACCACCCGGCGGAACCATGGCAGCGTTCCCCGGGCGCGCGCCTGGAACAGCCGGTCCAGCGCCAGCGCGGCGTCGCTGCGGCCGCTGCAGCAGGCGCAGCCGGCGACATGGGCAGCGGCGCTGTCGAACCAGGCAGAGGCTTCGCCCTGCCCAGCCTCGGCCAGCGTCACCGTGCCATCGGCGGCGGGCGGGGGTGCCGGGTCGGTCCAGAGAACCACCGGTATGCGGGCGTCGAGGGACCAAGCCATGACTGGACATAAGGATATGTTTATGTCATTTGCAAGCTCATGGAGCTTCTGCTGTCCCAACTCCGCGCCGCTGCCGAGCCGACGCGCCTTCGCCTGCTGGCCTTGTGCGCCCGCGGGGCGCTGTGCGTCTCCGACCTCTGCGCCGTGCTCGGTCAATCCCAGCCGAGGCTCTCCCGCCACCTGAAGCTGCTGGTCGAGGCCGGGCTGCTCGCGCGCATCCCGGAAGGCGCCAACGCCTATTTCCAATTGCCGGCGGATGCCGACATTGCGCGCATGATCCTGGCCCGCCTGCCCGAGGACGACCCGAACCTGGCCGCCGACCGCCGTGCCGCCGCGCGCCTGGCGGCCGAGCGCGCGCGCGTCGCCAGCGATGCCTTCCGCCGCGACGGCATGGATTGGGACGAGATGCGGGCACTCGACCTGCCCGCGCCCGCCATCGAGGCCGCGCTGCTGGCGCATATGCCCGCGCATGCCCGGCACTTGCTGGACATCGGCACTGGCACCGGCCGCCTGCTGGAACTCGCGGAGGCGCGCGTGCAACGCGGCCTTGGCGTCGATGCCAGCCGCGACATGCTGGCGCTGGCGCGCGCGCGGCTGGCCGAACGCGGCCTCGCCGACCGGTTCCAGGTGCGCCAGGCCGACATGTATCGCCTTCCATTCGCGGATGCCGCTTTCGACGTGGTCGCCGCGCAGATGGTGCTGCACTACGCGGAAGACCCCGCGGCCGCGCTGGCCGAGGCCGCGCGCGTGCTGCACCCGGATGGCACGCTGCTGCTGGTCGATCTCGCGCCGCATGCGCGCGCCGATGTGCTGGCGCGCCACGCGCATCGCTGGCCGGGCTTCGACGATGCCGAAATCGCCGGCTGGCTCGGTGCGGCCGGCTGCGCCGTCGTGGGTGCCGTGACGCTGCCCGGGCCGCTCGATGTGCGGCTGTGGTCGGCGTGCCGCGCCGCGCAGATGGCAAGCCCGGTTGCCGTCGCCGCAATCTGATCCACCCCCCCCTCGCCGTCTGACTCTTGGAAGGCCACGAAGATGACAAGTCGCCCGCATCTGCTCGACGCGCTCGCCCACCAGGTCCTGCTGTGTGACGGCGGCATGGGGTCGCGTGTCCAGGCGCTGACGCTCGATATCGTCAAGGATTTCTGGGACAAGGAGAACTGCACGGAAGTGCTGAACCTGTCCCGCCCCGACCTGGTGCGCGAAATCCACCGCGGCTACTACGAAGCCGGCGCCGACATGGTGCTGACCAACAGTTTTGGCGGCAGCCCCATCACGCTCGAGGAATTCGAGCTCGGCGACCGCGCCTTCGAGATCAACAAGCTGTCCGTCGAATTGGCACGCGAAGCCGCCGAGACCTTCGCCGATGGGCGCCACCGCTATGTGGTCGGCGATATCGGCCCGGGCACCAAGCTGCCGAGCCTCGGCCACATCACCTATGACGCGCTGGAGACGGCGCTGACCACGCAATGCCTCGGCCTGATCGCCGGCGGCGCGGATGCGCTGCTGACCGAGACGAACCAGGACACGCTGTACATCAAGGCCGCCGTCAACGCCGCCAAGATCGCCCGCGCGCAGACGAAGTCGGACATCCCGATCTTCGTGCAGGTCACGGTGGAGACCACCGGCACGCTGCTGGTCGGCCCCGACATCGCCGCCGCCGCCGCCGTGGTGCATGCGCTGGACGTGCCCTTGCTAGGCCTGAATTGCGCGTCTGGCCCGCAGGAAATGGCGGAGCACCTGCGCTGGCTGAGCCAGAACTGGCCCGGCCTGCTCAGCGTGCAGCCCAATGCCGGCCTGCCGGAGCTGGTGGACGGCAAGACGCATTATCCGCTGGGTGCGGCCGAGATGGCCACATGGATGGAACGCTTCGTCACCGAGGACGGGTTCAACCTCATCGGCGGCTGCTGCGGCACCTCCACCCCGCATATCGCGGCGATGGATGTGATGCTGCGCAAGCTCGGCGGCGCCCGCGCGCGGCCGGCGCCGGTTTCGCGCAAGTTCCACTGGGTGCCAAGCGTCGCGTCGCTCTATTCGGCGACGTCGCTGCGGCAGGAGAACAGCTACTTCTCGATCGGCGAGCGCTGCAACGCCAATGGCTCCAAGGCGTGGCGCGCCGTGCAGGAAGCGAATGACTGGGACGGGTGCCTGGCGATCGGGCGCGAACAGGTGGCCGAGGGCTCGAACAGCCTCGACATCTGCACGGCCTTCGTCGGCCGCGACGAGATGCGCGAGATGAGCGAGGTGATCACCCGCTTCACCTCCTCCGTGAACAGCCCGCTGGTGATCGACAGCACCGAGACCAACGTGATCGAGGCATCGCTCAAGCTGCATGGCGGCAAGCCGATCATCAACTCGATCAATTTCGAGGAAGGCGAGGGCGCGGCGCATGACCGCATGAAGCTCGCCAAGAAATTCGGTGCCGCCGTCATCGCCCTGACCATCGACGAGGTCGGGATGGCGAAGACCGCCGAGGATAAGCTGCGCATCGCCGAGCGCCTGGTGGATTTCGCCTGCACGAAATACGGCCTTCCGCATTCCGATTTGATGATCGACCCGCTGACCTTCACCATCGCGACGGGCAATGAGGACGACCGCAAGCTCGGCCAGTGGACGCTGGATGGCATCCGCATGATCCGGGAGCGTTTCCCCGACATCCAGATCATGCTCGGCCTGTCCAATATCTCCTTCGGGCTGAACCCGGCCGCGCGGCATGTGCTGAACAGCGTGTTCCTGGACCATGCCGTGAAGGCCGGCATGACGGGTGCCATCGTCCACGTCTCCAAGATCAAGCCGCTGCACAAGATCCCGGCGGAGGAAGTGCAGGTCATGGAAGACCTGATCTACGACCGCCGGCGCGAGGGCTACGACCCGCTGCAGAAGGTGCTGGAGATGTTCTCCGGCCGGAAGGCGGCCGACAATGTCGCCAAGGTGAAGGCGGCGACGGTGCAGGGGCGCCTCAAGGACCGCATCGTGGATGGCGACCGCAAGGGGCTGGATGACGAACTCGCCGCGGCGATGGCGGAGGGGATGAAGCCGCTGGCCATCATCAACGACGTGCTGCTGGACGGCATGAAGGTGGTGGGCGAGCTGTTCGGCGCCGGCAAGATGCAGCTTCCCTTCGTGCTGCAATCGGCCGAGACGATGAAGGCCGCCGTTGCATACCTCGAGCCGCACATGGAACGGGTGGCGGGGCAGGAGAAGGGCATCATCGTGCTCGGCACGGTGCGCGGCGATGTTCACGACATCGGCAAGAACCTGGTTGACATCATCCTGACCAACAACGGCTACAAGGTGGTCAACCTCGGCATCAAGGTGCCGCTGAACGATATCGTGGCGGCGGCGCGCGAACACCGGGCGAATGCCATCGGCATGTCCGGCCTGCTGGTGAAGTCCACCGTGGTGATGCGCGAGAACCTGGAGGAGATGTCCCGCCAGGGCATCGACATCCCCGTGCTGCTCGGCGGCGCCGCGCTGACCCGCAATTATGTGGAGGAGGATTGCGTGCAGGCCTATGCCTGCGGCCGCGTCGTCTATGCGCGCGACGCCTTCGATGGCCTGCACCTGATGGACAAGGTGATGGGCAACGATTTCGAAGGCTATCTCGGCGCCATCCAGGCCAAGCGCGTCGGCAAGTCCCGGAACGAGAAGCGCACGCTCGGCACCGCCGATCCGCGCGGCTTCGCGCCCGTGGATGTGGCCTATGCGCAGGCACGCCGCCGCCGTGTCTCCGCGCAATCCACCCCGCCCGTGCCGCCCTTCTGGGGGGCCCGCGTGATGGAGGCCGATCCGAAGGCGCTGGTGCCCTTCATCAACGAACGCAGCCTGTACCAGTTCCAGTGGGGTTTTCGTAAGGCCGGCCGCAGCCTTGACGACTTCCTCGGCTGGGCGAAGCAGGAGCTGCGCCCGGTGCTGAAGCGCATGCTGACGCTGACGCAGGAACAGAACATCCTCAAGCCACAGTCCATCTACGGCTATTGGAAATGCGCCGGCCAGGGCAACGATCTGATCCTGTTCGAGGAAGATGGCGTGACGGAAGTGACGCGCTTCAACATGCCGCGCCAGCCGAAGGAAGATGGCGACTGCATCGCCGATTTCGTGCGTGATATCGACGATGAAGGCCGCGACGTGATCGGCCTGCAGGTGGTCACAGTCGGCCAGAAGGCGTCCGACGTGGCGCGCGAATGGTTCGAGGACAACCGCTACCAGGACTACCTGTATCTGCACGGCCTCGGCGTCGAGATGGCGGAGGCGATGGCGGAATACACCCACAAGCGCATCCGCGCCGAATGGGGTTTTGCCGGCGAGGATGAACGCGACATCGAGAAGATGCTGTCCCAAGGTTACCGCGGCGGCCGTTATTCCTTCGGCTATCCGGCCTGCCCGAAGCTGGAGGATCAGGCGCCGCTGCTGCAATTGCTGAAGGCGGAGCGCATCGGCGTCGAGATCAGCGACGAATGGCAGCTGCATCCGGAACAATCCACCAGCGCCATCGTGCTGCACCACCCGCGCGCCAAGTACTTTTCCGTGTGAAGGCGTTGCCGGCGGCAGCGCCCGCCGGCAAAGCTCTGGCCATGGATCGAACCGTGCAGAGGGTGGCGGTGGCCAGCGTCCTGGTGGCGCTTGGCGTGCTGGCGCTCAAGTCCGGCGCCTGGTGGATCACGGGCAGCGTCGCGCTGTTCGCGGATGCGCTGGAATCGGTGGTGAACGTGGCGGCCGCCGGTGCTGCGCTGCTGGCGGTGCGGTTTTCGGCGCTGCCGCCGGATGCCAACCACCCCTATGGCCATTCCAAGGCGGAATATCTTTCGGCGGTGCTGGAGGGCGCGCTGATCATCGTGGCCGCGCTGCTGATCCTGCACCAGGCCTGGGGCGCGGCCCTGGCGCCGCGCCTGCCGGATGCGCCGCTGCCGGGCCTCGTTGTCTCGGCCATCGCCACCGCGGTGAACGCGGCCTGGGCGGCGGTGCTGCGCCGCGCGGGCCGCGCCGCGCGGTCGCCGGCCCTGCTGGCCGATGCGCGGCATCTGGTGGCGGATGTGGTGACGTCGCTCGGCGTCATCGCCGGCGTGGCCGCGGTGGCCGCCACCGGCATTCTGTGGCTCGACCCGCTGCTGGCGGCGCTGACCGCGCTGAACATCCTGGTCTCGGGCGGGCGGCTGATGCGGGACAGCGTGGGCGGGTTGATGGATGAAGCCGTGCCGCCCGAATTGCTGGCGCGAATCCGCGCCACCATCGCCGTGGAGGCCGCCGGCGCGATCGAGGCGCACGACATCCGCACCCGCCATGCCGGCCGCGCCACCTTCATAGAATTCCACCTGGTGGTGCCCGGCACCATGCCCGTGACCGAGGCGCATGCCATCTGCGACCGCATCGAGGCCGCGTTGAAGGCGGATTTGGCACCGGCCACCATCACCATCCATGTCGAGCCGGACGACAAGGCGAAGCACCAGGGGGTGCTGGTGCTGTGACCGCGCTGGCCGCTTTGCACCGGTTGGCCGCACCGCGTCGTGCGCCGCGCGCTGTGCCTGGGTGGCTGCTGGCGTCGCTCGGCATCCACGCCGCGCTGGCCTGGGCGCTGCTGTGGCTCGAACCCCGACCGATGGCCGAGACCGCGGCGCGGGAGGTGGCGTTGATCTGGGACGAGTCCGGGCAAGGCGCCGGGGATCCCCGCGACCAGGCGGTGGTCATGCCGCCCGCGCCGCCCGAGTCAATCGCGCCTGCGCCCCCGCCCGACCCGCCGCTGGTGGCGATGCCTCCTGCCACACCGCCGGACAGCCTGGCGCCGCCGCCCCCTCCGCCGGTTCCCCCACCGCCTGCCGCGCCGCTTGCGGCCCCGCCGCCGCCCCCACCGCCTCAGGCTGCTGCCGTGCCGACACCGCCACGCCCGGCGCCACCGAATGCCGCGGCGCGCCCGCCGGCCTCCGCCCCACCCCGCGCCGCGCCGCAAGCCGCGCCCCTGCAGGCACCCGCGCCTGGGAGACCAGCCGCCGCCCCCCAGGCCGCCGGTGCTGCGGAGGCGCAGGGCGCCCTGGTGCCCGCCCGCCCGCTATCCGGAATCGCGAACCGCCCGCCCGACTACCCCGTGGAAAGCCGCCTGCGCGGCCATGCGGGCACCGTCACCATCACCGCCCGAATCACCCCCGATGGCCGGGTGATCGAGGCGCGGGTGCGCGAAACCTCCGGCCATCCCGCCCTCGACACCGCGGCGCTGGAGGCGATCCGCCGCTGGCGGTTCGAACCCGCGCTGCGCGACGGCGTGCCCGTCTTCGCCACCGCCACCCTTCCCGTCACCTTCACGTTGGAGCGCGCCCGCAGATGGTAAAACTCGATGTCATCACGACCCGTGGCGGCGATGGCGGGGAGACCTCGCTCGGCGACGGATCGCGCGTCCGGAAGGATGCGCTGCGCGTCGAGGCCTATGGCACCGTCGATGAAGCCAACGCCGCGATTGGCGTGTTGCGCCTGCATTTGGCGGGTGACGCCGAAGCCGATGCGATGTTATCCCGAGTTCAGAACGATCTGTTCGACCTCGGCGCCGATCTATGCGTGCCCGGCATCGGCACCGACCGGCTGCGCGTGACCGATGCGCAATGCGCGCGGCTGGAGAGCGAGCTGGCCGGGATGAACGCCGCCATCCCACCCTTGCGCAGCTTCGTGCTGCCCGGCGGTTCGCCCGGCGCGGCGCACGCGCATGTGGCGCGCACGATCGCGCGGCGGGCGGAACGGCTGACGGTGGCGCTGGCGGCGGAGGAAGCGGTGAACCCGGCCGCGATCCGCTACCTCAACCGCCTGTCGGACCATCTGTTCGTGCTGTCGCGGCGGTTGAACGCGAATGGCGCCGCCGACGTCACCTGGACGCCAGGGGGCACGCGCTAGATCTGCAGGCCCTGCAAGGCTTCCTCGAGCTCCTGGAAGCTCGGCATGCTGTGGCTGGGTGCTAGTTTGCGCCCGGTCTCGACCGCCACCTGCGGCGCATTGCCGTGCAGATGCGCGACAAGCACGCTGCGGATCACCTCGAAATACTTGCACTCCTCCTCCACCACGCCCTTCAGCCGCGCCGCGATCGGCCCCATCAGCCCATAGGCCAGCAGCACGCCGAGGAAGGTGCCGACCAGCGCGCCGCCGATCATCTTGCCGAGCACCGCCGGTGGCTGGTCGATGCTCGCCATCGTCTTGATCACCCCGAGCACGGCCGCGACGATGCCGAGCGCGGGCAGCGCATCGGCGATGTTCTGGATGGCGTGGGAGGGGTGCATCTCCTCCTCCTTGAGCTTCTTCAGCTCGCGCGCCATCACATCCTCGATCTGGTGCGGATCGTCGGCATTCATGCCCACCATGCGGAGATAGTCGCAGATCAGCGCCACCGCATGCGGGTCGCCGGCGATCTTCGGGAATTTCTGGAAGGCCGGGCTTTCCTGGGGTTTTTCGATATGCGGCTCCAGCGCCATCGCACCCTTGGTCTGCGCGAGACGCACGAAGTAATAGAGCAGCGACAGCATCTCGACGTAGTCGTGCTTGTGGTACTTCGCACCCTTCAACACCTTCCCGAAGCCACCGAGCGTATGTTTCACGTCGTGCATGCTGTTCGACATCAGGAAGGCGCCCACCGCGGCGCCGCCGATCATCATCATCTCATAGGGCAGGGACCCGATGATGATACCGAACTTGCCGCCGGCGATGGTGTAGCCGCCGAACACCATGACCAGCAGGAAGACGAAGCCGGCGATGGTGGTCATGGCGTGGGGCTCTCCGCGACCTGGCGCAGCAGCATGATGGCGACGCGGCGGTTCGCCGGGTCGCCGGGATTGTCCGGCAGCAGGGGCTGGCGTTCGGCGTAGCCCGCCACGCTGCGGATGCGCGATTCCTGCAACCCGGCTTCCACCAGCAGACGGCGCGTGGCGTTGGCGCGCTCCGCCGACAGATCCCAGTTGCTGCGATCCGTGCCGCCGCGGAAGGGCGTGGCATCGGTATGGCCCGTCACCGCCACAGGGTTCGGCAGCCGCGCAGCCACCTGTGCCACGCGAGCCACCAGCAGCCGTGCGCGGTCATTCGGCGCGGCGCCGCCAAGGGCGAACATCGGCTGGCGTTCCGCGTCCAGAAGCTGGATGCGCAACCCCTCCGGCGTCTGTTCCACGCGCAGTTGCTGCGCGAGTTCCGCCAGCGCCGGGTCGGCCGCGACGACACGGCGGATGTCCTCGGCAGCGCGCTCAAGCGCTTCGCGTTCGCGCCGCGCATGCTCGGCGCGGATCGCCGCATCGGTCAGGCGGCGCGGATCGGCCTCCGTCCCCTCGCCGAGCCGCCGCGGATCGGCATCGCCGGGCGGCGCGTCGGCCCGCGCGGCGCGGGTGCGGCGGGGTTCGGCATCCTCATCCTCGCCTTCCGGCCCCTCGCGGCGGGGCACGGGGCGCGCGACGGTCGGCACATCCTCCTCCACCTCCACATCGGTCAGCACCGGCACCGGGCCGTGCTGGAGGCGAATGGCGCCGGCATTCTGCGTCATCGGTTCGGATTCATGCGGCGTGCGGCCGCCGAAGGGCTCCCCGCTGCCGGTCTGGCTGCGGCCGAGCACATTGGTGGGCGCGAAGAAATCGGCGATGCCGCGGCGCTGTTCCTCGGTGGTCGCGTTCAGCAGCCACATCAGCAGGAAGAAGGCCATCATCGCGGTCACGAAATCCGCATAGGCCACCTTCCAGGCGCCGCCATGGTGCCCGTGCCCGCCTTCCTCGATCTTCTTGATGACGATGGTCGCGCCATCGCCGCGGTTTTTCGCCATCGACCCCGTGGCAGGCCGCATGTGGCGCTGCTTCGGCGCGCTTGTACGGCGGCGCTGGTTAACGCGCGCTGAGCGCTATCGGCGGTTCGTCGCCTCGAACCGCCAGGGGCTGGCGCTGTCCTCATTCGGGTCCAGCGCAAGGCGGTGCTCCAGCGGCGGGAAGGCGCGGGACCGGCAATCGCCGCGCTCGCACAGCCGGCAGGACAGGCCGATGCCGACCGCGGCCTTCGGCAAATCGATGCCATCCGCATAGACCAGTTCGGGGGCCCGGGTGATGTCGCAGCCGATGGCCACCACATGGGTCGGCGCAGGTTCGCCCCAATGCGTGGTCGGCGTGGCGATGGCGCGCGCGACACACAGGAAAGTCGTGCCATCCGGCAATTGCGCCACCTGCACGCGGGTGATCCCCGGCGTCTCGAAGGCGCGGTGCACGATCCATTTGGGGCAGGACCCGCCGAAGCGCGCGAAGGGAAAGCCGGCGGCGGAGAAGCGCTTGTCGACATTGCCCGCCGGATCGACGCGCAGGAAGAAGAAGGGCACGCCTCGCGCCGAGGGCCGTTGCAGCGTGGCCAGCCGATGCGCGACCTGTTCGTAGGAGACGCCGAAGCGCGCCGCCAGCGCATCCAGCTCATGCCGCAGCGCGCGCGCGGCCGCCAGGAAGGGCGCGTAGGGCATCAGCAGCGCGCCCGCCGCGTAGTTCAGCAGGCCGAGGCGAATCAGCGCCGCGGCTTCCGGGCTGGTGGGCTCGGCGGGGGCCACCAGCGCCTCCACCGCATCGCGCGCCTCCAGGAGCATCAGCTGGAACGCCATCTGGAAGCCGCGGCTTTCGCGCGGCAGCGATTCGGAGAGATCCAGCCGCCGCGCCTGCGGATCGTAACGGCGCAGATGCCTATCGAGCGGCCCGACCGAGACCGTCACGCCATGCGTTCGCCGCAGCCGTTCCGCGATGGCGTGGTTCATCTCGGCTGGGTTGGCGCGAAGCTCGCTGCCGAGCTGTTCGGCGACGGCTTCCAACTCCGAAAAGTGGTTGGCACGGTCGTGGAAGAAGTCGCGTGCTTCCTCGGTGGGCAGCAGCACGCGGCGGCCGGTGGGCAGGGCGATGCCGCTGCTGTCCTCCCGCGCCACGCGCCAGGCGCGATACAGCGCCAGCATCGCCTGCGCGGCTTGCGGGGCGGAGGCGGCGAGTGCGTTCAGCTCCGCCTCCGGCACAGCGTTCAGGCCGAGCAGGGGTTCCGACAGCACCTCCCGCAGGCCCGCTTCCATCTGGCGCTCGCGCGAACCCGAGAGGGCGGCAAGATCGACCGATAATTGCTCGCCAAGCTTGATCAGCAGGCTGGCCGTGATGGCGCGCTGGTCATGCTCGATCAGGTTCAGGTAACTCGCGGATATGCCGAGCCGCGCGGCCAGGGCCTGCTGGGTCAGCGCCTTTTCCATGCGCAGCCGCCGCAGCGTGCGGCCGATCAGGGGGCGGGCCATCGACACTCCCTTTACAGAATCCGGGGTCGGTCCTGTGAAAACAGTCACAGCCTTGCCGTCTGGCAGGCAGGATTCCCCGTGCGGGGCAGCGAGGCAATGTTAATTATTGACGGCCGGCAGAAATCCCCGGCGCCCCTCGGAGAGCCCCGCATGCACCCCACCCCCGCCTACGCCCCTGATGGCGGCCGTGGCCCGGCCCAGCCCGGCCGGTTCGACGGCATAAGGCGCGACTACACGCCGGCCGATGTCGCGCGCCTCGCCGGCAGTTTCCGCATCCAGCACACGCTGGCCGATCGTGGCGCGCGGCGCCTGTGGCAGCTGCTGAAGACCGAGCCCTTCGTGAACACGCTCGGCGCGCTGACCGGCATGCAGGCGGTGCAGCAGGTGAAGGCCGGTCTGCGCGCGATCTATCTCAGCGGCTGGCAGGTTGCGGCGGATGCGAACACGGCGGGGCAGATGTACCCGGACCAGTCGCTGTATCCGGTCGATGCCGTGCCGAATGTGGTCCGCCGCATCAACGCGGCACTCCGCCGCTGCGACCAGATCGCCGTGCAGGAGGGGAAGGGCGACCCGACCGAATGGATGGCGCCGATCATCGCCGATGCCGAAGCGGGTTTCGGCGGCGCGCTCAACGCCTATGAGCTGATGCGCGCGATGATCGATGCCGGCGCGGCCGGCGTGCATTTCGAGGACCAGCTCGCCAGCGAGAAGAAGTGCGGCCATCTCGGCGGCAAGGTGCTGGTGCCGATCAGCCAGCACATTCGCACGCTGAACGCCGCGCGCCTCGCCGCCGATGTGGAGGGCGTGCCGACCGTGCTGCTGTGCCGGACGGATGCCGAAAGCGCGCAGTTGCTGACCAGCGACGTCGATGAGCGCGATCGCCCCTTCATCAGCGGCGACCGCACGCCGGAGGGGTTTCATCGGATCAAGCCGGGCGTCGGGAAGCAATACGCGATCGCGCGCGGCCTGGCCTATGCGCCCTATGCCGATCTGCTGTGGTGGGAAACCAGCGACCCGGACCTCGCTGATGCGCGGGCCTTCGCGGAGGCGATCCACCGCGAATATCCCGGCAAGATGCTGGCCTATAATTGCTCGCCCTCCTTCAACTGGCAGCGGAAAATGGGCGTCGAGGCGGCTGCGCGCTTCCAGCGCGAACTCGGCGCCATGGGCTACAAATTCCAGTTCGTGACGCTGGCCGGCTTCCACAGCCTCAACCTCTCGATGTTCCAGCTTGCGCGCGGCTATGCCGAGCGCGGGATGGGCGCCTATTCCGAATTGCAGCAGGCGGAATTCGCGGCCGAGGCGCAGGGCTTCACCGCGGTGCGCCACCAGCGGGAAGTCGGTGTGGGCTATTTCGACGCGATCGCGCAGGCCGCCAGTGGCGGCCTGGCCACCACCACGGCGCTGGCCACCAGCACCGAGGCTGCGCAATTCGCCGCGGCGCATTGAACAACGTCCCAAGCAAGGAGAACTTCCATGAACCACGATCATGATGACGGCCTGGTGCATTCGCATGGCTGGGCCTGCCGCGAGCGCGGCCGGATGGTGCACCGCCCGCCCGCGCACACCACGCGCCCGACCAGCGCCGAGGACCCGGATGACGGCCTGGTGCACGGCCATGGGTGGGCGTGTGGCGAGCGCGGGCAGCCTGCGGGTTAGGCCTTCTCCCGCACCGTCGCCAGGATGGCGGCGCCCATCGCCAGGAACACGATGACCGTCGCCATCCCTAGTCTCTGGCTGCCGGTGGCGGCGGTCACGGCGGCCAGCGCCGCCGGGCCCATGAAGCCGGTGACGCGGCCGGACAGCGCGAACAGGCCGAAATGCGTCGCGATCTCGGCCGGCGGCGCCAGCTGCGCCATGAAGCTGCGGCTGGCGGCCTGGGCGGGCCCGAAGAACAGGCCCAGCGTCAGCGCCAGCACCCAGAACCACACCTCCTGCGTTGCCAGCAGCAAGCCCGTGCCCAGCACGATCATCGCCAGCAGCGCGGCCAGCACCATGCGGCGCGCGCCGACGCGGTCCTCGATCAGCGCGAAGCCCGCCGCGCCGGCGCCGGCCGTCACGTTCATGGCGATGCCGAAGATCAGGATCTTGTCGATGCCCATGCCGAAGACACCGGCGGCGTAGATCGCGCCGAAGGCGAACAGCGTGTTCAGCCCATCCGTGTAGAACAGCCGCGCCGCGATGAAGCGCGCGAGGCGCGGGTTGCGCGGCAGGCTGCGCAGCAGGTGGCCGATTTCCCGCAAGCCGCGCGAGGCTGCCTCGCCCCAACGCGGCCGTGGCCCGGGCGGATCAGGCAGCGCCACCAGCACGGGTGCCGCGAAGACCAGGATCCACACCGCCACCAGCAGCGCCGTGGCGCGCACATGCTCCGCCGCGCCGCGATCCAACCCGAACAGCGCCGGGTTGGGCTGCACGAGCAACACGAGGCAGAGCGCGAGGCACACCAGCCCGCCCGCATAGCCGAGCCCCCAGCCGAAGCCGGAGACGCGCCCGATCTGCCCCGGCCCCGCCACGCCCGGCAGCATCGCGTTGTAGAACACCGTGCCGAGTTCGAAGGCGATGGTGGCTGCCCCCACGCAGACCAGCGCGGTCAGCGCGTAATCGGCCTCCGGCCGCGCGAACCAGATCAGCGCCGTGAAGATCGCGGTCAGCAGCGTGCACAGGCCGAGCATCAGCCGCCGCCGCCCGCCCGCATCCGCGACCGCGCCCAGCACCGGCGACAGCAGCGCGATGCAGAGGCCGACGATGGATTGCATCACCCCCCAGCTCGCCTGGCCCGTCACCGGGTCGGGCGCGATGCCTTGCGTGAAGTAGGCGGCGATGACGAAGGTGGAGACGACCGTCGGAAAGGACGAGTTCGCCCAGTCATACAGCGCCCAGGCCCAGGCTTTCGGGTTCATGCGAGCTTTCCGAGGGCGCGCAGCGCGAGGCCGATCGCGGGCAGGCTCGCCTCCGCCGCCGCATCGCGCGCGAGTGCCGCGGCTTCGGCGGCGTCCGGCCGTCGCCCGGCCAGCAGCGTCGCTGCCAGCGCGGCTTGCACCCGAAAGATTTCGGCCAGCGTCTCGGCCTTGGCGCGGGCGGCGAGTGGCGTGGGTGCGGCGGCGGCCTCGGCGGCCGGGCGCAGCGTGTCGATGCCGAAGCGCTCGCCGGCCTCCGCCCAGGCGGCGGCGGCCTCGGCCGGCGTCACGGCGGCCTCCAGCGCCAGGCGCAGCATGGCGGGTGCCGCGGCCAGGCGTGGCGCGGCGCCGGCAAGCGCCGCGGCGGTGTCCGGGACGCCAGCGGCGAGGTAGGCGCGCGTCGCCTCGCCGGGTGTGGCGATCTCCGCGGCCAGCAGCCCGGCGACGCCTGGGCTGAGCGCCGCCAGGGCGGCGTCCAACGGTTGGGGCGGGGCGAGCAGCAGGCTGGCCGCCGCACCCGCCTGCAGGGCGCGCAACGCCGCCAGCGCGGCCAGCCGGGTCGCGGCGGGGGCGGGTGCGGCATCGATCGCGGCAGCCGCGGCGGCGATGCCGAAGCCCTGCTCGGCCAGCCATGCGGCGCGCACGATCACGGAGGCTGGCGCGGCCTCCGCCAGCCGCGCGAGTGCGGCGACGCCCAGCCGGTTCGCGACGCTGTTCGACAGCGCCGTCGCGATCAGCTCCGCATGCAAACGGTGGCCGGCGATGAGTTCAGGAAAACGATCGCGCAGCGCGGTCGGGAAATAGGCCGTGACGAGCGGCGCGAGGGCGGCTTCGCGCGGCAGGTCGCTGTTCTCGATCGCGTCGTTCAGCCAGAGCTTGGTGAAGGGCAGCAGCGCGGCCAGTTCCGGCCGCGTCAGCCCTTCCTGCGCCATCTGCCGTGCCCGCAGCCCCGCTGCATCCGGCAGGCCGGCGACGGCGCGGTCGAGCAGCCCGGCCGCTTCCAGCCTTGCGATCATCGCCGCATGCGCGGGCAGGTCCGCGGCCGCATGCAGCGCCTCCAGGCTGACGGCCAGCGATTGCGCGTGGTTGTCGGCCAGCACGAGAAGCCCGACCTCCTCCGTCATCTCCGCCAGCAGGATGTCGCGCTGCGGGCGCGTCAGCAGGCCGGTGCGTTCCGCATCGGCCAGCAGGATCTTGATGTTGACCTCATGGTCGGAGGTGCTGACGCCGGCGGAATTGTCGAGCGCATCGGTGTTGAGCCGCACGCCTCCCCGCGCTGCTTCGATCCGCCCGGCCTGCGTCATGCCGAGATTGGCGCCCTCGCCCAGCACGCGCGCGCGCAATTCCCGGCCGTCGATCCGGATCGCGTCATTCGCGCGGTCGCCGGCCTCGGCCTGCGATTCCGTGCTGGCTTTCACATAGGTGCCGATGCCGCCGAAATACAGCAGATCGACCGGCAGCTTGAGGATGGCGCGAAGAATCTCCGCCGGCTCCGCACGTTCGGCCTCGATGCCGAGCAGCGCGCGCGCCGGTTCGCTCAACGGCAGGGTTTTCGCGTTGCGCGGCAGGATCGCGCCGCCCGCCGACAGCAGCCGCGCATCATAGTCGGCCCAGGACGAAGCGGGCCGCGCGAACAACCGCGCGCGCTCGGCGAAGGACGCCGCCATGTCCGGATCGGGATCGAGGAAGATGTGCCGATGGTCGAAGGCCGCCACCAGCTGCGTCTTGTCGGAGATCAGCAAGCCATTGCCGAACACGTCGCCCGACATGTCGCCGACGCCCGCGCAGCGAAAGGGCGCGTCCTGCACGCCGGCGCCGCGCATTTCCTGGAAATGGCGGTCGATCATGACCCACGCGCCGCGCGCGGTGATGCCCATCGCCTTGTGGTCGTAGCCGGCCGAGCCGCCGCTCGCGAAGGCATCGCCGAGCCAGAAGCCGTAATCGGCGGAGAGGCCATTCGCGATGTCGCTGAAGCTGGCCGTCCCCTTGTCGGCCGCCGCGACGATATAGGGATCAGGCGCGTCGCGCGGCACCACCGCGTTCGGGGTGACGATGCTGCCGGACTCGGAAAAATTGTCGGTGAGGTCGAGCATGCCGCGGACCAGCGTTCTGTAGCAGGCGATGCCCTCCGCCATGAAGGCCGCGCGGTCGCTGCCGGCGGGCGGGTGCTTCAGCACGAAGCCGCCCTTCGCCCCCGTCGGCACGATCACCACGTTCTTGAGGCGCTGCGCCTTCATCAGGCCGAGGATCTCGGTCCGGTAATCCTCGCGCCGGTCGGACCAGCGGATGCCGCCGCGCGCGACGGGACCGGCGCGCAGATGGCAGCCTTCCATGCGCGGCGAATGCACGAAGATTTCGCGCCAGGGCCGCGGCGCCGGCATGTCGCCGGCCAGCGCGCTGTCCAGCTTGAACGACAGGTACGGCTTCGCCTGATACCAATTGGTCCGCAGCATCGCATCCAGCACGCCGCGCAGCCGCGACAGGATGCGGTCCTCATCCGGGTTCGCCACGCCATCCAGCAGCGCGCGCCACGCCGCGTCGAGCTTCGTTTCGTCGCGATCCACGGTCTCCGGATCGAAGCGCGTGCGAAAAATGTCGATCAGCAGGCGCGCGGCGTCCGGGTTGGCGGACAGCGCGGCTTCCACGCTTTCCTGCGCGAAGGGAAAGCCCACCTGCTTCAGCCAGCGATACATCGCGCGCAGCTGCCAGCATTCCCTCCAGGAAAGCCCCGCCCGCAGCACCAGCCGGTTGAACCCATCGGCCTCGATCCAGCCCGCCAGCAGCGCATGCAGCGCGCCGGTGATTTCCGCGAGACGATCCTCCGTGCAATCGGCGCGCGCCTCCAGCCGATAGACATGCAGCACCAGCACCGGCCCCGCGAGCGGATCGAGCCGATAGGGCACTTCCTCGATCGCGCGGAGATCGAGGCTTTCGAACAGCGGCAGCGCATCGGCCAGCGGCAGCGGCCGGTCGGGATTGGCCAGGCGCAGCACCAGCGTGCGGGCATCGGCGCCCGCGGGGCGTGCAAGCTGCGCCTTGGCGCGGCCGCCATGTGTCAGATCCTCCGCCAGCACGATGTCGTCCAGCGCCTGGTTCGCGCCCTCCACCTGGCGATAGGTCGGCGGGAAGGCGTCGCGCCAGCGCGCCAGCACGCGCGCGCCCTCGGCCTCCCCGCGTTCGGCCGTGAGGGCTTCCTCGAGCCGCTCGCCGAAGCTGCGCGCGGCCTGCGCCATGGCCGCTTCGAGCACAGCTTCGTCCACAGCCGGCACGGCGCCGGGCGTGGTGCCGATCACATAGAGCACGCGCGCCAGCGGCCCGTCGGCCAGCTGCGTGTACCAGGCCGACATGCGCCCCCGGAACGCGCCGGCCAGCAGCGTGCCGATGCGCGCGCGGAGCGCCGTGTCGAAATGGTCGCGCGGCAGCCACGCGATGATGGCGACGAAACGCTCGAACGGATCGCGCCGCACGCGCAGTGCCGCACGCGGCCGGATCGAGAGATCGAGCGCGAGGCGCGCGCCCGCCAGCACCTCCGCATCCGGCGCCTGGAACAGCTCATCGCGCGGCCAGGTGTCCAGGATATTGCGCAGCGCGCGGCCATCGTGGCTATCGGCCTCCACGCCGGCCAGGGCGAGAACGCGGAGAACCTTCTGGCGCAGCAGCGGGATGGCGCGCGGGTTGCGGTTGTAGGCTTCCGCCGCGAACAGGCCGAGGAACAGCCGCACGCCGGCCAGCCTTCCATCGGGGTGGCTGATGCGCGTGATGATCACATCCGCGTGCTGCGGCCGATGCACGGTCGCGCGCATATTCGCCTTGGCGACCGTCACGCCGTCGAAGCGCGTCATCGCCGCACGCACCGCCTCCGGCAGGGCCGGCAGGTCGCGCAGCGCGTCGAAGACCGGCAGGCCCGCATCGCGCAGCAGGCCGAGATCCTCGGCCGGCTCGGCGGCGACCGCGCCATCCTCGGCCACGTCCAGCCGCCGATGGCCGAGCAGCACGAAATTGTCCTCCGCCAGCCAGCGCAGGAAGGCCTGGTCCTCGGCCTCCGCCAGCTCCGACTCCGCCAGCACGAGGCGGCCGAGCATCGGCCTGAAATCGGCCACGGCGCGCTTCACATCGGTGAGCGTGCGCGCGATGGCGGCCTCCACCGCCGCCCATTCGGCCGCATCCGCGGCCGGCGCCGGCCCCCCCGTGCCGGGCAGCGCGCCGCCGCCGATGCCGATCGCGATGCGCATCATCGATTCGCGCGCGCCCGTGCCGATCGCGGTCAGCCGCCCCTCCGCATCGCGCGTCACCGGGATGATCGGGTGCAGCAATTGCTTCACCGCGCGCCCCCGCACGGCCAGTGCGGCCAGCACGCTGTCCACCAGGAAGGGCATGTCGTCGGTGACGATCTCGGCGATCGCCATCGCGCCGCGGCCGGGGCCGGGCGGCAGCACGCGCAGCTTGGGCTGGCCGGGGCGGCGTTCGATGGCGAAGGCCAGCAGGCTCGCGGTCGCGTCCGCCATCGCCTCGGGCGCCGCCATTGCCAGCTCGGCGTCCGGCACCGCCGCGTGCAGGCGTCGCAGCATCTCCCCGGCGAAGCCCGGCAGGGCTGGCGCGCGCTGCGCCAGGACGCGGATGGCTGCCCGCTGGATTTGCGGGCGGACGCCACCCTCGGCGCCGAGATCATCGGCCATGCTGTTCTCCTCCGGCCGGACCCTGGCCTTTCGGGCAGCTTAGCAGGCTGCGGAAATTCGCCGCTACGGACCTGATTTGGCTTGGCTGTTGAAGCGGTCGCGTCAGGGGCATCGTGCCGCCGTGCCAGGCTTACGGTGGTCAGGCGGCACGTGGCCGGCCGTATCTTGCGCGGAAAGGCGCCGCGCCGCCGAGCCATCCCGTTTTCGCGCAGCTGGCCAGGCGGGTGGCGCTGCCCGTGCTGGGCGCATCGGCAAGTCGTGCAATGAAGCAGGGGCCGGAAAGCCGCGCCGCGCCGACCTGTCCGGCGGTGCCGACCGGTCTATCACCCCAACCAAAGGTTGATGTGGCGCCCCGCGGGGCGTAGCCTGCGGCCATGCGCCCGCTGCTGATCCTCGCTTTGCTGCTGTGCAACGCGCCGCTGCCCAACGCGCCGCTCCACGCGCAGGCGCTGCGCAGCCTGGTGGTGCCGCCGGGGGCGGAGATCGCGGTGCCGCCACGCGGCCAGGTGCTGCCCATGCCCGCCCCCTCGGGCCTCGCGGTTGCGGCGCTGGCGCCGGGCGGGGCCCTGGCGGCGGCGGCTCCAACCGCCGTCGGCTCGGGTGCTGCGGCCGTCGGGGCGACGCTCGCCGCGCCGACCGCAGGGCTCGGCCTTGGCTTCGGTGTGCTGCTGCCGCTCGCTGCGACCGCCGTATTCGGCGGCGTGCTGCCCGGCTCCGGCGGCAGCGGGGGCGCCCCGGCCAACACCCGGTAGAAGCTGGCGGCTGGACCCTGGACCACGGCGCGGGCATCGTCCCCCGACAGCCGCCAGGGACCGCCCCGTGACCGAAGCCACCCGCGAAGCCGCCATCGCCGCCGCCCTGGCGCAGTTCGACAGCGGCGGCTTCGCCGAGACACTCGGGAAACTGGTCGCCTTCCCCTCAACCTCGCAGGAGGAGGATTCGGGGCCCGCCCTGCACGCCTACCTGGCGGAGGGGCTGCAACCCTGGCTGGCGCGGCTCGGCTTCGCGGTCGCCATCCACCCGAACCCGCTCGCGGGTTTCGGCCCGATCCTGACCGGCACGCGGATCGAGGATCCGGCCCGCCCCACGATCCTGCTCTATGGCCATGGCGACACGGTGCGCGGCCTGCCGGAGCAATGGCGCCCGGGCCTCGACCCCTGGCGCGTCACGACAGAGGATGGCCGCTGGTACGGCCGCGGCACCGCCGACAACAAGGGCCAGCACGCCATCAACCTGGCGGCGCTGGAGGCCGTGCTGGCAGCGCGCGGCGGCAGGCTGGGTGCCAACATCAAGCTGGTGATCGAAACCGCCGAGGAACGCGGCAGCATGGGCCTCAGGGATTTCGTGGCGGCCAACACCGCGCTGCTGGCGGCCGATGCGCTGATCGCCAGCGACGGGCCGCGCGTGGAGCCCGGCGTGCCGACCATCGCGACGGGCACGCGCGGCACCTTCCATTTCACGCTGGCGGTGCGGCTGCGCGCGGGCGGCGTGCATTCCGGCCATTGGGGCGGGCTGACGCGCGACCCGGCGGCGATGCTGGCGCATGCGCTGGCCACCATCATGGACCGCGACGGCAAGGTTCTGGTGCGGGACTGGCTGCCCCGCAACGGCGTGCCCGCCGCGGTGCGCGGCGTGCTGGATGGCTGCCCGGTGGGCGGCGGCGATGGCGCCGCCACGATCGACGAAGGCTGGGGCGAGCCCGGCCTGACGCCGGCCGAGAAGATCTATGGCTGGAACAGCTTCATCGTGCTCGCGATGCTGTCCGGCCGGCCCGAGAACCCGGTGAATGCGGTGGCCCCGGATGCGGTGGCGCATTGCCAGATCCGCTACACGGTGGACACCGACCCAGCCGGCTTCGCCCCCGCGCTGCGCGCGCATCTCGACGCGCATGGCATGCAGGCGGTGGCTATCGAGGATGCGCGCATCCGCATGCCCGCCAGCCGCACCGCGCCCGACCACCCCTGGGTGCGCTGGGCGGCGCATTCCATGGAAGCCAGCCTGGGCCGGCGCGTGCAGGTCATCCCCAACAGTTCCGGCGGGCTGCCGGGGGATGTGTTTGTCGATCTGCTCGGCGTGCCGCTGGTCTGGGTGCCGCATAGCTACAATGGCTGCAAGCAGCACGGGCCGGACGAGCATTTGCTGCAATCGACCGCGCGGGAGGGGATCGCCGCCTTCGCCGGCATGTGGTGGGACCTCGGCGAGGCCGGCACGCCGGCCCGTTCATAGGGCCGCGCGCGTAACAGGCGGCGTTACCTTTCCTCACCCCCCGACATGCTCCCGGTCATGCGCGCGTGACATGCGGCGCGCATCTTCCTCTCGTGGCCAGCGTTCTGCTGGCATCAGGAGAGAACGCAGATGACGAAGTCGAAGATGGCGCTGTTCGCCGGCGTGGCGGTTGTGGCGATGGGTGCGCTGAGCGCCGCCGGTGTCGCGATCGCGCAGCCCGGCCCGCATCATGGCGGCCCCCATGGCGGTCCGCGCGGCGGCGGCTTCGCGGCGGGCGAGGCCTTCGCGCGCGCGGATGCGAACAATGACAGCCGCGTCACGCTGGATGAGGGCCGCAGTTGGCTGCAGGCGCGCTTCGCCGAAGTGGATGCCAACAGCGATGGCGGCGTGACCTGGGAGGAGATGCGCGCCTATGCCGAGGCCCGCATGACCGCCCGCCGCGCCGCCGCCCCAGCCGCGCCCGCGGCGCCGGGTGCCGCCGCCGGTACCACCACCGACGCGACCCCGCCGGCCGGCCGCGGCCGTGACCGCTGGGAAGGCCGCCGCGCGATGATGGAACAGCGCGGCCAGGCGATGTTCCGCGCCATGGACGTGAATGCCGATGGCCGCGTCACCTTCGCGGAAATCCAGCCCTTCGCGGAGGCGATGTTCCGCGCCCGTGACCTGAACGCCGATGGCGCGCTGAGCCGCGAGGAAGTCATGCCGCGCGGCGGCCGCCATGGCGGTCCGCGCCAGGGTGAGCGCGGCGAGCGCGGCGGTCCCCAGCGCCAGGGCTGAACAGCCTCCGCAATGCGGAACGGCGCCGGCAGGGAAACCTGCCGGCGTTCGCCGTTCGGGGCCTGGGTGGAGGCTCCGGGGATGGTGGGCGCGACAGGGATTGAACCTGTGACCCCCGCCGTGTGAAGGCGATGCTCTACCGCTGAGCTACGCGCCCATCCCAGGGACGCGGTGGATAGGGGCGACGCCGGGCCAGTGTCAAGCGGCGGGGCTTGGCATGCGGGCCGGCACGCCCGATATCCTGGCAATGCGCAAGACCCTGGCGGCCCTGCTGACACTCATGGTGTTTCCCGCCGCCGCCCAGCCGGTGCGCGCCACCTATGAAGTCTATGCCGCCGGCATGACGGTGTTGCAGCTGGAAGCGGTGTTCGACGTGGCGGAGCAGGGCTACCGCGTGGAAACCCGGCTGCGCACCCGCGGCATGGCCGCCGCCATCGTCCCCGGCGAACAGGTCAGCCGCACCGAGGGACGGTGGGAGGGGGCGCTGGCGCTGCCCGCCACCTACACCTCGGAAGGCACATGGCGCGGCCGGGTGCGGCGCGTGGCGCTGGAATGGCAGGCGCGCAACCCGCGCATCGCCGCCCTCACACCCCCCAATGAGGATGAACGCGAGCCGGTGACGGAAGCGCAGCGGCGCGGCACGATGGATGCTCTCTCGGCGCTGGCGCAGCTCGCGCGCACCGTGCGCGACACCAACCGCTGCGAGGGCGCGGCCGCGGTCTTCGACGGCCGCCGCCGCAGCGACTACACCGCCACCTCGCAGGGGATCGAGGCGATCGCCCCCTGGCGCGGCGGCGCCTGGGCCGGGCAGGCGCTGCGCTGTGCCTTCGAGGGGCGGCAGGTGGCCGGCTTCCAGCGTGACCAGGCGCGCGACCAGGCGGCGCCGCAGACGGGCACGGCCTGGATCGTGTCGCCCTATGCGGGCGCGCCGCCCATCCCGGTCCGCATCGAAATCCCGAGCCGCTGGTTCGGCAGCGCGACCGCCGTGCTGCTGCGGGCCGAGCCCTCAGGCCAGTAGGCCGGGGATCTCCGCGGCGCTGCGGGCCACAAGCGCGCGTCCCGCCATGGCGGGCGTGCCGTAGCCCCAGGCCGCGAAGATCGCCGGGATGCCGGCGGCCTCCGCCGCCGCGATGTCGTTGTGGTGGTCGCCGATCATCACGGCATGCGCCGGATCGCCGCCGGCATCGCGCAGCGTCGCCAGCACATGCGCGGGGTCCGGCTTGCGGGTCGGGTAGGAATCGCCCCCGCCCACCGCGGCGAAGAACCGGGCGAGGTCGAGTGCGGCCAGCACTTCCCGCGCGGCCTGCTCCGGCTTGTTGGTGCAGACCGCCAGCCGCCAGCCGCGTGCTTCCAGGGTTTCGAGGGTGGCGAGGATGCCGGGGTAAGGCCGGGTCTCGACCGCCGCATGCGCCGTGTAATCCGCCAGGAACGCTTCCAGCGCCGCTGCGTCGAAGGGCTTTCCGCGCGCGGCCAGGGCGCGCTCCACCAGGGCGCGGGCGCCATCGCCGACCATCGCCACGATCTCCGGCAGGGCGAAGCCCGACAGGCCGCGCGCTGCCATCTGCCGGTTGATGGCGGCATGCAAATCCGGCGCGCTGTCCACCAGCGTGCCGTCGAGGTCGAAGATGGCGGTGCGTTGCATGGGGGGGCGGATAGGGCGCGGCGTCTGCGCCGTCCAGCGCGTCATACGCGGAAACGCGCGTTGACCGGTCGCCTGCGCCACCCTGGGGTAGCGGCGCGGGCGTGGTCCGGACTATGGGCAGGGCCATGGACAGTGTCGCCATCATCCTTGCCGCGGGCCTCGGCACCCGCATGCGATCCCGCCTGCCGAAGGCACTGCACCCGGTCGCGGGGCGGCCGATGCTCGCGCATCTGATCGGAAACGCCGCGCAGGTGTTCGGGCGCATCATCGTGGTGGTCGGGCCGGATATGCCGGCGCTGGAAGCCGTGGCAGCGCCGCATGAGACGGTGGTGCAGCGGGATCGCCTCGGCACCGGACATGCGGCCTTGCAGGCGGCGGCGCTGCTCGAGGGGTTTTCCGGCGACGCGGCGGTGCTTTATGCCGACAATCCGCTGATCACGGTTGTCACCATGCAGCGGCTGCGGGCGGCCCGCGCCGAAGCAGGCCTCGCCCTGCTGGCGATGCGCCCGGCCGATCCCGCGCGCTATGGCCGTGTGGTGCAGGACGATGCAGGGCGCGTGACGCGCGTGGTGGAATGGGCGGATGCGACCGCGGCAGAGCGCGCCATCGGCCTGTGCAATGCCGGCGTGGTCTGCGCCGCCGCCCCCGCGCTGCTCGGCTGGCTGCGGCGCGTGACGAACGACAATGCCAAGGGCGAATACTACCTGCCCGATGTGGTCGCGCTGGCGCATGCCGAGGGTGCCATGGTGCGCGCCGTGGAAGCGCCGGAGGCCGAGCTGCGCGGCATCAACACCCGCGCCGAACTGGCGGAGGCCGAGGCGGAGATGCAGCGCGCACTGCGACGCGTCGCGATGCAAAACGGCGCCACGCTGATCCAGCCCGACAGCGTGGTGTTCAGCCATGACACGCGGCTCGGCCAGGATGTCGTGGTGGGGCCGAATGTCGTGTTCGCACCGGGCGTGACGGTGGCGGATGACGTCGAAATCCGCGCCTTCAGCCATCTGGAAGGCTGCGTCGTGGAACGCGGCGCCATCATCGGCCCCTTCGCGCGGCTGCGCCCCGGCACGGTGGTGGGGCCGGGCGCGCATGTCGGCAATTTCGTGGAGCTGAAGGCCGCCATGATGGGCGCCGGCGCCAAGGCGAACCACCTGAGCTATCTCGGCGATGCGACGATCGGCGCAGGGGCGAATATCGGCGCCGGCACCATCACCTGCAATTACGATGGCGTGCACAAGCACCGCACCGAGATCGGCGAGGGCGCCTTCATCGGCAGCGACACCGCGCTGGTGGCGCCGGTGAAGGTTGGCGCGCGTGCGCTGGTCGCGGCTGGCAGCGTGGTGACGGAAGACGTGCCGGACGACGCGATGGCGATCGCGCGCGGGCGACAGGTCAACAAGGCCGGCCGCGGGTTTCGGGGCAAGCCTGCGAAGGGAAGTGTCTGATGTGCGGCATCGTGGGGATTGTCGGCAAATCCGACGCGGCACCGCGTGTTCTCGAAGGGCTGCGGCGTCTGGAATACCGCGGCTATGACAGTGCCGGCATCGCGACGCTGGTGGATGGCGCGATCACGCGCCGCCGCGCGGAGGGCAAGCTCGACAAGCTGGCCGCCGTGCTGGCCGAGAACGCGCTGCCCGGCATCACCGGCATCGGCCATACGCGCTGGGCCACGCATGGCGCGCCGACGGAGCGCAACGCGCACCCGCACGCGACGGCGCGGGTCGCCGTCGTGCACAACGGCATCATCGAGAATTTTTCCGAGTTGCGCGCAGAGCTGGAAGCCGCCGGACAGGTTTTTACGAGTGACACGGACACGGAGAGTGTCGTCCAACTGCTCGATTTGCTGCTGCGGCAGGGCTATGCGCCGGAGGAAGCCTCCCGCCAGGCGCTCGGCCGCCTGCATGGCGCCTTCGCCATGTGCTTCCTGTTCGCCGGCCGCCCCGATCTGCTGATCGCCGCGCGGCGTGGCCCGGCGCTGGCGGTCGGTTATGGCGAGGGCGAGATGTATGTCGGCAATGACGCGCTGGCACTCAGCCAGCTCACGCGCCGCATCGCCTATCTGCATGAGGGCGATTGGGCGGTGCTGTCACCCGACAGCGTGCAGTTCTACGACGCCGCCGGGCAGAAATTGGAGCGCGCCTCCACCGCCAGCCAGGTGACGGGCGCGCTGACCGGCAAGGGCAATTATCGCCACTTCATGGAGAAGGAGCTGCACGAGCATCCCTCCACGATCGGCGACACGCTGCACCAGTATGTGGCGCCGGCGACGCGCGCCGTGGCGCTGCCAAGCCTGCCCTTCGACCCCGCCACCGTCACGCGCATCACGCTGACCGCCTGCGGATCGGCGTTCCTTGCCGCGCAGGTCGGGCGCTACTGGATCGAGAGCATTGCCCGCATTCCTGCGGATGCGGATGTGGCCTCCGAATTGCGCTACCGCGAACCGCCGCTGTCACCCGGCGGCGCCGCCATCATGGTCAGCCAGTCGGGCGAAACGGCGGATACCATGGCGGCCCTCGCCATGCTGCGGGCGGGCGGGCAGCGGACGCTTGCCATCGTGAACGTGCCGGAATCGACGCTGGCGCGGGACGCCGATGGCGCGCTGCTGACGGTGGCGGGGCCGGAAATCGGCGTCGCCTCCACCAAGGCCTTCACCGCGCAGCTCACCGTGCTGGCCTGCCTGGCCCTCGGCATCGGGCGCGCGCGCGGCACGCTGAACGCCGAGATGGAGGTGCGCCTGACGGCGGCGCTGCTGGCCGTGCCGGAAGCCGCCGCCGAGGTGCTGGAACGCGACGCCGAAATCCGCGCCATGGCGGCGGAGGTGGCGCGCGCGCGGGATGTGCTGTTCCTCGGCCGCGGCAACCTGTTCCCTGTCGCGATGGAAGGCGCGCTCAAGCTCAAGGAGATCAGCTACATCCACGCGGAGGGCTATGCGGCGGGCGAGATGAAGCATGGGCCCATCGCGCTGATCGACGCGGCCGTGCCGGTGATCGCGCTGTGCCCCTCCGGCCCCTTGTTCGAGAAGACGGCGAGCAATTTGCAGGAAGCGGCGGCGCGGGGCGGGCGGATCATGGCCTTCACGGATGCCGCCGGCGCGCTGTCCCTGGCCCGCTTCGCGGAGCGCGTGGTGGTGCTGCCGACGGTCGACCCCTTCGCCGCCCCCATACTGCACGCGATTCCGGTGCAATTGCTGGCCTATCACGTGGCCGTGCTGAAGGGCACGGATGTGGACCAGCCGCGCAACCTGGCCAAAAGCGTGACGGTGGAGTGAGGGGGCGCTAGTCTCCGACCGAACGGAGACCCCACCATGCTCGACACCATCCAGCGCCTGGCGCTGAAAGACCCTGGCATGTTCCGCCAGGCGAACCTGATCGGCGGCGAATGGGTGCAGGCGGAAAGCGGCAATACGATCGCCGTGCGCAACCCGGCCACCGGCGAGGTGATCGGCCAGGTGCCCGCCCTTGGCGTCGCGGAAACGCGGCGCGCGATCGAGGCCGCGCGCGATGCGGGCCCGGCCTGGCGCGCCATGCTGGCGAAGGATCGCGCGGCGATCCTGCGGCGTCTGCACGACCTCATGCTGGCCAACGCGGACGACCTGGCCGCGATCATGACGGCCGAGCAGGGCAAGCCGCTGGCGGAAGCGCGTGGCGAAATCGCCTATGCGGCGAGCTTCATCGAATGGTTCGCCGAGGAAGCGAAGCGCGTCTATGGCGACACCATCCCGCAGAACGCCAAGGGCCGCCGCATCCTGGTGATGAAGGAGCCGATCGGCGTCTTCGCCGCCATCACGCCGTGGAATTTTCCGGCCGCGATGATCACCCGGAAGGCAGGGCCGGGCTGGGCCGCGGGCTGCACGGGCGTGATTCGTCCCGCCAGCCAGACGCCGTTCAGCGCGCTGGCCTTGGGCGTGCTGGCCGAGCGCGCGGGGATGCCGGCGGGCGTGTGCAACATCATCACCGGGCCGGCGGGCGCCACCGGCGGGGAGCTGACCAGCAACCCGATCGTGCGCAAGTTCAGCTTCACCGGCAGCACGGAAGTCGGCCGCAGGCTGCTGGCCCAATGCGCGACGACAATCAAGAAGACCAGCATGGAACTCGGCGGCAACGCGCCCTTCATCGTGTTCGACGATGCCGATCTGGACGCGGCCGTGCTGGGTGCGATGGCGTCGAAGTATCGCAACACCGGCCAGACCTGCGTCTGCGCCAACCGCATCCTGGTGCAGGACGGCGTCTATGATGCTTTTGCCGCGAAGCTGAAGGTGGCCGTCGAGGCGCTGCGCGTGGGCAATGGCATGGAACCTGGCGTGACTCAGGGCCCGCTGATCAATGCCGAGGCGCTGGCGAAGGTGGAGGAGCATGTGGCCGACGCGCTGTCGAAGGGTGCCCGCGTGGTGACGGGCGGCAAGCGGCATGCGGGTGGCGGCAATTTCTACGAGCCGACGATCCTGGCTGACGTGCCGGTCACCGCGATGGCGTTCCGCGAGGAAACCTTCGGCCCCGTCGCGCCGCTGTTCCGCTTTCGGACGGAAGATGAAGCCGTCGCCTTGGCCAATGATTCCGAATTCGGCCTCGCCGCCTATTTCTACGCCCGCGACATCGGCCGCATCTTCCGGGTGGCGGAAGCGCTGGAAGCCGGGATCATCGGCGTGAATGAGGGCATCATCTCGACCGAGGTCGCACCCTTCGGCGGCATGAAGGAAAGCGGCCTCGGGCGCGAGGGTAGCAAGTACGGGATCGAGGATTATCTGGAGATCAAGTATCTCGCCCTCGGCGGCATCGGAAGCTGAACCCCCCATGACCCCAGACCACGATCACGACTACGACCTCTTCGTCATCGGCGGCGGCTCCGCCGGCGTGCGTTGCGCGCGCATCTCGGCCCAGCATGGCGCGCGCGTCGCCATTGCGGAGGAGCGGTTCTGGGGCGGCACCTGCGTGAATGTCGGCTGCGTGCCGAAGAAGCTGATGGTGAACGCGGCCGAATACGGCATGTGGGCGGAAGACGCCGCCGGCTTCGGCTGGAACATCGAGGTGCATGGCCATGACTGGGCCAAGCTGGCGGCGGCGCGGGATGCCGAAGTGACCCGGCTGTCCGGCATCTACGGCAAGCTGCTGGCCGGCGCTGGCGTGACCAGCTTCGATGCGCGCGCGACGTTCATTGACGCGCATACGCTCGATGTCGGCGGCCAGCGCGTGACGGCCGAACGCATCGTCATCGCCACCGGCGGCAAGGCGGAAAAACTCGACATTCCGGGCGCGGAATTCGGCCTGATCTCGGATGATCTGTTCACGCTGAAGGCGCTGCCGAAGCGCGTCATCGTCATCGGCGCCGGCTACATCGCCCTCGAATTCGCCTGCCTGCTGCGCGGCCTCGGCGCGGAAGTCGAGGTGATGTATCGCGCCGCCATGCCGCTGCGAGGCTTCGATGACGACATGCGCGCCGCGGTGGTCGAAGCGATGACGGCGCAGGGCATTGTGATGACGCCCGATGTCACGCCGACGCGGCTCGCCAAGGTGGATGACGGGATCCTGGTGAACCTGTCCAACAACTTCATGCGCGAAGCCGATGCGGTGTTCTTCTGCACGGGCCGCACGCCCAACACGCAGGGCCTTGGCGTCGATGCCGCCGGCGTGTCCACCACCTCCTCCGGCGCCGTCATCGTCGATGACAACCACGCCACCAGCCAGGCGCATATCTTCGCGCTCGGCGATGTGCTGGACCGCGTGAACCTCACGCCGATGGCGACCGCCACCGGCCATGCGCTGGCCGACACGCTGTTCGGAAAGCGCCCGCGCCGCGCGAGCTATGAGAACGTCGCCACCGCCGTCTTCACCTCGCCCCCCATCGGCACGGTCGGCCTGACGGAGGCCGAGGCCGCGAAGCGCGGACCCGTCGATATCTATGTCAGCCGCTTCACGCCCATGCGCCACACCATGACGAAGCGGGAGGGCCGCAAGACGCTGATGAAGCTCATCGTCTGCCAGGCCACCCAGAAGATCCTCGGCGCGCATATGCTGGGGGAAGACGCGGCCGAGATCATGCAGGGCATCGGCATCGCGGTGGTGATGGGTGCCACCAAGGCGGATTTCGACCGCACCATCGGCATCCACCCGACCGCCGCCGAGGAATTCGTGACCATGCGGACCCGCGCGCGGGAAGCCGGGGTCAAGCTCGCGGCCGAATAGGTTCCCCTTCGCACCGCCGCCCGCTAAGCTTCCCGCTTGGAGTGAACCCAGGACCAGAACAATGACCCGCGTATGGACCCCGGACTCGTGGCGGGGGATGCCGATCCGACAGGTGCCTGACTATCCCGACCAGGCCGCCCTCAAGGCGATGGAGGCCAAGGTCGGCCGATTTCCGCCCCTCGTTTTTGCAGGTGAGGCGGATCGGCTGAAGGCCCAGCTGGCGCGTGCGGGGGACGGTTCCGCGTTCATTCTCCAGGGCGGCGATTGCGCCGAGAGCTTCTCCGAGTTTCATGCCAACACCATCCGCGACACCTTCCGGGTGCTGCTGCAGATGGCCGTCGTGCTGACCTTCGGCGCTTCCGTGCCGGTGGTGAAGCTCGGCCGCATGGCGGGGCAGTTCGCCAAGCCGCGCAGTTCCGACACTGAGACGATCGATGGCGTGACGCTGCCCTCCTACCGCGGCGACATCGTCAACGGGCCGGATTTCACGCCGGAAGCGCGGCTGCCCGACCCGTCGCGGATGGAATTCGCCTATCTGCAATCCGCCGCGACGCAAAACCTGCTGCGTGCCTTCGCGACCGGCGGCTATGCCGATTTGCACGAAGTGCATCGCTGGAACCTCGACTTCGCCGCGCGCAGCCCGCTGGCCGACCGCTACGCGGACCTCGCGCATCGCATCGATGAAACACTGCGCTTCATGGGCGCCTGCGGCATGTCGGACCTGCCGCAGGTGCGGGAGACGGAATTCTACACCAGCCACGAGGCGCTGCTGCTGCCCTATGAGGAAGCGCTGACCCGCCAGCCCTCCACCCATCCGGGCCGGCACTTCGCCTGCTCGGCGCACTTCCTGTGGATCGGCGACCGGACGCGGCAGCCGGAGGGCGCGCATGTGGAATTCATGCGTGGCGTGGCCAACCCGATCGGCATGAAGGTGGGCCCCACCATGCAGGCCGATGAATTGCTGCGGCTCTGCGACATCCTGAACCCCGGGAATGAGAAGGGCCGCCTGACCCTGATCGCCCGCATGGGCGCCGAGAAGGTTGAGGAAAAGCTGCCCGAATTGCTGCGCGCGGTGAAACGCGGCGGCCGCAATGTGGTGTGGCTCTGCGACCCGATGCATGGCAACGGCGTCAAGGCCGGCGCCTTCAAGACCCGCAGCTTCGACGCGATCCTGAGCGAGGTGCGCCGCTTCTTCGATTGCCACGCGGCGGAAGGCACCACGCCCGGCGGCGTGCATGTGGAAATGACCGGCCAGAACGTGACGGAGTGTCTGGGCGGCGCGCAACGCCTGACCGAGGCCGATCTCGGCGCCAACTACGCCACCTTCTGCGACCCACGGCTGAATGCCGAGCAATCGCTGGAACTGGCGTTCCTGATCGCCGAGGAACTGAAGGCCCGGCGGCCCGGCACTGTCATGGCGAAGGCCGCACAATAAATGCCGGACGGAACAGGCCGCGATACGACGGCCGAGGCCATCGCCGGCCGCACCGACAGCTATTTCAACCGCACCAAGGCGGTGGTGGCCCGCTTTGGGGATATGGCGGTGACCTATGCGGTGTTCCTCCGCCGCCCGGTCATCTCGGCACCGCGCCTGGCGACCGCCTGGCTGGAGGAGGTCGCGGCCGCGCGCGGCACGCGGTTCGAGATCGACCTGATGCATGCCGAGGGCGATTGGGTCGGCGCCGGCGACCCGATTTTCTATGTCTCGGGCAGCTTCGTGCAGTTGGCGGACCTCGAGACCATCCTGTTGCAGAAGCTGGGGCCGGCCTGCGTCGCCGCGCACAACGCCTACCAGATGTGCGCCGAACTGCCGGGCGTGCCGTTCCTGGCCATGGAGGCGCGGCACTGCGCCGGCGCCGAGATGCAGGAGATGATGGCCTATGCCGCCGCCATCGGCGGCCGCGCGGCGCAGCGCGAAGGCGCGCGGGGTTTCATCGGGAATGCCAATGACGCGACAGCCCATTGGTTCGGGGCACCGCGCGGCCGCGGCACCATGCCGCATGCGCTGATCGGCTATGCGGGCTCCACCGTGCGCGCCGCCGAGATGTTCGTGGACACCTTCCCGAGTGAGGATCTGACGGTGCTGGTCGATTATTTCGGCCGGGAGGTGACGGACGGCATCGCCGTCTGCCAGCGCTTCCCCGATCTTGCCGCCGGTGGGCGGATGGCGCTGCGCCTCGACACGCATGGCGGCCGCTACCTCGAAGGGCTCGACCCCGGCGAGAGCTACGCTGTGCTGGAACGCCACGCGCCGCAGGCGGTGCGCCGCTATCGCAGCGAAACCGAACTCCGCCACCTGGTCGGCACGGGTGTCTCGGCCGCCGCCATCTGGCGCATGCGGGAAGCGCTGGACGAGGCCGGCTTCCCGAAGGTGCGCATCGTCGCCTCCTCGGGCTTCGGTGTGGGCAAATGCCGGGTGATGGCGGATGCGAAGGCGCCGATCGACGTGGTCGGCACCGGCAGCTTCATCCCCGACATCTGGAGCGAAACCTACGCCACCGCCGACATCGTGGCCTATGACGGGGAGGCGCGGGTGAAAGTCGGCCGCGAATTTCTGCTGCGGCATATCGGTGCGCGCAAGCGGAACGGGGGCGTGGCTGCCGCGTGACAACCCAAAGGTCAGCTTCAGGCGCGACATGACGGTGCAGTCGCCCGTTGTGCAGCTCGTCGGCTTTCTTGATGACGCAGTCCTTCGACAGTTTTTTGTTGGCTGGACGGAGGTTGTCGGTGTCGTGGGCCGCATAAAGAGCGGCTCTGTCGGCGGGGCATTAATCCAATACCCAAAGATTCCATCGACCGTTTCGGAGGCACTGGCTGCGCGGATTCTTGTGCGTCACGACGTTTACCCAAGCGCGTTGAGGCTTGAGCGAGGCGGAGGCGCAGACATTCGGATTACCACCGCCGACGGCGCCGCCAAGGTTGAAGTGAAGGGCAGTGGCCAAGCCGAATTCCAAACATTCGGACCCAAGGACTATGACTGTGACCTGCTTGTCTGGCTCCGTTTCGGGGAGGCAGCACAGATCGGGCTGCAAGGCGTTGTCCGCGCGACGTTGTTCCCGACCCCACGGCGCAGTCTGGGCGACCTGGGCAGCAAGGTAACCCACACCAGCGCCGAAGCCGCAATAAGGCGTGGCTTCGATGTCCGCCGCCTCATAGTGCCTCTCGACCAGCTTCTGTCGTAGGCCAGTCGCCCGTGGCATAAGGCCTGTCTGCCGCATCGCCCCCCCGTCGCAGCATGTGCGGCAGGGCGCGTTGACCCCCTTGCCCCGCGACCTTACCTAACGCTGATGACAGACCGCCTTCGCATCGCGCTTGCGCAGATCAACCCGCATGAGGGCGCGCTGGACCGCAATGCGGACCGCATCCGCGCCGCCCGTGCAGCGGGCGCGCTGGCCGGCGCGGACCTCGTGGTGACGCCGGAATTTTCGATCGCCGGCTACCCGCCGGAAGACCTGGTGCTCAAGCCCGCCTTCGTGGAGGCCTGCATGGCACGGATCGCGGCGCTGGCGGCCGAGACGGCGGATGGCGGCCCAGGCCTGGTGGTGGGCGGGCCCTGGCGCGATGGGGAGCGCCTGCACAATGCGCTGTATGTGCTGGACGGCGGGCGCATCCTGGCGCGCCGCGCCAAGCACGAATTGCCGAATTACGGCGTGTTCGACGACAAGCGCGTGTTCACCGCCGGCCCCGCGCCCGGGCCCGTCGCGTTCCGCGGCGTGCGGCTCGGCCTGATGATCTGCGAGGATTGGTGGTTCCCCGCCGTGTCGGAGACGCTGGCGGAAAGCGGCGCGGAAATCCTGATCTCCATCAATGGCTCCCCCTTCGAGGCGGAGAAGCAGAATGCCCGCGTGCAGCTCGCCGTCTCCCGCGTCGTGGAAACCGGGCTGCCCTTCGTGTTCCTTGGCCAGGTTGGCGGCCAGGATGAGCTGGTGTTCGAGGGCGCGTCCTTCGTGCTGAACGCCGACCGCTCGCTCGCCGTGCAGATGCCGATGTTCGCCGAGAGCCTGACGGTGACGGAATGGTCGCGCGGGCCGGCTGGATGGGCCTGCGCGGCCCAGCCCCTGCCGCCCGAAGTGCCGCGGCTGGAGCAGATCTACCGCGCCATGATGCTGGGCCTCTCGGACTATGTGAACAAGAACGGCTTCCCCGGCGTGGTGCTTGGCCTGTCGGGCGGCATCGATTCCGCGCTGTCCGCCGCCGTCGCCGCCGATGCGCTGGGGCCGGATCGGGTGCGGGCGGTGATGATGCCATCCCCCTACACCTCGCCCGAGAGCCTGGAGGATGCGGCCGCCTGCGCCGAATTGCTTGGCATCCGGTACGAAAACATCCCGATCGGCGGCGCGATGGAGGCCTTCGGCGGCATGCTGGCGCCGGCCTTCGGCAATCGCCCGCCCGACATCACCGAGGAAAACCTGCAATCGCGCATCCGCGGCGTCACGCTCATGGCGCTGTCCAACAAGTTCGGCGACATGCTGCTGACCACCGGCAACAAGAGCGAGATGAGCACGGGCTACGCCACGCTCTATGGCGACATGTGCGGCGGTTATTCGGTGCTGAAGGATGTGTGGAAGATGACGGTCTTCGCGCTGTGCCGCTGGCGGAACGCGCACCACCCCGTTGGCGCGCTCGGCCCCGCGGGTGCCGTGATGCCGGAGCGCGTCATCACCAAGCCGCCCAGCGCGGAACTCAAGCACGACCAGAAGGATCAGGATTCGCTGCCGCCCTACGAAATCCTGGACGCGATCCTGGAAGGGCTGGTGGAGCGCGAGCTGGATGTGGACACGCTGGTGGCGCAGGGGCATGACCGCGCGACGGTGCTGCGCGTGTGGAAGCTGCTCGACCGCGCCGAATACAAGCGCCGCCAGGCTCCGCCCGGCGTGAAGATCACCCCGCGCGCCTTCGGCCGCGACCGCCGCTACCCCATGACCAACGGTTTCACGAGTCTGATCGCATGAGCGGCACGCACGACCACGACGACGACGAGGACGAAGACCCCATCCTGCTGGACGCCGCCTTCGGGCGCGTGGAGGGGTTGGAGGTGCGGATCATGGATCTGTCCGGCGCGAATGGCAGCGAACCGGTGGAGGTGGTGCGCGGCTTCGACACCATCCTGCACGCCAACGCCTTCGCCCGCCGCTATGTGCGCGACAGCATCGACATCTGCCGCGCGCGGGGCATGGATTCCGATGCGGTGATCGCCGCCTGGTTCGCCTTCGGCGAGGATGCGGTGGTGGAAGGGGCGGGCGAGCAGGCCTGGCGCAGCGCCACCGAACTCCGCGCCTTCGCCGCCGCCCGCGCGACCGATGCGGAGGACCGCAACTGGCGCATCCTCGACCCGCGACGGGATGGGGATGATGAGGAGGAGGCCGAGGGCGAGATCGGCTATGATTAGGCAAGCTGCCTTCAAGTGGGATGATCTGAACGCATTTTTAATGAAAAATCAATGACTTCTGGAGCACGCGCTGCGTTCAGGCGAACGCAGCGTGCTCTGGTTGTGATGGCTATGGAGATTGTCCCTCCGGGGCAGAGTTGGTTGGCTGTGGTTGCGAGGCCAACACCCGGCAATTCGGAGGCCCGGATGGACAGCGATGAGAATGCCCGAACCACGCCGCATGGTCGAATGCTGATTGTGCAGAGGCCGGCCGCGGGTCATTGGGTTGGCGCGGTCGCCACAGCATTGGGCCACAGCATTGGGCCACAGCATTGGGACTGACCGCCAAGACGGTCCGCAAATGGCGCGACCGCTTTGCCGCCGGGGGCGCCCAAGGGCTGCGCGCCACCAGCCGCCGCACCTGATCCTCCATGATCGCGTTGGCGGAACGCTGCGCGAACGGCGTGTGGAACCCGCCCGAGAGCCGGATCGCATCCCGCACCCGCCCTGCCCGCGGCAGCTTCTGCTCCTCAGCCAGGTTCGCGCCGAGGGCGGCCACGTCGGCTGGGTCGGCGCGCCGCGCGACGGCTTCTGTCACGCTCGCCTCGCCACACGGCTCAGGCGTAGCGATCCGCACGATCGGGGTAATGCGGGCTAGTGGTTCCCTCGCCCATCCTGCGATCCCGCGAGCCGCATCTGCCAATCCCGCCCCGGCACGGATGACAGAAGTGCCTTTGTGTATTCGTGCCGGGGTTGAGCGAAGATCTCGGCGGTTCTGCCATGTTCGACGATCCGACCGTTCTTCAGCACCACGATCTCCTCGCAGACATGGGCTGCCACGCGAAGATCATGGGTGATGAACAGCATGGTCAGGCCGAACCGCCGGCGCAGATCGTCCAGCAGGTCGAGGACCTGTTTCTGGACCGAGACATCCAGCGCGGAAACCGGTTCGTCGGCGATCAGAATATCCGGCTTCACCGCGAGCGCCCGCGCAATGCCGATGCGCTGGCGCTGCCCGCCGGAAAATTCATGTGGATAGCGTTCAGCCGCCTTCGGCTCCAAGCCAACGAGCGCGAGAAGTTCATGCGCTTGCGCCATGGCCGCGTCGGGCGCTTCGCCCTGGAGCACGGCGCCACGGGCGATGATGTCGCCGATGCGCATGCGCGGGTTGAGAGAGGCGAACGGATCCTGGAACACCATCTGCACGCGTGAGCGAAGCGGCCGCCACGCGCCGCGACTCAACCCCACGATCTCGTTTCCGGCAATCCTGACCGAACCTGCGTCGGCTTGCTCAAGGCCGATCAAGCAGCGTGCCAGGGTGGATTTTCCGGAGCCCGACTCGCCAACGACGGCAACGGCGCTGCCGCGCGTCACGTCAAGATCAATCTGATTGACGGCATGAACGGGCTTGCGGCCGCCGCGTGCCAGGCGCGGCATCCACCGCGTCAGCCATGGCGTGCCTTGTGAGCGACGACCGTAGATCTTGTCGAGGCCGCGGATCTCGAGGACCGGTTCGGCCATTGCCTTGCCGGATCCGGCAATCCCTTCGCGGGGCACAAGGCTTGGAACAGCGTCGATCAAGGCGCGCGTATAGGGATGCTGCGGCCTGGTCAGCACATCCTCGACATCGCCATGCTCGACGACCTCGCCGTAGCGCATGACGGCGACCCGGTCGGCGATCTCGGCGACGACACCGAAGTTGTGGGTGATGAACAGCAGGGCCGTACCGTGGCGCTGCTGCAACTCCTTCAATAGGTTGAGGATCTGGGCTTCCGTGGTGACGTCAAGTGCCGTCGTCGGCTCGTCAGCGATGATGAGCCTCGGCTCGAGCACAAGGCTCATCGCGATCATCACGCGCTGGCGCTGCCCGCCAGAAAGCTCGTGCGGATAGGCCGCGAAGATACGCGCCGGATCAGGAAGCCGCACATCCTCGAACGTCGCGACCACGCGCCTGCGGCGTTCGGCCTTGCCCCAGCTGGTATGTGCTTCGAGAATCTCGTCGATCTGCCGGCCGATGGTCATCAGCGGATTGAGCGCGACCATGGGTTCCTGGAAGATCATCGCGATCTTGCCGCCGCGGACCTGACGCATCCGCTTGTCGTCGGCCTGCGCCAGGTCTTCACCCTCCAGCAACACGCGCCCGCCGGCGATGCGCACCTGTGGCTCGGGCAGCAGCCGCAGGATGGCGCGCGCCATCACAGACTTGCCGGATCCGGACTCCCCGACGACACACAGCGTTTCGCCGGCACCGATCTGAAGCGAGACCTGCTTGACCGCCTGCGGCCGGTCCGCCCAGGCAGGCAGCGCGACCGACAATTCGCGGATGTCCAGGATCGGGCCCGCTGAACCGGCTGCTGTCGGCGCGGCGTTCATGGCGTCCGCAGCCGAGGGTTCAGCGCGTCGTTGAGGGCTTCGCCCACCAGATTGATGCTCAGGACAGTCAGCAGTATGGCAACGCCGGGGATGGCGACCAGCCACCATGCGTCCCGAAGAAAGGTGCGCCCCGCGCCAACCATGAAGCCCCAGCTCATCAGATTGGGCGCACCGAGGCCGAGGAAGGACAGTGCCGACTCGGTCAGGATGGCGGTGGCCACCAGCAACGATCCCGTGACGATGAGCGGCGAGAGCGCGTTGGGCAGGATTTGGCGAAGCAGGATTGCGGCGTCGCGCTCGCCCAGCGTGATGGCTGCCTGCACGAACTCGCGTGATCGCAGCGTCAGCACCTCGCCCCGCACGATACGCGCGATCGGTGGCCAGCTGACCGTCGCAATGGCGACGACGACGCTCGTGGCGGAGGGCGAGAGGATGGCAACAAGCAGGATCGCAAAGATGAAGGAGGGAATGGTCTGGAAGAACTCCGTCAGCCGCATGAGGACATCGTCGATGCGTCCGCCGTAGAACCCGGCCAGTGCGCCGACGAGGCCGCCGAAAGCCACCGCGCTGAGCGTTGCGATGACGGCGACCAACAACGTCGTGCGGGCACCGAAAACCAGGCCAGACCACACGCTGCGGCCAAGCGAGTCCGTGCCCAGCCCGAAGGCGGTGAAGGGCCGCGAAAAGGGCGAGCCCGCGATGGCGAAGGGATCCGAAGGCGCGACCAGCGGTGCCGCAATCGCTGCCAAGACAATGAAGGCAAGCCAGGTGAGGCCGAATGCCGCCCGCGGGTTGGCGATCAGGCGAAGCCAGAATGGCCTGTTCATGCCTTGCCCCCCACCTGGATGCGGGGATCGAGCAGAACGTAGATCACATCGACGATCAGGTTCACCACGACCACAAGGCAGGCCGACAGGAAGAAGATGCCGAGCAGCAGGTTGAAATCCCGCGCGAACAAGGATTGGAAGGCAAGCTGCCCCAGGCCGGGCCAAGCGAACACCGTCTCGACCACCACCGAGCCGCCAAGAAGTGCGCCGACCTGCACGCCCGCCATCGTCACAACCGGCAGCAGCGCATTGCGCAGGATATGGCGCCGCGTGATCCTGCCTTCGGTAAGCCCCTTGGCGCGTGCCGTCGTCACATACTCGGCGCCGCGCTGTTCCAGGACGGTCGCGCGCATCAGGCGGGTGTAGAGCGCCAGATAGAACAGCGACAGCGTGATCGTCGGCAGCACCAGGTGGTGCGCGATATCCAAGGCGCGCGCAAAGCCCTCGTTGAAGGCAACCACATCCTCCATCCCGGAGGTCGGAAACCAATCGAGCCAGATCGAGAAAACCAGGATCAGCATCAACCCGATCCAGAACAGCGGCGTCGCGTAGGCGACCACGGCGAGGACGGAAATCAGGTGGTCGCGCCATGTCCTGACCCACAAGGCGGCCAGCAATCCGACGGTCACGCCGCCGCCGACCGAGACGATCAAGGTGGCACCCATCAGCAGCAGTGTGGGCCAGAGCCGCTCAAGGATGAGCTCGAGCACCGGCGCGTTGTTGCGGAAGGAATAGCCGAGATCGAGCAGCAGGATGTTTTTCAGATACAGGCCCAGCTGCACGAGAATCGGCTTGTCTAGCCCGAAACGGGCCCGCAGCTGTTCGACATATTCCGGCGGCGCCCCGCCTGCCTCGCCCGCCAGCACCGTTGCGGCGTCGCCGGGTGCCAGCTGCAGCAACAGGAAGTTCAGCACGACGACGCCGAGAACGACAGGAACAGCCTGAAGCAGCCGCAGGACAACGTACCGGGCAAGCCGACTGCCGCGCATGCCCTATCCTTCTTTCCAAGCGGTCCGGTCGGCCTGGACGCTGTGCCCTGGCCGCAAGCCTATTCGCGCCAGGCGCGATCGAAAGAGCCGAACAGGCCGAGCGGGCTCACGATGACGTCGTGCGAGCGCCTGTCGAGGACCGTCGCGAAGTTGATTTCGTGTGTCCAGGCGAGCGGGGCGGCGGCGACGACGATTCTCTGGACCTCGGCGTATTGCTCCGCACGTTTCCCGGGATCGGGCTCGGTCGTCGCCTGGTCCATGAGCGCGTCAGCCCTCGCGTCACTCCAGCGCACGCCGTTGACGAACACTGTGCCGGGCCGGATGAACCGCGAGTGGAACGCCCTGTGTACGCCGATGACCGGGTCCGCGAGATTGAACAGGTGGTTGGAGGAAAAGTCGTAATCATAGTCGGTGTAGATGCGCCGCAGCCAGGTCGGCACATCCTCGTAGCGCAAGCTCGCCCGGATGCCGATCCGCGCCAGCGCCTGCTGCGTGTATTCGCCGAACCGACGCCATTCCTCGCCGTAGGGCGTGATGTCGTGGACGATCTCGAAGCGAATGCCGTCAGCCCGGCGCGCAAAGCCGGCTTCATCGAGCAGCCTGTTCGCGCGATCGATCCCATCCGGCACCTTGTAGTTGGTGACATCGGCGGTGAAGATGCCGGTTGGCGCGAAGTTCGAACTGATCGGGCCGTTGGTCGGCTTGCCGAATCCGAACCAGATGTTGTCGACGACGAACTGGCGGTCGATGGCGAATGAGATCGCCTGACGGACCTTCACATTGTCAAAGGGTGGCTTGCGCGTGTTGAACATCATCTCGACCACGGGCGAGATCATCTCATACCCCCGCGTCTCGACCCGAATGTTGGGCAGTCGCTCAAGCCGCCTGACATCGTTGTAGGGAACGGCGCCGAAGCCGGCGACATGCACATCGCCCCGCTCGAGCGCGGCAGCCCGGGTTCCCGTGTCGCCGATGAAGCGCACCACGATGCGATCGAGGTAGGGCAGATTCGGCTTCCAGTAATCCGGATTGCGATCCAGGCGGACGAACTCGCCGCGACGCCACTGGAAGAACTTGAACGGGCCCGTGCCGATCGGCGAATTCGCATTCTGGTGGCTGCGGATATCGCCCTGGCTGAACACATGCTTCGGCAGGATCGGCGATTCATAGCCGGACAGGGCGGCCATCATGTAGGGCGCAGGGCGATTGAGCCGGAAGATCGCTGTCTGGGCGTCCGGCGTATCGATCGCGGTGAGTTCGGCAAAGGTGTTGATGCCGCGCGGATGGACCTTCTTCAGGACCTCCATGAAGGTGAACTGGACATCGGCGCTGGTGAAGGGCTGGCCGTCGTGGAACTTCACCCCGGAACGGAGGCGGAAGGTTATGGTTCTGCCGCCGTCGGACAGAGTCCAGGATTCGGCCAGGCTCGGAATCGGCTTCAGGTCGAAGTCGTATTCAAAAAGGCCGTCGTAGATCTTGGCCGCCACTTGCCCGATCGGGAGTGCGGTGGAGATGTAGGAGCCGAGCGTCGGCGGTTCGGGCTGGACCACCATCACAAGGGTGCCGCCGCGCCGCTGCGCCGCCGCCGGTTGGGGCATGAGGCCAGCGCCGGCCAAGCCGGCCAGCGACACAATCTTCCCAAGAGCACGTCTGTCGATGCTCATCGCAATTCCCTTCTGGTGAAGCGGTAAGTCAGGCCCTGGTGCATGCCCATGAATCCTGTCCCGGGTGCCGGCCGGAACAGGGTTTCAAACCCTAGCGGCAGCCTTGACATCGCGGCCATTGTTATTTTTCGATGGATTATGCGGAAATTGCATAGAGCAGGCGCAGCGCTGCGATGCCGGTCGAGGCACCACTCACGGGGACGACGCGATGGATATCGGATGGCTCGAGGATTTCCTCAGCCTGGCATCGACGGGCAGTTTCTCGCGCTCGGCCGCTGACCGAAACATAAGCCAGCCGGCCTTCAGCCGCCGCATCCGCGCGCTCGAACAATGGCTGGGCGCAGACCTCATCGACCGCTCCCGGCTGCCCACCACGCTCACTCCCACGGGCCACGCATTCTATCAGACAGCGCTCGACGTCGTTGGGGTTCTGCATCGCGAACGCGCGGAATTCCGCGGCCTGGTCAAACGCGATGCCCGCACGATCAGCATCTGTGCGACCCACACCTTGGCAATCCATTTCGCTCCTCGTTGGCTCAGCGCTTTGCGGGAGAGCGGCGGGGGCGGCGAGATCAACGTGAAAATGGTCGCCGCCGACCTCGACGATTGCGGGCAGGCCCTGCGGGAGGGCGCCTGCGACCTGGTGCTGGCCTATCATGCCCCTGCCGTACCTTCTGTGTTTGGCATGGCGCGCTTCGAGGCCATGACGATTGGTGCCGATATGGTGATACCGGTCTGCGCACCCGATGGGCGAGGCCGCCCCATGCATGCGATCACTGCGGCAGGTGATGGGGTTTTTCCCCTGCTGGCCTACGCATCCAATTCTTATCTCGGCCGCCTGGTCGGATCTGCGCTGGAATCCTGGGGCCTCAACCAGCGGGTCCGCCCCTCCTATGAGAGTGCGCTCGTCGAGGCGCTCAAGGGCATGGCGTTGGCGGGACAGGGCGTGGCCTGGCTACCCCGTTCGGCGATCGGAGGCGACCTCGCGGCCTGCCGCCTGATTGTCTGCGGCACAGACTCCGATTTCGCCCTGCATGTCGATGTGCGGGCCTATCGGCGAGCCGAGCGCGGGTCATCGATCCTTGAACAGGTCTGGCGGATGCTGGGCAATATGCCCAAAGCCCATGCGGTTCTTGCATAAGCATTGTGCATGCAGAAGCCCGTGCCAATGATGGCGTTGGCCTGCAGCACTCGTAAGGGCGGATCGACCCCGCGTGGCGGTCCAGCAAGAGGCCAGTGCTGCTTGTGCCGGGCGACGCGTCGGCGAAGTCGGCCGGCCGTGCGCCAGCCACGGTCACATCGCTGCTGGCCGTTGCATCTGCCGTCGGGCAGGGAATGCGCGGCCAGCACCACGACGACATGCAGATAGCCTTCGGCGCGGCCCTCATCGTCGGTGGCGGAATGCAGGAACACGACGCGGCCGGAGGTGCGGCAGCGGCCGATTTGGTTCCCGTCGTCGAAGAAAGCCTCCGCGCCGCGATGCGCGATCCGCGCTATTGGCGTTCAGGGCATCCAGAGCGTGAGGAATACAACCGCTGGGTCACCGAAGGGTGGCGGGCCGTTGTCAACGAAGGCCGGGGCATGGCGAGACGCAAAGACCGGGCAAAGTACGCCAACAACGCGAGGCCAGGTCCATTATGGGAATGGTGGCCGTGTTCATGTCGTTCCGGCGCCACCGCGCGGACGGCCTTGAGGGGAAAAGAGATGAAAAACGACGAGTGGACACATGAGGATCTTGTCATCGTATCGGTTGGTGAAGAATGGCCCAGGTCTCCACCAAAAAACCTTGTCTCCTATTTGTTTGCAGTGGATCGAGATGCCAAGGATGTCTTGTTGATTGCTGTAGGGGACGGCGAGCGCCAGGCTGTCGCCGGGCTGCACATAGTTGCGCATGGGTATGAGGTCTCCAGTGGTGGTTGGGGTGGTGCGAGGCCGGGCACAGCAGCTGCGGCCTGCCATCGGGGTTGCACGAAGTAGCGCATTTCACTATTATCGAGCGATGGACACCGCCATCTCCGCCGCAGACGCCAACCGCGCCTTCTCCCGCCTGCTCCGCGAGGTCAGGGAGGAAGGCCGCAGCTTCGTCGTGACTGCCCACGGCAAGCCCGTGGCGCGGCTCGTGCCCTGTGACGCCGCCGATGCCACGCGCGGCGCGGCAAGAGCCGAGTTGCTGGCACGGCTCTCGTCGCAGCCCGTGGCCGATGTCGGCCGCTGGAGCCGCGACGATCTCTACGAGCGCTGAGATGCGTCTGGCGCTCGATACGAATGTCCTGGCTTACGCCGAGGGCGTGAACGGCGAGGATCGAAAGGCGATCGCGCTCGATATCCTGCGCGGATTCGACGGCGCGGACGTGCTGGTTCCTGCACAGGCGCTTGGCGAGTTGTTCGTCGTGCTGACGCGCAAGGCCCGGCGTGAGCCTGCCGATGCCCGCAGCGCGGTCCTGGCTTGGCTGGACAGCTATCCGGTCATCGGCACCACGCCGGCCGTGATGGTGGAGGCGATGGAGATCGCCACCACACATCGTCTGGCGCTTTGGGATTCCGTCATGCTGGCGGCGGCCGCGCAGGCGGACTGCCGCATGCTGCTCTCTGAGGACATGCAGCACGGGTTCACCTGGCGTGGCGTGACGGTCCACAACCCCTTCGCCACCACCAAGCTGTGACGGTGACGAAGAGAAGCTGGATTAGGTGCCTGGGTTGAACCAGGCGCCGCGCCAGTCGATGGCGCCGACGCCGAAGTCGAAGATCACGCTGACCTCGACGCCATCGACGCCCTGGACATTGCCAGTCGTGACCTGCGGGCCCTCGGCGCCGTTCAGGTAGCCATAGACGTAGACCGGCGCGGCCATCGGATCGGAGAACAGGTACCAGCGGTTCGCCGGGATCAGCGGCTCCACGAGCGGCTGCACGAAGCCCGCATAGACGTTGGCGTTGCTGGTCTGCGTCGCCTGGACCGACACCGTGAGCTGCCGCGCCGCCAGTTCCTGGTTCGGCCCGACCAGCAGGCGCATCTGCGCACCGACCGCGATGGGCAGACCGTCGAGGGTCTTCCGGCGCATTACCGCGGCTCGGCCGAGCGCCAGGTTCGGCAGGTCGAGCGCGGTGCCCGCACCCGCCTTGTTGGCGCGTGCCGCCGCCGTCCCGAACACCGTGGCCGCGCCGGTGGTGAGCGTGGGACCGTCGCCGCCGGCGCTGTTCACGAGCGCGTAGGCCGTGGCGTTCTCGAAGTCCGCCACGCGCCGGCCGATCATGGAGGCGAAGTCGGTGAAGGCGCCGAGATCGTCGTTGACCAGCATCTGCCGCGTGACGCGGATGCCCGCATGAACATGATTCTGCACGATTACAGCACCGCTGAGATCAAGCCTGGCAACACCCTGGCCAACCCGCTGTTTACCGACGGCGAAGCGCTGAAAACGTTCGATTACGTTGTCGCTAACCCCCCCTTCTCCGACAAGCGCTGGTCGACCGGGCTCGACACCGAGAATGACAAGCATGAACGCTTCAAGCTTTATGGCGCGCCGCCGGCCAAGCAGGGCGACTATGCTTATCTGCTGCACATCCTCCGCTCGCTGAAACCGAACGGCCAGGGCGCCTGCATCCTGCCCCATGGCGTGCTGTTCCGAGGCAATGCAGAGGGCACCATCCGCCGCAAGCTGATCCAGCGCGGCGTCATCAAGGGCATCATCGGCCTGCCGGCCAACCTGTTCTACGGCACCAGCATCCCCGCCTGCATCATCGTGCTCGACAAATCCGGTGCCGCTTCGCGCAAGGGCATCTTCATGATGGATGCCAGCAAGGGCCTTCGGAAGGACGGGCCGAAGAACCGCCTGCGGGAGCAGGATCTCCACAAGATCGTGGACATCTTCACCCGCCAGGGGAGATCGTCGTCCTCGACAATCTCGGCAGCCACAAGGGACACCGCGCACGCCGTGCCATCCGCCACGCCGGCGCACACCTGCTGTTCTTGCCGCCCTACAGCCCGGACCTGAACCCGATCG
>JAESGD010000107.1_pt1 | contig 50861 bp, 43 predicted proteins | sample 9269581 | NCBI WGS metagenome assembly JAESGD01 (sample SAMN14515903, study PRJNA621661) | algae metagenome | isolation source: Cyanomargarita calcarea GSE-NOS-MK-12-04C and co-occurring heterotrophs from... | place: USA: Grand Staircase Escalante National Monument, Utah | collected 2007-12-30 | reverse complement strand
TACTGGGTAGACGGACTTTGACATCCGTAGCGAGAATTCAACTGTGGATTGGTTCGGAGAGAAAACCAGTTTCTAAGTTAGTTTTGTCAGCAGAATCTCAGTGTCTTTAGACCTGAGAGTGTCAATACCATTCGATTCTAAATTCTTGTCTGTCAGGATTAAACGAAGTGGAATAATCTAAGTACAGTCAATAGAATTTTTTTTTTACAATTCCACAATTACCGGTGCATGGTCGCTGGGTTTTTCTAATTTTCTTGGCGTAGTATCAATTATGCAACTTTTGGCACGTTCGTAAAGGGCGGGTGTGAGATACTGGTGATCAATCCGCCAACCCAAGTTCCGGCGAAACGCAGCAGCGCGATAATCCCACCAGCTATAGTGTCCGCCTTCTTTTGTGAATTTGCGAAAGGCATCGGCAAATCCTAATGTCAAAATATCCTCTAAGGCTTGCCGCTCGGCCACAGACGACATGATGTGACTTTCGGGACTTACTTTATCGTGAATATCCTGATTATCAGGAGCAATATTGAAGTCACCACACATACAAATGTTGGGAGTGTTTGCCAGTAGCGATCGCAAAAATTTCTGGAGTATTGTCAACCAACCCAACTTATATTGGTATTTCTCGCTGCCAATTTCCGAGCCGTTAGGTACGTACAGGTTGATGATTCTGATGTCCTCAATAAAACCTGTAATTACCCGTTTTTGCTCATCCCATTCCGGCTCAATATCTGGCAAAATACTTGTAAAACCAGTAGTTACATTATTTAATGGCTGACGGCTAATTAAAGCCACACCGTTGTAAGATTTTTGCCCAAAAATATATAAATGATAGCCCAGTTCTTCAAAAGGCGATCGCGGAAATTCGGCATCTACAACTTTAGTTTCTTGCAAGCAGAGGACATCAACGGGATTTTGACTCAACCAACCAATAACGTGTTCTAGGCGAGTGCGTATCGAGTTGACGTTCCAAGTAGCGATTTTCATCTTTAGTTTCAATTTAATTCATCTTTGATAAGTATGTAGGTTCTCTGTGTCACCCAATACCAAAATGTTTCTTTGGAACCACATACCTACACCTGCGCGATCGTTATGAATTTTATCTCTGAATCTCAACAAAAATTGATCCCCATTCAGAATTCGGTATTTTTAGTTACAAAATCATTATGATCCCCAGGATAGATGCTACTAGGTTTAGGAGATTGTAAATTAATACTGTGGCTGCCACTCAAACTATTGCCAATTATCATTCCTAGTGATATGGGAATTGAGATTGCAAAGTTACCCGAGATTGCGCTGACAAAAATATAGATGGATACTGTTGGTTCCTTCGGGATAACAGCTACTATGTTCAATAGCAATCAGTTAAGGTAAATTAAAGTTAGAAGGGTAAGTAAAAATGCTTTACCCGTTCCTTCTTAAGTCCTGTTTTTAGGACGCTTTTCACCTGCTGAACCAAAACAAGTTATGAAAATCGCGCAAGTTGCCCCATTATGGGAACGAGTTCCTCCTCCAACTTATGGAGGAATTGAACTAGTAGTGAGTAGATTGACTGATGAATTAGTTCGTCGAGGTCATGAAGTCACTTTGTTCGCATCTGGGGATTCTCAAACCCTGGCAAGCTTAAAAGCAGTTTATCCTCATGCATTGCGCTTAGACCCAAACGTCAAAGAGTATGCAGTCTATGAAATGCTAATACTGAGCCAAGTTTACCAACAAGCAGCGGAATTCGATATAATCCATTCCCACATGGGGATTTCGGCGTTACCCTTTGCAAGTTTCGTGCAAAAACCAACAGTGCATACTTTGCACGGCAGCTTTACCAGGGATAACCGCCACGCATATACTCACCACTGTCATCAAGCATACATTAGCATTAGTGACGCTCAACGCACAGTAGACCTAAACTATGCCAGAACTGTATACAACGGCATTGAGCCACTAGATTATTATTTTGTAGCCCAACCACAAGAACCGCCCTATTTAGCATTTTTAGGAAGATTTTCACAAGAAAAAGGACCGCACCACGCGATCGCGATCGCCAAACAAGCTGGTTTCCAGCTGAAAATGGCAGGAAAAGTTGATGTGGTAGACTCTGAGTTTTTTGATATTGAGATAGCTCCCCATATAGATGGGAAGCAAATTCAATACCTCGGTGAAATCAACCACAAAGAAAAAGTTGAACTTCTGGGCAACGCTGCAATTACACTGTTCCCTATAACCTGGCAAGAACCATTTGGCTTGGTGATGATAGAATCAATGGCGACTGGGACACCAGTAATTGCCATGAACTTAGGTTCCGTACCAGAGGTGATTGCTCACGGCGAAACAGGATTCGTTTGCCAAACTTATGAGGAGATGGCAGCAAGGATTCCCCAAGCATTGGAACTTAATCGTCAAGGGTGTCGGGAATATGTAGAAAAGAACTTTAGCGTTACCCAAATGGTTGATGGGTACGAAGCGGTCTATGAAAAAATCATTCAAGACCGGATTGATTTAAATGGTCACATCCAAGCTGCGAAAATCCGAATTTAATTAACAATTTTTCATCTTTTTCTGCATCTGAACCAACCACTATTTATTCTAGGAGGACATTGGTATGAGTATGAGAGCTAACAACTGTCCCAGTTGCGGTAGTTCCACGCTATTGCGTCATGTTCGTCAGGGTCAAATCTATTGGTTGTGTCAATCTTGCCGTCAAGAAGTGCAACCATTGACTGTGACTCGCTTGTCTGGTGTGGAAGTCAGAACAGCAGGAATCGCAACCCAGTCTGGTATCGATTCTTAGATTGATAGACAGCTTCAGTTTTCAGATGTTCCCAGGTTTTTACAATTTAATTTAGCCAGAGTGACAGGGACTATAACTCGAATGGCACGCTTGTTAAGCCCTGAATTAAAATTCACAGCTTAAAGCTAAAGTTAGCGGTCATCTAACTAAAATAAGAGTTTTAACCCGTTTTAACGGGTTTAAGCTAAAAGCTATGAAATTTATTTCAGGGCTAAAAATAGCCTAACAAGCGTGCCATTCGACTATAACTCCCTGTCTAGTAGCACAAGTCTATTAAAATGGACTAAAAATAATGCTTTTATTTTCTTGTAATTTTCATAACTCCTTCTTCCTTCTTCCTTCTTCCTTCTTCCTTCATTAATTGTGCTGGCAGCGTTACTATACGGTCAAGAAGATTTACGCCTTGAACAAGTCACAGAGCCCACTCCCACAATCGGTGAAGTGGTGATTCGAGTCAAAACAGCAACAACTTGTGGCACAGACTTAAAAGTTTGGCGACGTGGCGGTCATGCCAAAATGTTAAAATTGCCAACGCTGTTTGGTCATGAAGCTGCAGGGGAAATTGTCGCACTAGGAGAAGGGGTTACAGGTTGGCAAATAGGCGATCGCGTTGTTGCGAATAATTCGGCACCATGCATGGAATGTTTTTTTTGTCAACGTGAAGAATATTCTCTTTGTCCGAATATCACCTGGAATAACGGAACCTTTGCCGAATACTTAAAAATTCCTGCCCTGATTGTCCAACATAATTTGTTGCCCATTCCCGATGGATTGCCTGATGAATTGGCGGCAATGACAGAACCTTTAGCGTGTGTGTTGCATGGGGTGGCACGTTCAAATGTGAAGCCAGGTGACAGGGTTGTATTATTAGGAGATGGAGCGATTGGCTTGATGTTTGTCGCTAAGTTAGCCCACGATTGCGATGCTGAGGTGTTCTTATTTGGTGGCAGTGACTCTAGGCTAAAAATTGGTGAAAAGTTAGGTGCAGCAAAGACTTTTAACTATCGGCAACTGCCAGATATTTCCAAATTAGTATGTGAAATTACAGATGGGATGGGTGCAGATGTAGTCATAGAAGCGACAGGTATCCCTAGTGCTTGGGAAACAGCGATCGCTTGTGCCCGTCCAGGTGCCACTGTAAACTTATTTGGTGGTTGTCCGCGCGACACTACTATTACCGTCAACACCGAACAATTACACTACAGCGAACTTACCCTCAAAGGCGTTTTTCATAATACACCGAAATATGTCCGTGATGCGCTGTCACTCATAGCGAGTCGAAAAATTCCCTTTGAATTACTCATCAGCGAAGAGCGATCGCTAAAAGATTTGGAACAGGTATTTTGTGATATGAAAGCCCGGAAGGTGATAAAAGTAGCAATGAAACCTTGAATGAAGGAAGAAGGAAGAAGGAAGAAGGAAGAAGGAATTCGTAGGTTTATATATGGGGATTGGAACCCCAACTAAACGAAAGACCCTGCGGAAGGTCGGGGTATTAAAAAGTTTATTCGAGGATAAAATTAAAAATGAATTTTCTCTAATTCCCAACTCTACCCCTGTTGTCAACAACCCACCACTGACCTGAATACAGGTACAGTGGGGGCTTTAAAAACAGCCCTAGTTGACCCGTCTAAGTATTTCGAGTACTACGTTTTTTGAATGATGACTCAATCAAAGCCCACCTGCGTGGGCTAATTAGGCGTATCTTTATAAAGAAACGGTATAACTCTTAACTATAATTCCTTTATTCAAATTGTGAACAACTTGATATCACCCGCATTACCAGAAATGGCAGATATTTGGCAGCAAACACTGAATTGGCAACCAACAATCCAAGAGCAAGAACAATTCCAGCGATTTTATGAATTAATTCTGTCCGGTAACCAACAGCTAAACTTAACCCGCATCACCGAACCCCAAGAGTTTTGGGAAAAACATCTGTGGGATTCCATAGCAGGAATTGCACCCTTATTTTGGGGAGTAGCTTCTTCTTCCTTGTCTCCCCATCTCCCACTCCCCTCCTCCCCCACTCCCCAATTAATCGACATCGGCACTGGTGCGGGTTTTCCAGGAATTCCGATCGCGATCGCAATGAATAATTGCACCGTGACTCTACTCGATTCGACCCGGAAAAAAGTTGCTTTTATTGAAGAAATATTGACAGCATTGCAACTGACGAATGTCAAAACTATGACAGCAAGAGTTGAAGACCTTGGTCACCAATTCCATCACCGACAAAAGTATAATGTGGCAACAATTCGCGCTGTTGGTTCTGCAAATACCTGTGCCGAATATACCCTACCACTACTTAAAGAGGGTGGTTTAGCAGTAATTTATCGGGGTAATTGGACATCTGAGGAAACCACAGCTTTAGAAAATGCGGTGAAGCAGTTGGGTGGGGTAATTGAATCAATCGAAAAATTTACTACTCCCTTAAGTGAGAGCATCCGTCACTGTCTATACCTACGAAAGGTCGAAAATACACCATCGCAATTTCCCCGTGCGGTTGGAGTCCCAACTTCAAAACCGCTTTAAAAATACAAGAGGATATTGAGAAAGTGCTTCATTGCCGAAAAATAAATAATTAACCGCACCCTCGACGCAGATGAAAAAGACTTTCGCTATCGGATGAGTAATTCTTTTGGCAAAGGAGATAATTCACCGATTTGATAATGTTTTTCTTTTATTAATCGCTGCAAATCTTTGACTCTCTGTTTTGGTGAAGGGTGAGTTGACAAAAAATCTAAATCAGAGTTTTTTTGGTTACTTAATTTATCAAAAAAATCAGTTGCTCCTGCTACATGATTATAGGTTTTATACAAAAGTTCCAAGCCTAATTTATCTGCTTGAGCCTCTTGAGATTGGGAATATTTTGCATCGCTAACAACTGCGACACTTGAAGCTACTGATACCAACCAATCGCTATTACCAGTCACGGAAGCTAAAGTAATTGGTAGTATTAATTGTCTTAAGATACTACGGAGATGGTCACGGTTAGCAAAATGTCCCAACTCATGTCCCAAAATCATCATTAACTCGTTTTCTGAGTCTGCTTGCTTAAGCAAACCAGAAAAAATTATAATGCGATCGCCTGGTAAAGCCAAAGCATTAACTGTTTTATTTGGCACATATAAAACTTGATAATCTCGACCTTTACGTTGTTCTAGGGGTAAATTCAACTCCAGCTTATTTAGTAATTTGTTTAAAGTATCTTGCGTTTGGGATGGTTGCGCTAATCTTTCGTAAGCTGGAACTATTAATGTTCCCAATTGCTGTTCGATGCGAGGAGAAATAATCCAAACAAGATTATCAACAAAAAAACAAACTAGCCAAATAATGACTATAATAATTCCCAAGAATATCCCAAAAATTATTAATAATTGGCGGTTACTAGTCGGTGGATTGCGATTAGTTTGATATGTCACTGTTATGCGATTAACTTTTAATCATTACTACTATTACTACTACTCTGAACTGGCCGAAAGGCATCCAAATAATTTATCAAATTATAAAGTTGACGTGATTGCAACCACAATTTACCTTTACCGCTAAAACGACAAACTAATCCTTCTCCACCCAAAATACCTGTTTTTAGTGCTTTAAATGATAAACCACCCATCATTTCTACATTATAATTGAGGGTATCTTCAAACGCGACGATATAACCAGTATCGACTACATAATCACCTGCAACTGGAATTTCTAGAATTCCACCATAGGAACTAAACCAGATATCTCCTTCACCAATAGCTCGCAATAAAAACAAAGATTCTCCACTAAAAAAGCCTTTAAATCCTTGAAATTTAGTATCAATTTCTACGGTTTGACTCGATGCAACAAATCCCGATGATTGCACCATCAAAGCATTACCGCTATTCAGATAATAATGCTGCACATCTCCAGGTACACCAGGAGAAAGATATAATTCACCGGGTTTTCCTTTGGCTGTAAATTCACTTAAAAATAGCGATTCACCTGCAAACATTCGGCCGATACTTTTCATTAAACCCCCTTTGGTTTTTGACTTCATTTCTATCCAGGGGTCCATTGCTGCCATTGCACCAGATTCTACGACTATAGTTTGATTTGCTTTCAAATCTATTTTTAACGATGCATAAGCAGGTGAATGTTCAATTTGATATGCTATTTCATTCATAGAATTTTTGAGTTACTATAGTTTATCTGAATTTCCACTTGTAAATTTCCAACCAAAATTACTGTTTTTTTGCTGGTAATTGAGAACCAAGTAACTGACCAAAAGCTCCAGCATTATGAGTTTGACAGAATACTTTACCTTTACCTTTAAAACGACAAACTAAACCTTCTCCACCAAAAAATGCTCCTAGCCAACTTGTATTTGCTTTGCTAATACTAAATGTCAAGCTTTTCTCAAATGCGACAATATGACCAGTATCAACAACATATTCATCATCGACATCTATCTCGTAAATAGCACCAAATGAACTCAGTGCAACTTCACCATAACCGCTAATAGTTAGCCAAAATATAGATTCCCCAGAAAACACCGATTTGAAACCTTGAAATCCCAAATTAATATCTACATTAGACTCGCTAGCTAAGTAAGAACTAGCTTGCACAACTAACTCATTTCCATTTATTTTATAAACTAAAATATCTCCCATCAATTTAGGAGCAAGATAAATCTCTCCTCCATTTACTGGAGAACGAAAAACGCTTAAAAATATTGACTCACCTGCTACCATCCGCTTGAGTCCACCAAGGATACCACCACCTTTTCCTTGTCTTAAAGTTGTGCTGACATTAAGATTGCCACTCATCGCAATCATGCACCCAGCTTCAGCGACTAATTCCTCACCAGCTTGCATTTTGACATGAGCGATCGCGCTATCGGGTTGCTGTAATATTTTAATTTCCATAGAGTTTAAATTTAACCTAAATTAGCGAATTCTTGAGCTTAAATAACTAACCAATCCATCAATACTGCGAGACTGTAGATAAATATCTCCTTCTCCGGAAAGTTTGCTGACTAATCCTTCTCCTGAAGTTACAGAACCAATCAAACCTCCAGAAAGTTTCAGGCTCATTTTAATATTAGATGAATAGGCAACTAAGTGACCGCTATCAACAATAAATTCACCATTGATGCGCTTTTTGGTAATACCACCATAAGCACCGAAAAATACTCGACCCTGCCCACTTAACTTCAATTTAAATAGTCCTTCTCCAGCAAAAAAACTAGAGAATCCTGCCCAACTTACGCCCATTTTGACACCAGGAGTATGAGCGATATAAGCTCCAGGCTGTAGGCAAATTTCATTATTATTTAAGTCATATTTTTCAACATTGCCGATGCAAGATTGAGTTAAAACTACCGTCAATGGTTGAGAAGTGGGATTTGAAAATATATTTACAAATAAAGATTCACCACCAAAAAACTTTTTCAAAAGTCCCGAAATTAAACTACCAGAAAATTGAGTCTGCATAGATAACTTCGCATCCATGCTAGTCATTGCCCCAGCTTCAGCAGTTATACTTTCACCAGGATTGAGAGTAGCAAAAATAGATGCAAATGCTGGTTTATAGCGAATTTCGTCTTTCAATTTGTAAACCTCCGTTTGTATAAATTGCACAATTCATCTCTGGTATAACTCCAGAAATATTAAATGTCAAGAAAAGCTGAAATATGCTGTTTTCAGGCTATAACCTCAAAAACAAACACTTGCTTGTAGTTGTATATTCTTCTTCTCAGATTGTCAAAAAAGTCTTGCAATCTCTGCCAAAAAATATTCTGTTCTGAAGGCTCGATTCTTTTTGTTTTACTGGTTCAATCTTATTTAAATATAATCCTCACAAGTATGGAGAATTTTTTTAAGCTTTTAAAGGATAGAGGTGAGGGAGTAAATATATCAACATTCTTGAAAGCAAATTGACATCAAAAGCCAGAGCCATTAATTAAAGTGTAGCAAAAATTAGAACGGTCTTCAGTTTAGTAGACGACAAATTTATTAAGTTTGGCAACGAATCTTATAACGGATATAACCGATGAAAATAAATTATCCGTTACATCCGTTTTTATCCACTGCCATCCCATTCGCTATTAAGCAAATTTATCCGAACCTACTAAGCGCTTGTTAATTTCCTCCCAGTTGAGGACATTCCACCAAGCATTTAAATAGTCAGCGCGACGGTTCTGATATTTTAGGTAATATGCGTGTTCCCAAACATCATTGCCCATCAGGGGGTATTTACCTTCACTCAGAGGACTATCTTGGTTAGCTGTTGTTGCGATTTGAAGTTTGCCGTCTTTGGTGCGGACTAACCAAACCCAACCACTACCGAAACGACCAGTGCCAGCTTCGTTAAACTGTTTTTTGAACCCTGCAAAATCTCCAAAGTTTTGTTTGATAGCGTCCGCAATCGGGCCTTTTGGCTCTCCACCACCATTGGGCTTCATAATTCTCCAAAACATTGAGTGGTTCACATGTCCACCGCCATTATTACGTACTGTTGTCTGAATATCAGCAGGAACACTGTTAAGGTTTAGTAACAACTGTTCAACTGTTTTACTTTTTAGTTCTGGATGTTTGTCTAAGGCTGCATTCAGATTTTTGACATAAGTTGCATGGTGTTTATCGTGATGAAAGCGCATTGTAGCTGCATCAATATGCGGTTCGAGCGCTTCATAAGCATAAGGTAGCGCAGGTAGTTGGATAGCTCCTGTTTTCCCTGCACTTGTTTGCTTATCCCCAGAAGCATTTTCAGCAAAAGCGCAAGAATCTAAGGCAAAAGCACCTGCACTAGCTCCGAGTAAATACAAAAAATGGCGACGATTAAGATTCATAGCACTGTTTGCAGAGATATCAGTAGTTTTAATTCTCTTAGATTTCGGCAACAAATCATACAGATTTTGGATTTTTACTAGGAATTGTATTTTCATCTTGACATTTGCCAGTTAATAACTTTCAAAGATAGTATGGATAATTACTTGTTTTCTAGCCGTCCGTCCGATAACAAATCAGAGAGAGCCATTTGTCAGTAATATTTTTTACAAATTTTTATGTTATCTTTCCCGTGGGCAAGGATGCACATTTTGAAAATATAGCCACTATCCTTAGATATAAATACCAGGGTGGAAATTTACTAACCGCTGACTGCAAACCCATATTAATGTTTGAGGATAAGTTGATGAGCATTAATTTGATCGAATATTGGGGAATAGCGATCGCTCTGCTGTTACTTGCTGGATTGATGATTTGGCAATGGTCAGCTATACTTCGCATTTTGGATATTTTCAGTACAGTTGCATCCGGACGAGAATGGTCATCTCAACTAAAAACACCTGAAGATTTACTGGAATATATCGTTGCTCATGCTGGAGATGTTTCACTAGTTGCTTATGAAATAAACCATTCTAACAAGGGAATTTTTCATCGTGCTGATGATAAACGCCCTTTAGCATCAACGATGAAAATTCTCGTATTAGCTGAATATGCCCGTCAAGTAGAGTTGGGTATACTTTCGCCAAATAATTTAGTAAATCTGGAAGATATTGATATTTATTACCTATCTGGTACCGATGGTGATGCTCATCCAAATGCTATTAAGGAGTTTCAAGAAAAAGCATATATCAATAAAGAAAATCAAATTCAGTTACGACATATTACCTATGCAATGATTCGTTATAGCGATAATGCAGCGACTGATTATTTAATTCAATGTTTGGGTCGAGATAATCTGGAAAATTTACTTCTCATATTACAAATCGAAAATCAAGATGTTCCACTGCCAATAATTGGTCAGTTTTTAACTTGGGGAAATCAAGAAATTGGTGCAAATACTCTGGAACGACTGCAAATATATCAAGCCATGAGTCGAGAACAGTATGCAAATGAAGTTTATCGTCTGACTTATAAATGGCGAAATGATGAAGATTTTAGAACCAAGCAAATTAAATATACTAAATCAGCGAAATGGTTAAATTTTAAAGAACAGAAACAATTTACCCAAGCTTTATTTTGTCGTGGGACTGCTAGAGGATATGCCCAATTAATGGAGAGAATATATCGTGGTGAATTAATTTCCCAAGTTGCAACTAAAATTATGCGGGAATATTTAGAATGGTCGATGCAATTAGCCGGCGAACAACAGCAAGTTGATGTCTATGGAGTCAAAAATGGAAGTTTACCCGGTGTGATTACCGAGGCTAGTTATCTAAAACTGAAAAATGCAAAAAACGTTCGAGTATTTGCTTTGTTTTTTGAAAATCTTCCCGGTGCAGTTTGGTTTGAGATGCTGCAAAATTATATTCAACAGGATTTTGGATATCTACTTTTAGGCGATGATAAATTTTTTGAGTTAGTCCGTCAAACTTTATGTGAAGTTAGGAGTGAGGAATTAATCGTTAAGAATTAATCATATCAAGTTAGCTTGGTGGGGGCTATCTGCTGGTAGCAACAAGATTCCCGACAACTTTTACGAAGTCGGGAATCCAGGGGCAGCGCAATTTTCAAAACTAACTTTGCGACAATCGCTTAACTTCCGCACTTGCTAAAATTTGATGAGCTTCTTTCAGTAGGTGAGGAATTTTTTCAGCGTGGGGACTTTGCTTGAGACATTGGCGCAAGTCTAGTTTCTCTACCCCCTCTGCTTTACTACCAGGAAACCAGTGATTACCGTGCCCTAGCAGGTTATAGCGCATTTGGGCATAGTCCACCATATCGTAGGCTAGAGCTAAGTTTCGCAGCCACAAAATTATCGGAATATTCACACTCTTTGGAGTATCCTCGTGCTTTGGTAAACCTACATTCCAAGTTTTTACCCAGTCAAATCCCAAGGTGGCGATCGCTTCTTCTTCCAGCCTTGCTAAAATTGGCGGCAAAATCTCCCCTGCATTATCCAACAATTCTAAAGTTTTCAAATGTTCGTCAAAATCTGTCGGTCTAGCTGCACCCAAACTTAAAGTATGTACCTCCGGATGGCTCAGACAAAATAAATCGTTAAACACCATCGGACTCAAAGGTTCACAAAGCCTTGCTAACTTCGGTGGTGGACTATATAATTTTCCACCTTTATCAGATGGACTGATGATAAACACCCCCATATCATGGCGTGTTGCGGCTTCAATTGCTGCCCAATTATTTTGATTTATGTAATACCAATGTAAGTTGACGTAATCAAATTGGTTGGTATTAATTGCCTCAAGAATAATATCTGTTGGGCCATGTGTAGAAAACCCAATAAACCGAACTTTCCCCGCATCTTGCAACTTTCTTGCCACATCTAAACAACCACCCGGACGGATGCTGTCGTTTAATAACTCAGTATTATTAATCCCATGTAACCCCAACAAATCTACATAATCTAACTGGAGATTTCGCAGCGACTCTTCAAAAGTCTTTCTAAATTTCTTAGCATCTGCCTGAGGGCTGATTTTAGTCTGAACAATCAAGTTTTCGCGCTTAAGCGTCGGCAAAATTCGTCCCAGTTGGATCTCAGAAGTTCCATAACCACGGGCAGTTTCAATATGGTTTATACCAATTTCCACCGCACGTTTGATAGTCGCTTCCAAATTCTCCTGATTTTCTCGAGGAATTTGCCCCTGTGGGATATCTTGCCATTTATACTGGTATCGCATCCCCCCACAGGAGAATACTGGCATCTGTAATTCTGTCCGGCCAAATCTTTTATACAGCATTACGTATTGTTATGACATCCTGCTCAATTTATAACGTTAAAATTTATGTCTCTGTCTGTAGAGTAGTTTTTTTTTGTTGATCGTCAGGAAAGTAAGAGGTTATCAATGAAGTATGTAGTTGTGTAATTACGGCATTTATGGAGTACTAATGCAAGGAAAGCAACCTAGCCAACCAACGAATACCTCTGCTGAAGGTCATTCTCACAGTCAGTCTCATGTTTTCGGCCAGAATAGCGTGGGATATATTGTCGTCGCCTTGCCGATTATTCTATTTTTAGGGATTATTTTTTATAAAAAATACCGCATAGCGGTTCGTCGTCAGCAAATTGCAATATTAGAGAAAATATGGTTTATGGATGTCAATAAAAAAACTCATTAATAAGGCTGTAGGGGCAATTCGAATTCATGAATTGCCTCTAGTTGAACAAAGCTGTAGGGGCAATACCCTACGCTCCGGCAAGCCACATGAATTGCCTCTACCTGAACAAAGCGCAGCCTCACATTATATTTGTCTGACTACAGGTTGACCGTCCTTAACTTCGCCAATTAAGACAATATCAACGCAATTGACGAAAATACCATTTTCCAAAACACCAGGAATATTATTCAGTGTTTTCTCTAAGTTCGCAGGGTCATCAATAGAATCAAATCGAACATCAACAACCATATTTCCTTGGTCGGTAATTACTGGTCCGGCTTTTCTTACACCCATACGGAGTTCTGGTTTGCCGCCGAGTTTTTTGATCGCGTTGATGACGGGAGTAATGGCCATCGGAATGACTTCCACTGGAACCGCAAAACTAGAACCCAAACGGTCTACCAATTTACCAGCATCAACAACAACAATAAATTGCTCTGCGAGATAATCGACAACTTTTTCGCGGGTATGTGCAGCACCACCACCCTTAATGAGATTTTTGTGTGGATCGACTTCATCAGCCCCATCAATCGCGATATCAATGTGGTCTACAGCGTCTAGAGTCGTCAGAGGAACACCATACTCTTTTGCTAACACCTCTGACTGAAACGAAGTCGGAATGCCAACAATATCCTTCAGTTCACCAGTTTTTAGGCGATCGCCCAAAAACTGAATTGTATAAGCCGTGGTTGAACCAGTACCCAACCCCACAATCGAACCTGATTTTACCAGGTTAGCGGCGGCTCTACCAACTTCTTGCTTCATCAACTTCACGGGGTCTGCTGCTGCGGTCATTCCGAATACTCCTGATAAATCTGACTATATATAGTGCATATCATATATGGGTGTAGGGAGATGGGAAGTAGGAAAAGGAATTAATATCTTTATCCCTTGTCCCCCTTGCCTCCTTCCCATTCCTTATTTTCCGAATACAGATATATGAGAATTGTTATTAACCTAAGTCACCCAGTTTTCCGAAATGTACATGAATAAGTTTAAATTGGATAAAATTATGCGTAGGTTTCTAGGTACTCTTTCCTTAGTGGCACTAGTACAATACATCCCAGTAAGCGTCCAAGCTCAAGGAATAAAACCAGCTTCCGGACTACCTTCAGATCCAATTCAGGCGGTAGTTGCAGCCAGGTTAATGACAAAGGACGCTGATGGAAATTTTAATGCACAACGGTTTATCACTCGTGCCGAATTAGCCTCTATCTTAGTGAAATCATTTAGACTAGATAAACGAGAAGCATCCAGAGGCGACAACTTGATACTAGTTCAAGACGTACCAACCAATCACCCAGCATATAAAAACATTCAGATAGTTCTCAAAAATGACATCATGAAAGGCTATCGAGGAAATATGTTTTTCCCCAACCAAAGGGTGACAAGGGCGGAAGCTTTAGCGATTTTTGCTCAAGCCTACGGAGTATTTCAGTTTCCTGACGATACCGTCAATGAAATTCTTGCATCCCATCCAGATGCTGGTACAATTCCAACTTGGGCAAGAAAAGCGATCGCCACAGTACTAACTGAGGGATTTGTGAATACAGACAACCAAGGCAACATTTCCCCCCTCCAACCAATGACTCGCGGTGATATGGCTTATGTATTAAGTAAATATTTGCAACGACAGCAAGTACAACCAGAAACACCAGAAGCACCAGAAGCACCGAATAGGTGAGAAGCAAAGTTTGGAGTTAGGAGTTTGGAGTTAAAATTTCATCACTTATAAATCATCACTCCTAACTTTTTGCCATTTCCGATTACTTGCCCCGAGCGTGGGAAAATCAATATACAAGATGTCGAGAGGAAAACCCTATAAATATGCATCTGAGTGAAATTACGCATCCCAACCAGTTGCACGGTTTATCAATTCGCCAGTTGCAACAGATAGCCCGTCAAATTCGGGATAAGCATCTACAAACCGTCGCAGCATCCGGGGGGCATCTAGGACCAGGGTTGGGTGTTGTAGAGTTGACATTGGGGCTTTACCAAACACTAGATTTAGACCGCGATAAAGTGATTTGGGATGTAGGACACCAAGCCTACCCTCATAAACTAATCACGGGGCGTTATAGTAACTTCGATACCCTACGGCAAAAAGACGGCATCGCGGGTTATCTCAAACGCGGCGAAAGCAAGTTTGACCACTTTGGCGCGGGACACGCTTCCACAAGTATTTCAGCCGGGTTAGGCATGGCTTTAGCGCGGGATGCTAAAGGGGAAAAATTCAAAGTAGCCTCGATTATTGGCGATGGGGCATTGACAGGTGGAATGGCTTTGGAAGCTATCAACCATGCCGGACATTTACCCAAAACTAATCTTTTGGTTGTCCTCAATGACAACGAAATGTCAATATCTCCTAACGTGGGCGCTATTCCCCGGTATTTGAACAAAATACGCCTTTCGCCGCCGATGCAGTTCTTCACCGATAGCTTTGAAGAACAACTCAAACAAATTCCCTTTGTCGGTGAGTCTCTTTCCCCAGAACTAGCACGCATCAAAGAAGGAATGAAGCGGCTCGCTGTTCCCAAGGTAGGGGCTGTGTTTGAGGAACTCGGTTTCACCTACATGGGACCAGTTGATGGGCATAATTTAGAAGAATTAATTGCCACTTTCCAACAGGCACATCAAATTCCCGGCCCAGTTTTGGTACATGTGGCAACAACCAAAGGTAAGGGTTATGAAATTGCGGAAAATGACCAAGTAGGCTATCATGCCCAATCTCCATTTAACGTAGCGACTGGCAAAGCTATCCCCTCCAACACACCTAAACCTCCCCAATACGCGAAAGTTTTTGCCCACACTCTGGTCAAACTTGCCGAACAAAACCCAAATATTATTGGGATTACTGCGGCGATGGCAACGGGAACAGGTTTAGATAAACTACAGGCCAAACTGCCCAATCAGTATATTGATGTGGGTATCGCCGAACAGCACGCCATCACACTCGCTGCTGGGTTGGCTTCTGAGGGTATGCGTCCCGTCGCTGCCATATATTCCACCTTCCTGCAGCGGGGATACGACCAGATAATTCATGATGTCTGCATCCAAAAACTACCGGTCTTCTTCTGTTTAGATCGTGCCGGAATTGTTGGTTCTGATGGTCCCACTCACCAGGGGATGTATGATATTGCCTACCTACGTTGCATCCCCAATATGGTGATGATGGCACCCAAAGATGAGGCTGAACTCCAACGCATGATTGTCACTGGAGTTGAGTATATAGATGGACCGATTGCTATGCGCTACCCCCGTGGTAACGGCTATGGTGTACCCCTGATGGAAGAAGGCTGGGAACCATTAGAAATCGGGAAAGCTGAAATTCTCCGCAACGGCGATGATGTCTTACTCATTGGCTATGGCACAATGGTGTATCCAGCGATGCAAGTTGCCGAAATTCTCAGCGAACACGGCGTTGAAGCGACTGTGATTAATGCTCGTTTCGTTAAGCCTTTAGATACAGAATTGATTTGCCCCTTAGCTCAAACAATCGGGCGGGTCGTCACCTTAGAAGAAGGCTGTATTATGGGTGGCTTTGGTTCAGCAGTCGCGGAAGCGCTGTTAGATGCTGATGTCGTAGTTCCGCTAAAACGAATTGGTGTACCAGATGTTTTAGTCGAGCATGCCGAACCGAATCAATCTAAGGCAGAATTAGGTTTAACAAGTCCCCAAATAGCAGAAACTGTGCTAAAGGCTTTCTTTAAGCAACAAGTTTCAGCTGTAGGTATAAGTTAAATTTTGCACCAAGTCTTGATGAAGCTCGTTGATGTTCCGCATAAACGTTGCTACACAAGGGTTTTAGAATGAGTTCTGTGAAATAAATTGTAGGTAGGGTATATTCCTTACCTACAATATTGTATAAAGCGGTATTCTGTACTAGTACAGGACGGCGTAAGTAAGCATACCCCGTGTGAATACCTGCCCCACCAGGGACTATAAGTCGAATGGCACGCTTGTTAAGCCCTGAATTAAAATATCCCTTCGGGACCCTGCGCGAACGGGCTAAAAGCTATTTTGACATATAAACCACATATCATCCACTTTTCTGGGCATGGTTCTACAGAAGAACGGTTGCGAGATGCTGGGGTGGAATGTGCTGCGATTGATTTATCTGCGGGTGGTGATGTGGTAGCAATATTCTGGTTTGAGGTTGCGAGGTTGACGGGTCATTGACAACGATAAAATAGATTCAAATAGTGTATTCCACATTGCTGGATTTAAACTCGTCGAGCTACGCGATCGGGTGGCACTGCTAAACTTGCTTGTATATTTGATCTAAGCTACGGGAAAAAATGCCAGAACCTATGAATTCTCCGACAAATCAAGTGTATCCAGTTATTTGGCATAACGACTCAGTTTCACTCATCGATCAAACCCGCTTACCCAACGAGTATGCATTTGTCGAAATCCATCGTTGCGAAGATATGGCTACCGCTATCAAAACTATGATTGTTCGGGGTGCGCCGGCAATTGGTGTGGCTGCGGCTTATGGTATGTATCTTGGAGCAAGGGAAATTGAGACAAGCGATCGCCATGAGTTTTTGGAACGCTTGGATAAAGTGGCCCAGTTGTTACGTTCCACTCGCCCGACTGCAGTAAACTTATTCTGGGCGATTTCCCGGATGTTGAAAACGGCATACGAAAGTGTGGGAAATGTAGAAGAAATCAAACAAATTCTACTGCAAACCGCCCTTGCCATTAATTCTGAAGATTTGCAAACCTGTCGGGCGATCGGCGATAATGGTTTAAAAGTTTTACCAGATACCCGCGAAAAACTGACGATTCTGACTCACTGCAACGCGGGAGCCTTAGCAACTGCTGGGTATGGGACAGCACTCGGTGTCGTGCGATCGGCATGGCGCGAAGGCCGTTTGGCACGAGTATTTGCCGATGAAACTCGCCCCCGACTCCAAGGTGCAAAACTCACCGCTTGGGAATGTGTTCAAGAAGGCATCCCCGTTACGGTAATTACTGATAGCATGGCGGCTCATTGTATGAAGCAAGGCTTTATCGATGCCGTGGTAGTGGGTGCTGACAGAATTGCCGCGAATGGAGATACTGCCAATAAAATTGGTACGTATAGTTTAGCACTGGTATCCAAAGCCCATAATATACCTTTCTTTGTGGCTGCACCGCTTTCTACTGTTGATTTTGAATTACCCGATGGTAGCAAAATTCCGATTGAGGAGCGCCATCCAGCAGAAATCTATCAAATTGGCGACACTATTTTGACACCATCCGCAGTGGAATTTTACAACCCAGCTTTCGATGTCACCCCAGCAGAATTGATTACAGCGATTATTACAGAGAGCGGTGCATTTGGGCCTGGAGAGTTGAAAAAATATAGGGAAAAGCAAGTTATTTGAATGATGTTGAAGGAAGAAGGAAGAAGGAAGAGGTTTCTCCATATAAGTCGGGGTATTAAATCCCCAACTCTTGGATAAAAGTATGGGCTAACTGGCATCGCTCAGTTTTCGCGATCGGTGATTACCACATTAAGCATTAACTTTAAGCAAACAGTGATGTCCTAAATGTACGAGATAATGGCAATGCCTATTTGAATTGCCATTCATCCTCGATGTCATTTGATAATCTCTGCAAACTACTCTCCGAAAAACATCCTGCTCCTTTCGCAAGCTGGGTTTTGGGTACACCACAAACAAACGTCAAAGTCCTCAAAACCGAATTGAGTATTGAACCGATACGTGCTGATTACGTTACCTTCTTACAATTAGAAGGACGCATTTTACACTTGGAATTTCAAACCAAACTCGAATCCACACCCCCGTTACCTTTGCGAATGCTTGATTATTGGGTACGCTTGTATCGGTTATATCGTTTACCAGTAACCCAAGTTGTTGTCTTATTGCTTCCCCCAACACCCGGAACGGTAATCGAAACATCTTTTACAGTAGAAACCACCCATCACGAATATCGGGTAATTCGGATGTGGGAGGAAAACCCAGAAATATTCCTCAATGACTCAGCTTTGTTACCATTAGCACCACTAACCGCAACAACCCAGCCTCAAATGTTACTACAACGAGTTGTTGAACAAGTTAATCAACTTGAAGAAAAACAACGACCAGAAATTTCCGCTTACACCCAAATCTTAGCGGGGTTAAAATATAAAAAGGACTTGATTAGACAATTATTTCGGGAGGGTATAATGCGCGAGTCAGTAATTTATCAAGAAATCCTTGAAGAAGGGGAATTACGAGGACAACAAAGGGGAGAACAAAGAGAAAGATCCCTCATTCTCCGTCAACTAACTCGACGGGTAGGAGAATTACCTCAAGAAGTGCGTGAACTTGTTGAAACTCTCTCGCTAGAACAATCAGAAAATCTTGGTGAGGCACTATTAGATTTTACTGGTGTAGCTGATTTACTAGCTTGGTTAGCAGCACGATGATAACATCCCCAAGCCAAGCCGTAATTGTGATCTGGCTTGGGTGATATAGCGGTTCTGTTGTTGAGTGAGGTACAGATTAAATTGCTACAGGATCAGAATATTGACACTACTTAAAAAAATTGTTAACTTTAGGTTTGAATTTTGACGCAATATTAAGATTTAGCGATCGCCAAATTTAGTATTGATTAATATTGAAGAGATTGATTATGCGATTTTCTAATCAAACCTATTATTTTCTTGAAAAACAAAGAATTATTATTGCATTAATTATTACTATTTTAATTTTTATACCTATTTGGAATAAAAAACTTACAGAAATACAAAATGAAACCCAAGAAAATATTGCAGCGATGAATCGTTCTCAAATAGCTGCTTTTTATGAAAAAAATACTTTTATTACTTCAACTGAAGAATTATATATTGCAGAAAAACTTAAAAATCAGAATTACGATTACTCCATAAAATTAGGATACAAAACCGTATTTAATTACGCAATTCCACATTACGGTTATCTGAAAAGTTATGTTAGTGGAGTTTTTATCAAAACACCACCAGATAAAAACTTCGAGTTCAAAACAATTTTGTGCGAAGCTAAATTTTCTGGGAAAAATCAACCAAAGCCACCAACCGATAAAAATGGTGTTGTAGCCTGCGGTAATAATATGAGAAAAATTGGTACTTAAAAGATTCCTTACAAATGAAGCGGATATAACCTCTGACCGCTAGCAGAATCAAACACAAACAAGTGATTCATATCCAATTCTAGAGAAATGCGATCGCCTGGAAGCGGACGGACATCAGCACCAGCTTGGACATTCACCACCACCATCGAACCAGGTAAAACCGAACGGATCAAAGTCTCCCTCCCCAACGGTTCTACCACTTTCACCTCAACAAGGAGGAGTCCTGAGTTAGCAGACTCCTCTTTTTGTCTTGGCGGTTCGTTTATAATTTTTACGTGTTCTGGACGAATCCCCAAATCAACACTCTGCCCATCCCGAATTGATATCCTTTCCCTCACATCCGGAGGACAAGCTAAAATCTGCCCATCCACATCAAAATTATTACCCGTAAACTTCCCAGGTAAAATATTCATCGGCGGACTACCTAAAAAAGTTGCCACCATCCGGTTAGCAGGAAGCTTGTAAATACTCTGCGGGTCGCCAATTTGTTGAATTCGGCCCCCATTCAGCACCACAATCTTATCAGCCAGAGTCATGGCCTCAACTTGGTCATGGGTGACGTAGATAGTCGTAATCCCCAGTTCCTGATGTAATTGTTTTAGCTCTGCCCTAGTATCATCGCGCAATTGAGCATCTAAATTAGATAGAGGTTCATCCAGTAAAAACACTTGTGGTTCGCGAGCGATCGCTCTTCCTAATGCTACCCGTTGTTGCTGTCCCCCAGAAAGCTGTTTAGGTTTGCGTTCCAGCAGATGTTCCAAAGACAGCGATCGCGCTACAGTCATCACCCGTTGTTGAATAGTAGAGGGGTCAGTTTTCCGCATCTGCAACCCAAAAGCGATATTTTGTGCCACCGTCATATGAGGATACAGGGCATAATTTTGGAACACCATTGCGACATCTCGCTGTCGTGCGGGAATATTGTTAACCAATTTATCCCCGATAAACAGTTTGCCAGATGTCGCAGATTCCAAACCCGCGATGGTACGCAAAATAGTAGATTTACCACAACCCGACGGACCCACCAAAACCCAAAATTCACCATCAGGAATCTCAAAAGTAATATCCTCAATCGCGGTGGTGTTGTTAAACCTACGCTTAATATCTTCTAGACGAACGTTTGCCATTATCTTTTGAATGAAGGAAGAAGGATGAAGGAAGAAGGAAGAAGGAAGAAGGAAGAAGGAAGAGGTTTAGAAGATGTGGATTCAGTCCTCAACTCAAAGGATAAAAGTTAGAAGTAGAGTTCAAAGTTCGGAGTTTTGTGTTTGAATTAAGAAAATTATTCCATTCATAACTCATAACTCCTAATTCCTAACAACTAACTTACTTCCAAGCAGGATGAGCGAGTAAAGAAGCTATGACTCGCACACCCCGCAGTTGGTTGGATAGAGGTAAGTGCCCTTTCGGAGCGCTCAAGTCCCAAGTAAACTCGTTAGGATAGCGAGTCCAAGTATTGCCTTTCTTCCAGCCGATTTTAGCCCAGAGATTTTCCCAATTTTTACCCAATGCGAGCCAAATTTCTCGCTGTACGGTAAAGCCAAATTTGCCTTCCGAATGAACTATCCACAAGCTGTTAATAGTTTGTAAATCTGATATGGGTAAATTTTCTATATCAGTAAAATACAGCCATTTCCTTTGGACTGTAGTCGATCCTGCCATTTCGCACATTTTTTCCAAAGTCAGGCGATCGGCTGCTTGGAAATCTTGTGAGATAAGTAAATGAAGTAAAGGAGCGTAATCAATACCACACTCTGATTTTAAAGGAACAATTCCGAGAGAAAAATGTGTTTGCAAAAATTCTTTTGCTTTAATAGAATCAGAGTTGTAAAGAAATAGATAAGCTTTGCCATCAACCAAAGTCGGTGTTTGGTTACGACGTTCATATAAAAACTCCATGAGGATATCTAATCCCCCATCACCGAGGTTCGCTAGCTGTAGAATCGCCTGCTGTTGGACTTGAACAGACCCAGCGATTAACGGTTGACGGAGGGAGTCGAGGTCATTGTTGTTGCCTGATACAATCATTGAGTCTGTCATGCCATTACTCTTGAAACGCGGGAGCGAAAAAAACGATTAGCTAAAGCGCAAAAATTAGTTTACTCGAAAATTTATTTAAATTGCCCACTCATTCTAAACTTTGGCTGAATTTGTTGCATTTCATTACTGCTGGAAAGTGGGATTCTAACATTGCAAACTCCTGATAAGTCGCTTTGATAGTAATCTTTCTTATGCGTTATCGTTGATATTTTGCTGTATATTAAAAGAGTACACTAATTGAGTATGCAGGGAAAATTTTTGCTGTTTAATTGAATACAGCACCCTGGGTAATTACTACGTAACAAAAAGTAATTGGGAAATCTGCGCCTCATAACCCTTCATAAATTTTAAGAGAACAAGTCACAGCAAAATCTGCTAGCCTCCAAACAGGGACTTTCTCTTTAATTGAGTCGCGACTTAGCTATTTACTGAGTGTGTGAATGTACGAAAAAATTACCCCCCCCACAACTGGAACGAAAATCTCCTTTAAAAACGGTGAGCCGATTGTTCCCGACAATCCAATTATCCCCTTTATTCGTGGCGATGGCACGGGGATTGATATATGGCCTGCAGCCCAAAAAGTTTTTGATGCAGCAGTAGAAGCAGCATACAAGGGCAAGCGGAAAATTAGTTGGTTCAAGGTTTACGCTGGTGACGAAGCTTGCGATTTATACGGCACATACCAGTATTTACCACAAGATACTCTGGCTGCCATTAAAGAATATGGCGTAGCAATCAAAGGGCCTTTGACTACTCCCATCGGTGGGGGAATTCGTTCTCTTAACGTAGCTCTGCGGCAAATCTTTGATTTGTATGCCTGCGTACGTCCTTGCCGCTATTATGCGGGTACACCCTCACCTCACAAAAATCCCGAAAAACTGGATGTAATCGTTTATCGAGAGAATACTGAAGATATTTATTTGGGGATTGAGTGGCGAGAAGGGAGTGAAATTGGCAAGAGATTAATCGATATCCTCAACAAAGAACTCATCCCCGCTACCCCAGAACATGGTAAAAAGCAAATTCCTTTAGATTCTGGCATCGGCATCAAACCGATCAGTAGAACAGGCTCTCAGCGTCTTGTTCGACGGGCGATGAAACACGCCTTGTTATTGCCGAAAAATAAGCAAATGGTGACCTTGGTGCATAAAGGCAACATCATGAAATACACCGAAGGCGCTTTTCGCGATTGGGGTTACGAATTGGTCACCAGCGAGTTTCGAGCCGAGTGCGTCACCGAAAGAGAATCTTGGATTTTGAGTAATAAAGAAAACAAACCAGATATCTCCTTGGAAGATAATGCTCGCCAAATCGATCCTGGATTTGATGCTCTAACCCCAGAGAAAAAAGTCGAAATTGTCAAGGAAGTGGAAACAGTTCTTAACTCAATCTGGGAAAGCCACGGTGATGGTAAGTGGAAAGAAAAAGTGATGGTGAACGATCGCATCGCTGACAGTATTTTCCAACAAATCCAAACCCGACCGGATGAGTATTCCATTCTTGCCACAATGAACTTGAATGGCGATTATCTATCCGATGCTGCTGCTGCGATCGTTGGGGGGTTGGGAATGGGACCAGGGGCGAATATTGGCGACATTTGCGCCGTATTTGAAGCTACCCACGGTACAGCACCCAAACACGCCGGCTTAGATAAGATTAATCCCGGTTCCGTTATCTTGTCTGGTGTAATGATGCTGGAATATATGGGTTGGCAAGAAGCAGCCGACTTGATTAAGAAAGGTTTAGGGGATGCTGTTGCGTTGGGGCAAGTTACCTACGATTTAGCGCGGATGATGGAACCTCCAGTGGAAGCCTTGAAGTGTTCGGAGTTTGCCGAAGCGATCGTGCAACAGTTTAAGTAGTTACAGTTCCTTGCCCTTCTTAGACACCGAAGTCTGGGGCTAGAAGAACATAAGCGCAGGTAGCCCACCTTTGTGTGGGCTATTAATTTGGTAGATCGGCATTGGCTTTAATCAATATAGACAACCTTCTATCGGCTATTTTTCTCGCATTCATTTCACAATAAATATTTATTGCGACACTTTAAGCTGCGCTTGCTCTACGGTCCGCATCCTTTCTTGGTTAAGATCACCCTTTGCAATCTGCCAAATTACCCTGAAAGACTGGAATGACTCTTGTGAAATTCTTTCTTCAACCAACGCATTGACAGCTCGCTTTAAAATGGCGTCCAAGTCTCGTCGAATCTCAAGACTTTCGGATTCGAGGAACTGAGCAAACTCATATGCTTCTTGCAAAGTTTGTAGCATCTCTGTGGGTGTCTTGGCATTTTGGAGAGTTTGATTTAAGTTGATCTTAAGCTTTCCGTTTTCGATGTTTGCTAATTCATCTTCGGTCAATTATCTGCTAGAAAACTCAAAATATATTTTCTTTCTGAAGTCAAATTTGATGATTTGGTTCCGACAAATTCTGTGTAATACCACTTATTATAATTCCTAAAATTTTATTTATATTTGTTAAATAATACTCAACTAAATCAATCTCGACTATTTTACCAACTAATCTCAGGAATTTCCAGTTAGTACCTGAAGTAACGGTTCCATAAATTGCTGAAATCTGATTTCCTTCACGCTCATTGAACAATTGAGCAGCAACCATTTCTGCTATACACTGTCCCAATCCGCCTTTAATATTTTCATTTTTTGCCTCTACCAGCATTATAACTGGGGCATTAATAAATAAGCGCTCTGAGGAACTGCTAATAATAAAGTCGCAGAAACCATTCAAACCTTTTTCATTATCTACATTAAATTCAATACCGGAAAAAAGACTGAACCGAGACTGTAATTGTTTGCTGATTTCAATTAGAATCGGTGCAATAATCATCTCAGAACGTGCCTTTTCACTATTACTAGCAAGTGCTAGAGGTACATTATATTTTAGAGTTTGTGCCAGATAATCGCTACAATGTACTTCAGGGTAAGATGCAAAAATATCAGCATCTTCTGAAGTACTTAAGTCAAATATTTTCTTGACTTTAGATAAGGTAAATTCACTATATGGCATTGCTATCTTTGTTAATATCGTTAGAATCCCGATTTAGTGATTCTCCAATTAGGTTATGCAATTCTCTGAGATGCTCAACTTCCAGAGATTTAATTAGTTGCTCTGCTGCTTTTTTAGAGTTCCTCCGGGGAATATTTAGCCATAATGGTTGATTATTATATGGAGCTTGCTCTAACCATTCTTGGATAAGTTTTCGCCCCTCATTTGTAATCTGGTAAGAACCTCTCTTTTTTTCGGGTATTGGTTCAATCCAGCCCAAATCTAACCATCTTTTCCTCCAAATATGGGCGTTGCTGGGTACAGTCTCTAACACTTGCCCGATCTTACTGCTATTAATCGGTTCATCATCTGGACAATTTTGAACCAGCTTAGAAAATCTTTCTAAATACTCATCTAAATCGCCCCAACTCCTCAGTTCTATGTCTTCTTCCTGAATATGCTTTGCTTGAACTAATTCTAATTCCTTTAAAATATGCTCAATTACGTCTGGAGAGCAGCCAAGACCCCAAGGTGGTTTCGCATTGCAGAATGCTGCGTATGAGGAGAAATTCTGACCATTTTCGTCTGTTAGTTGACAATACCCAGCATGTTCCTCTATTGCCTTGAGCCAGGTTCGCAGATGTTTAATGCTGCTTGCATTATCCTTCAATAGAGATTGTATTTGCAGTCGCACCGCCATTGCCCAAGATTGAGAACCTGGGGGTGCTGCCAAGTCGCCAGGATCACTAACTGTCAATGTTCTTACCTTGGAAACATTAGATTTCACAGACCTTCTACAAATTATGACACTTCTAAGTTAGTTAGAATAGCACGTTCTACCAAGACAATACCAAATCCGCGCTCTTGCCCCATACATTTTCAGATCATTCAAATTTTAAGGTCGAGAACAAATTTTTGCAAATCACAACCCAATAAGCGAACTGACTTCTTGTCAGCGCTATGAACCATCCGACAAAAAAAGCGATCGCCCCTTTCAAAAAAAGCGATCGCTGTGTTTTTGTTGCCGCTACTTCAGTCGGGCACTAACCAGGAGAGGGCAATCACCTCCACCCAACAAGCGACCGTCTCTGCTTCTGATAAAGCAAGAACACAATAGCCATTAGCAGAACCGCAGTAACTGTTGATGGCTCTGGCACCTTTTTCACTTCCTGCGGCACTGGTGTGGGAGCAGTGCAATTCGTATTGGTATTCTGATTGTTATTAACAACACCATTGCCACTGGGCATATCCGCGCACACAGTAGGGCTTGGGCTAGGCGGAGGGGGCGTAACACCAGGTATTTGTCCAGCGTTGGCAAGTGCAGTCCCTCCTGGAGAAGAACTATTTCCACTACCTCCACTCAATAGAAAGAAAAGCAGTCCCAAAAGAGCCAATCCAAAGATCCAATAAGGAAACCCATTATCAGACCCGCTTGGATTCAAGACAGAACCTGATTCAAAGGCAGTGGTCTCAAGATTTATGCTTTCTGGCTCTAAGGTTACTAAAGGACTACCCACAAAAGAACTTGCTTCTAAACCTTGCCCGTAAACCAAATTAAACTCATTTCCAATTCCGGCAAGTGGACGCCCAAATTCTCCTCCATTCGGCGAATAGGGCATAGAAAGTAAGTTGAAAATGCTATTTTTGAGTGAATTCTCATTTCCGGAATTCAATGCTTGGAAACCTCTAGAGATGTTACCCAAATAATACTGTGTCATGTCTTTTGACAGACCCAGAGACTGAATTTGCTGCTGGATGTTGGGAATTTTTGTAGCTTCTTCTAAAGCCAAGCGTCCGTAAGACATTTTTAAGTTCAACAATCCATCGCGGAGGCTCAGTGAGTTATTATCTCCCGAGAATGGGGACCAGTAGAAGTTCTTGGTTATCGCTCCCAAACCATCTACCGGAACCCGACCAACTGGTTGCCCAAGAACATACTGAGAGCCGTCCATAATATTTTTGGCGTCGTCGTGCCAAAAAGAAGAATATGGGACTTCAGGCAGACGCGGGTTGTTACCGTAGAAAGTGGAGAAATTGCGAAAGTTTTGCTCTCCACCGGCTGCACGCATCAACAGGTCGGAGTAACTACTTCTGTTATTAGACTCCAGTAATTGTTGGAGTACTTCTCCACTCTTATTGCAACCTAGTCCAAATCCTGTAATACATCCAGGAATAACTCGCATCTGACTGAGGGGTTCACCCGATAATTGATATTGGAGATAATTTTGCTCCAATCCGGGTTGAACACCATACCGTCCGATATTCAGTTGAGCGGAAGCCGGCTGGCATACTGCCAATACTGCCGCTATAGATGAAAATGCAACTTTATGTATAACTGACTTAAACACAATTAACCTTACTATGTGCAAAAACTGGACTCAACCTAACGGACTTGGCTAGAACCCAACTTGGACAGCGAGTTAATGTTTATAGTGATCGCTGTACCCTTGAGTTCTCCCGAACCTAACGGGTGGTAGATCGCAAAACTACGGCTGGGTTGGTCAAAGAGATAACCACGACGTGAAGGCTGTACCTTTCCTTGCTTCACCAGGGAGATGAACGATTCCAAATATTTGCGGATACTTTGACGATTTCCCTGGTTGGTTTTTGTATGATTCTGAATCAGGAACATGAACAACTCTAAGCTGCGATTCTCTTGCCCTTCAATCAAATTGCCTTGGTCGAGAAAAGAACTTGCGATGAGTTTTCCGTCTATCTCTTGAACCTTTAATAAGGTGTAATAGCGTCCTTCCTTTTTCGGATCGTTCACATAACAAACCCAGGAACCATCATTACTTTGGGTAAAACCTTGTTGTGACAAATAGGAAATTGGAGAGCTACTTTGTTCCTTGGAATTTGGAGGTAACAAACTCTCCACTGCATCAAAAGAGCAAATTTTCTGTTTTATTTCTGTTCCAGAAGCAGTCGGAGCCTCCTGTGAAAAAGCAATACCCGACGTAGCAGCGATCGCATACATTGAGAAAGCTGCCGCGCCTACAAAAAAGCGCGTAAATATATTCATCCTAAATCTCCGTTAGATATTCCAAAATTAAGAGAGTCTAACAACGAACATTGTTAGTTTTTGCCAAAAAAGACGTCTTACTAACGGGGAACACGTAACATTATGCTTGGCATTTTAGGTCGCTTTAAATCTAAACCTCAAAATCCTGACTGTAAAACTCCTAATTTGATCCGGAATAGGATAATATCACTCTCGTGCTAGGGAAAACTAGTAGTTCACTAAATAATTCTTGTGGTAATTACCTATGTTGGGCAATATGTAGCCCTGATTACCAACTGTCATAAAAAGTCAAAATTCTTTTGGCAGAGTATTGTGCTAGCCGACACAATGTGTTTTACTTTGACGAGAAAGTCCTGAGTCTTATAGCAAGTTTGCTGTAAAGCAGTGCCCTAAGTATCCAGTCCATTACTAATGAATTATTTATGCCAAACCAAACTAGTGAATATTTCCAAAAGCCTTTGTTCGCAAGTAATACCTCGGAAGGCTTCTGTACATAATGGTATTATTAAAAACGTTTTATTCCTTAAAATAAGATTAACTTTTTAACCATAATTAATAATATTATTTCATGTATGATTATGCATGGTTGTATTTTTAACATAGGCTGTGACTCCTGAGTCTCTACCTTAAGAGTGATAATTAGTACTCCTCTTCAAATATCTCTAAACAATACTAATGTGTTTTTTTATAACTTACGTTTTGTAGAGGCTGATGCAGTCAAGTCCCTTGACAAAGCTGTTTGAGTTACTGTTAGTCCATCAACTAAAATTGCGCTTTTGCTCTTGAGGTTAGTCCAACAGTCCTCGATATTGCAGGGTGTCCTGAGTCCTAAATAAATAGTACCTCTTAAAGTTCTCTCGATGAACTAGCACTTTGCCACATTTTGCTGTTGCTACAAGATCCCCGACTTCGTGAAAGTTGTCGGGGATCTGACCTTCACAACAGGTCAAGTATTGCTTGATTGAAATTGGGTATAAATAGCTTCAATTTTGTCAGCTAACCACCACTTAATTGCCAATCTTCTATAGCTACTTTTAATTTCCGGTCAACTTCACCAACCCAATACCACCAAAATACAGTCCCAAAACCGCACCAGCTAACAAACTTTGTGTCAATGGGTCTGTCGAAGGTGTGAGGACAGCACCTAAAACCACTGCACCCATAATCACATAACGCCAACCTTTAATCATTCTTTCTGAAGAGACAATTCCCAAGGCACCCAGCAATAATTGAATAATCGGAATTTGAAATGCTAATCCTGTGGTGAATAACAGCAGCAGTACAAAATTAAAATACTTTTCAATCGACCATGACTGTTCGACGACATCGGCACCATAGCTGATGAAGAAGTTCAAAGCTGCGGGGATCAGTAGGTAGTAGGCAAATACTAACCCCCCAGCAAACAATACACTGGAACCCAAGACTATTGGACCCAAGAAGCGACGTTCACGGATCGTCAGTCCTGGGAGAACGAACTGAACAATTTGTAACATTACAAAAGGACTTGCAACCAGCAAACCGCAGTAGCCTGCGACCTGGAGGGAGACAAAGAAAAATTCTCCTGGTGTGAGTTGCAAAAATTTTACACCCTGTGCCGGGGCTTCCAACAGTTGGACAATCGGCTTGACGACGATGAAACAACCAATAGCACACAGCGTCACGGCTATCAGTGCATAAAAAATTCGCTGTCGCAATTCCTCTAAGTGGTCGAAGATGGACATTTCGACCTCTCCTGGCAAATCATCGAGAGGATCAAAGTTTGGGTTGCCGTATCCTTCGGGGTCAAGATTGGGAGGGTTTACAGTGTCTACATCTGGTGAAGGCGTCATGAGTTGTAGCTAATGGGCATCGTTTGTTAACTATTTTATCTGGGTAGCAGCGCGAGCGGTTTTTTTGACTGCTTTTCTGTTTTTTATCCGGTTTTCTTAGGGTTTTTCCTGAATAAGTAATAGGGGGAACCTTATTGCAGGCGTTATTTTCTTGCAATTCTTTGTGGAACTTAAACTCAGTACATCAAGTCAATTAAATAACCAGCATTCAGGATGTTGACTGCAAAAAAACATTCCCAAATGCTCTTTTACTCTTATCAGGTTTATCAATATTTCATCTACTATATCGTAGCCATCATCGTAACTTATTTGTTGAGGTTTTGTTATGAGTAGGAAAATTTACGCCGGGTTGATTGCGTTCCCAATTCTGATGTTGAACGCCGGCGAAGGCTTGGCGTCATTTGGTTTAGCAACCTTGACATTGAATATACCTTCTTCAAATGCAGAAATTAGTACCGACACTAATACTCTATTACATTTAGCACCATTCCAGTTATCGGCTAGAGATGACCAAACAGAAGATTGTCTTCGTGCGGGTGATTGTAGAGATTAACACGGAATTATTTTTTGTTTATAGATTGAGATCGCTGGTACTGGGCAACTTAATTATTAAATATGCCTTCAGGGTGTAATATTATTTTTTCCTTTGTTCTGATTATCATTATAAAAAAGTAATTTCAGTAAGCTAACTTTATAGCGTCTAAAGCTTGAAAGCTTGAACAGACAATTACTCATTATCTTACCGACTCTATGATAGGTGTAGGTTGGATTATTGGAATTTGAGCGTGAGAGGAGATAGATAATTTGAAGTACTGACGGGAATAACCGCATAATTTACCTATACATCTGGACAAGAATTTGTCCAAAATGTTATTTAAAATAAGCTTGTGTTCAAGTTTACTTGACTGAGAGAAACTGCAAATATTATTTTTCAAAATTATAATGTCGCTAGTTTGTATTTTTTGGAATATCCAGGATTTGATGAAAATGGTATGAGGCTTTGGATTTTTGTAATCTGCAATACAATAATACATTTGTATTGATGTACCATTTTTGCAATTAGTAAGAAACAATTTTATTTTGTAGAAAATTTGACAATTTTTAGTTGTCGTATTACTTGATAAAAACCTCAGAGATAAAAGATTTTTAGTTAAATAAATATATCCGATAAAAATCCGGAATACTACAATTTCATTTTGTAGTGTGTTAGCGAGATGCAAATAATAAAGGTAAAATTTTCAACGACTAAATAAAAATCACCCTAGCGTTTTATTCGTCCTCATTGTTTCTCAATAGAGTTGGATTAGCCATGCCTACAAACGAACTAGATTTAGAAAGATTTTATCAGGCTTGTAATCCGGGCAGACCTCTAGTCATGGGGGATGCTACAGACCGTCGATTTTATATAGATTTTGCTTCTGTCAGGGGTGGCAAGATAATTGAGGCATTGCAGCGCACTATTAACATGGGAGCGCAGAATACTGCAACTTGTCAGCTATTTACCGGACATATTGGCTGTGGCAAATCTACTGAGTTGTTACGGTTGAAAGCCGATCTAGAGAAGCAAGAATTTCATGTAGTTTATTTTGAATCCACTCGGGCATTAGAAATGGCCGATGTAGATGTAACTGACATTTTGCTGGTAATTGCCGGCAAGGTGAGCGAAAGTTTGGAGGAGATAAAAATCCGGATCAAACCTCGCTATTTTACTCAGCTATTTGCAGAAATTGTTGGCTTTATCAACACCCCGATTGATTTAGAGGTAGAAGCAGAGTTATCTTTAGGAATTGCCAAAATTACGGCAAAAACTAAAGAAAGTCCAGCATTACGGCGGCGGTTAAGAGATTATCTCGAGCCGCGAACTCAGAATATTTTGCAGTCAATTAATACAGAACTACTTGACCGTGCAAATAAGGAGTTAAAAGCAAAAGGTAAAAAAGGGCTGGTTGTAATTGTTGATAATCTCGACCGGGTGGGAATTCGACCTTTACCAGGTGGACGTTCTCAGCCTGAGTTCTTGTTTATCGATCGAGGTGAGCAGTTAAGCAAGCTGAATTGTCATGTAGTCTACACAATTCCGCTATATCTAACATTTTCCAACGATAGTGGCGAACTCCAAAATCGTTTGGGAGGTGGGGTACCACCGAAAGTTTTGCCGATGGTGCCGGTGCTTCATCGTTCTGGTGCAGTTTACTCAGAAGGACTAGATTTGATGCGCCAAATGGTGCTGGCAAGAGCCTTCCCGGAAGTAAATGCTTACAAGCGGTTAGATTTGATTGGAAAATTGTTTGATAGTTCAAACACTTTGGATCGGTTATGTTTGATTAGTGGCGGTCATGTGCGGAATTTACTGGGACTATTGTTTGATTGTCTCAGAGAACAAGACCCACCTTTCGACCGTAATTTGTTGGAACGGGTAATTCGCCAACAAAGAGATTTCCGTGCCAAAGCAATTGACGATGACGAGTGGGAACTAATTTTTCAGGTAGTGAATCGACAAACCGTCAAAGGTGAAATAGAATACCAAAGCCTCGTGCAAAGTATGTTTGTATTTGAATACTGCGACACTGAGGGAACTTGGTTCAATGTCAACCCAGTCTTAGCAGAAACACAGAAGTTTAAATCTAAGTTTCAATAACATGGTTGACCCAACCCCACTTCAACTTGATGCGATTGCTAACAACGAATCTTCGCTGAACAGTCTGGCACGGGCAATTAAATTTTCTCAGGGGCAATTTTCACTAGTATTGGTTTGTTGTAACTACGCAGCTTTGCAAAAGTCTATGTTGCAAAAACTGCAAGAAGTTTTGGGAGAAAACCAATACCAAATTCAAGAGCTACACCTACCCCAAACTATCCGCACTCTTTACAGAACCATTCAAATACAACTTGGTTCGTTACAACCTTCAGCGTTGATGGTTTTGGGTTTGGAAGGTGTAGGGGTACTCGAAGAACTACTAAGTGCGACGAATAATGTGCGGGATGAGTTTCGCAAGCGATTGCCATTCCCTATGGTGTTGTGGGTGAATGATGAGGTGCTGCAAAAACTATTACGTTTGGCACCAGATTTTACTAGTTGGGCCGCTACACCGATTAAGTTTGAAATGACTGCGGACGAACTGCTGAAATTTCTAACTATTGAGACAAATTCTCTGTTCGCTACAGTTTTAAATCCGGGTGGTTTGCAAGAACTTGGACGGTCGATGATGCACCCCAATAGTATTTTGAGTAAAGTGCGAGAAGAAAGCTACGAATTGCACTCAGCGATCGCGAAATTGCTGGAAAGTGGGGTCAGGTTGCCCAGAGAGCTAGAAGCAAGTCTGGAATTTGTTTTTGGTTTGGATGAATACATTAGTGATGATATAGCTGAAGCCTTACATTTCTTCCATGAAAGCTTAAAGTATTGGCAGCAATCAGCACAAAATCAGCCAGAACAAAATAATAGAATAAAAATTAACGATTTATTGGGTTCGGAGTTAGAAATACTGAATAACGACAACCAAGCTCTGCTGCGGCAGGGAGTACTGTTGTTTTATATCGGATTATGTCATAGCCGTTTGGCAGACCAAAATCAAATAGAAAATCGCCGTGATTGGCAGGAAGCTAAAACTTATTTTCAACAATGTGTAAATCTGTTTGAGGAGGCTAAACGTCCGGATTTAGTTGCTCAGTTTATCGGTCAATTGTGCGAAGTTTTACAACACTTGCAAGAATGGGAAGAATTGGAGATAGTTGCCCAAAAATCCTTAGAGTTGCATGGAAAATATGGCACTCAAATCCAACTTGCTTGTGACTACGGCTTTTTAGCAAATATAGCCTTGCAAGAGTCGAGATGGGAACGAGCGAGTCAGTATGCCCAAACATCGTTGTTAAATTTAGCCGATGCTGGAGAAAAAAACGACGAACAGCAAGGTTTATTTCCATTACTATTGGCGCAGATTTATCAATTAGTTTTGGCAAAAGCCCAGCGAAATTTACATCAAGGCAAAATCGCTCTCGAACGCTTAGAAACAGCCAGTGAAGAACTGGAAAAAGCTCTGGAACATAGCGCTCATCGATTTGATGCTCATCGTTATATTCGCCATTTGCAGACCTTGGAATTGCTGTATTTCGAACAAGGTAGATATTCAGAAGCCTTTAAAATCAAGCAGAAACGCCGTTCAGTTGAGCAACAGTACGGCTTCCGCGCCTTCATCGGTGCCGGTCGCCTCCAACCCCAAAGACAGGCAACAAACCCCGCAGCGGTTCGCAGTGTTGCCCGCGAAATTGATGCTTCCGGCAGACAGCAGGATATAGATCGTTTGTTGGGTAGGATTAGCCGTTCTGACCAAAAGTTAACTGTTATCCACGGGCCATCGGGGGTGGGCAAAAGTTCCACGATCACTGCCGGATTAGTGCCCACATTGCAACATCGGGGAGCGATTGGCGACCAGATTGTCGTGCCCGTGGTGTTGCAAGATTATACCGAATGGGTGCGGAGACTAGGAAAATCACTGGCAGAAGGAATTGCTCAGTTACAAAGTGCAGTTCCACGAGAGGAAATGTTCGCAAATAGTGCAGCGAATTCTGTGCCCGGTATTTTACAAAAATTATCAGAAAATGCCCAGAAGGATTGGATAACAGTTTTAATTTTTGACCAGTTTGAAGAATTTTTCTTTGGTTCACCAGACGAATCTCAAAAAAAAGAATTTGCTCAATTTCTTCGGGATTGTCTAAAAATACCTTTTGTCAAAATAATATTATCTTTGCGGGATGATTATTTAGACCGCTTATCAGAGTTTAAAGACTTGGCTGATTGGGAAGGAATTGATACTAGTATTGTTGATAAAAATATTCAGCACGAGTTAAAAAACTTTTCCAAAAAAGATGCTAAAAAACTGATTGAACATTTCATCGAACGTTCTCAGTTTAATTTAGAACCAGATTTGATAAATGCTTTAGTAGAGGATTTATCTGCTGGATTGGGAGAGGTGCGCCCGATTGAATTGCAGTTAGTCGGAGCGCAACTACAAGATGAACGAATTACCAAACTAGACCAATATCAGCGATTTAGAACCAAAAAAGTCATTGAGCGTTATTTAAACCAAGTTATTACCGATTGCGGCTCGGCGAATAGAATTGTCGCGCAACGGGTTTTGTGTTTGTTAGTAAATGAGAATAAGCACAGACCTTTCAAAACTCGCAAAGAATTAGCGGCTGGGCTCTCAGAATTAGAACAGAAAGATAAATTAGATTTGGTCTTAGATATTCTCGTGCGTTCTGGCTTAGTGGTTCTATTTCCTGATGTGCCAGCCGACCGTTATCAACTAATTCATGATTATCTCATAGACCTGATCGTCGAACTGAAACAGCAGCAAACTGATTTGTTAGAAGTTTATTTTCTGACAGAATTGCAGCAGTTGAGTAAAAAGCAAGAACAAAATCAAGCTCAGGTTGAACAACTCAACAGCGAACTCAGACAGGAATCTGGCTTACACAGGCAATTGAGCCAGTTAAGAAGTAAGGTAGTACAAGGTCAAGCTGAAATTGAACGACTCAACAGCGAACTCAGACAAAAAAAACAACTAAAAAACGGTGATAGTCAATCCCCACAGGGATTAGACTTGCTGACAGAATTGCACGAGTTACGCAAGTGGGAAGAACGCAGTCGGGTAGAAATTGAACAGTTGCGTGCCCAACTAGAACAACAAGAATCGCGCAAGCGGGAAGAACTCAGTCGGATTGAAATCGATCGTCTGTATGTGGAACTGGAGCAGCAAAAGTTAGAAGCAGCGATCGCCCAACAGGAAGAACAAAGAACTAATCAAATCCGACGCAATATTTTTCTCCAACGCGCTTTAATTGGTTCGGTCACAGCCATACTAGCGTTAATAATTTCGAGCTTTACAGCCGGTGTTCAATGGCGACAAGCAATCATCAGTGCCAGCCTAGCTGATAGTGCATCAAGTGAAGCCCTGTTTGCCATAGACAAACATATAGATGCTTTAAAAGATGGTTTAAAAGCCGGGACAAAATTAAAACAAGCGGTTTGGGTAGATTCCCAGACTGAGGAAAAAGTACGAACGGCACTCTATCAGGCAGTTTACGGGGTGGTGAAGGAACGCAATCGTTTTGATGGGCATATGGCTGAAGTCTACAGCGTTAGTTTCAGTCCAACTGGTTCTTTAATTGCTTCTGCGAGTGCCGACAAGACAGTCAAACTTTGGCGTCCCAACGGGAAATTATTTAAAAACTTGTCAGGGATACACGGACATACGAATCGGGTTAATAGTGTTAGTTTTAGCAAAGATGGGCAGGCTCTAGCTTCTGCCAGCGCTGACAATACTGTGAAAATTTGGAGTTTTGATGGTAATTATTTAAACAGTCTGGAGGGGCATACGGATGTAGTCAACAGCGCCAGTTTCAGCCCAGATAATTCTTTAATAGCGTCTGCAAGCGCTGACAAAACAGTGAAAATCTGGAAACAGGATGGGACGTTACTCAGAACCTTATCAGGGCATGATGCTGCAGTTAGGAGTGTGGCTTGGTCACCCGATGGTAGTACCTTAGCTTCAACGAGTAATGACAAAAAGGTCATATTGTGGAGTCGCAGCGGTAAACTACTGACAAGTTTGTTGGAGCATAAAGATACAGTTTTGGACGTAGCTTGGGCCCCTGACAGTCAAACTCTAGCCACAGGGAGTTTAGACTACACTATCAAACTGTGGAGTCGTAAGGGCAAGCTGTTCAAAACTTTCTTGGGCCATAGTGATGGTGTTACCAGCGTTAGCTTCAGTCCCGACGGTAAAACTCTAGCCTCTGCAAGTACTGACAAAACGGTGAAAATTTGGACCATTGAGGGTGAAGTGCTGGCAACTCTCAAGGGACACAGCAATTTAGTTAATCGCGTCAGCTTTAGTCCTGATGGTAAAACCTTAGCTTCCGCCAGTAAAGACACAACTATCAGACTTTGGCGTAGCGAGGATTTATTGCCCCTAAATCCTGAAGCACATACAAAAGGTGTCACCACTGTTAATTTTAGCCCCAATTTTGGTAAAATAATTGCTTCCGCAAGTCTGGATGGAACCGTCAAGCTTTGGGATTTGCAAGGTAAGCCAGTCAAAACCTTGAAGGGGCATACTGACCAAGTTTGGGGTGTAACTTTTAGCCGAGATGGTCAAATGCTGGCCTCCGCAAGCAGAGACAAAAGTGTGAAGCTTTGGAGACGGGATGGCACGCTCATCACCTTGCAGGGACATACGAATACGGTGTTAGGTGTATCTTTTAGCAAGGATGGTAAAACAATTGCCTCTGCTAGCAGGGATAAAACAGTCCGACTTTGGAGTATAAACGGTCAGCCACTGAATATCTTGTCAGGGCACACAGAGGCAGTAAATTGGGTAAGTTATAGTCCAGATGGTAAAACAATTGCCTCTGCCAGCGATGATAGTACAGTGAAACTGTGGAATCAAGACGGGAAGTTACTTCAAACCTTAAGCGGTCATCAGCGTGGCGTATATGGCGTTGCTTGGTCGCCAGATGGTACGATAATTGCTTCCGCGAGTGTTGACAACACCATTAAACTCTGGACACCACAGGGGGAATTGCTCGACAAGAAGATTACAGGAGATGGCGACGGTTTCACAAGTGTCAGTTTCAGCACTGATGGTAAAACCTTAGCTGCGGCTAGTGAGGAAAAAGTGAAGCTGTGGAGTCTAGATGGAAAGTTGCTTATCGCTTTGAAGGGTTACAGCAATGGTTTGACTAGTTTCAGTTTTAGTCCAGACGGCAAAACTCTAGCTATTGGTAGCGCTAGCGGTACGGTGATTATGCGCAAACTAAAAGATACAGAACTAAATAATCTATTAGCACGGGGTTGTAGCTGGCTTACTGATTACTTGAACAATAATTCTAAGGTTACACCGAGCGATCGCGCTTTGTGTAAATAAAGTTAGGAGTTAGGAGTTTGGAGTTTGGAGTTTGGAGTTATATCAATTTTTTATCAAGCTGCGCTAAATAAAGCTTCAAGGATAAAATCGCAAGAAGTGAGAGAAACAATTACCTCTTCGGTATTTCCATCCCAACTCTCTATAGATGTCTACCTACAGCGAGTAAAGTTCTCTGCTTCTTTATGCCGTTATATAAGACTTACCCAAAGCTACTCATGATTATACAAATATGAACTTTGGAACTTAATTCCTGCTTCATTCTGGTAGTGTCGGCACTATCCAGTCCACAGGCTCTCACCGACTAACTGCCGGATACGTACTGACTGAGATTGATTGCCGCATTTAAGTCACGGTCAACCTCAAAACCACAAGAATCACAATGAAACGTTCTTTCTTTTAGAAAAAGTGTTTCTTTTTTAGTTCCACAGTTCGAGCAAGTCTTGCTAGACGGGAACCATCGGTTAACGATAATCAGCTTAGAGCCGTATAGCTCAGACTTGTAAGTTAACTGACGACGAAACTCGTAAAACCCCATATCTTGAATACTTTTAGCCAGTTTGTGATTAGCCAGCATTCCAGACACATTTAAATCTTCAATCACTACCGTGCCGTGGTTCTTAACAAGTAGTGTGGTGAGATTATGTAATGTACATAAGCGGATGTTGGCTATCTTTCTGTGCAGTCTAGCAATTTGTATTTGCGCTTTCTTCCAGTTAGCTGAACCGATTACTTTGTTGCGGTTTAACCACTGCATTCTAGACAATTTTGCTGAATATTTTTTGTACGATTTCGCCCCTAAAATCACCTCACCAGTCGATAATGTCGCAAGTGACAATACTCCTAAGTCAACACCTACAACGCTTGTTTCGCTTGCTAAATGTGTTTCTACATCGAACCGAAAGCTGACAAACCATCTGTCAGCAGTGCGGCTAATTGTAGCTGATTTAATTAATACCTGTGGTAATCGCTCATAAGTTTTGAGAATACCAATAACAGGCACTTGAATTTTCTTGTTGCCTAGTATTTTTACAGTGCCTTCAAGAGTGAAAGAATCACGTTTACCTTTTTTCTTAAATTTCGGCACTCCCGCCGTTTTGTTAAAACACCTTTTCCAGGCCGATCGCAAAGCTATTAATGCTTGTTGTGGAGTACTTTTTGAGCATTCATAATACCATGCATTCTCAGATTTTACTAGTGCCACCAACCATTTATGTAGGTCGATGGCAGTAGGAAACTTGATTTTATCTGTGGGGTTAGCTTTATTATGGTCAAGTATTTGTTTTGTAAGGGCAAGCCCCCAGTTCCAGGCATGGCGTGATACACCGCAGTGCTTCATTAATGCCGTGCGTTGCTTGTTATTCAATTTCAATTCTGTTTTGAAACCTAACAACATGGTAATTCCTTTATCCATTCTCTAAGCGGAAAGTTGCTCTTCTTACGGTTTCCGTTCCCCCAACATGAGCAAGACAACGCTTGTGACATATTCCAACCATTGCTCACGGAATAAATAGTACAGCTTTTCTAATACAATATTGAGTTAACAACACTTTGAACCATCTATCTCTATACGGCATCAACTTTCTTGACGCTACAGGTCTTGTCATCACCAATAAATGCTATACCAAAAGTACGGAAAACCGTATATAAACCGAACAATAGTTAACAAGGCTACCCAAAAAGTCAGACGTGGGTAACTTTGTCCATAAATTAACTTACAGCTTCTTACCCTTGATTATAGTATGATAATAATCACACTATGAGCATACTATCATTAAAGCAAAGGAGTAAGCATAATGACGATGATGCGTAAAACAATTACTATCCCCGATGCGATGGATGAATGGGTTAAAGCTCAAATTGCGAGCGGACGTTATGGCAACGATAGTGAATATTTTCGTGATTTAATTCGTCGTGACCAAGATAAGCGACAGGCAGAACATGATTTGCTTGTTCTTATTCAAGAAGGGTTAGGTAGTGGTGTAAGTAAATCCAATGTAAAAGATATTATGCAACGGGTAGAAGATAGGCTTAAGAATAATGGTAACTTACCAACTAACTAATAAAGCTGAAAGTGAGATTGAAAGCATCTACGAATACTCCATTCTAAACTTTGGCTTGCAGATAGCACAAGATTATATATCAGGGCTTAATGATTGTTTTGAATTACTCGCAAAACATTAAACTTGGGGAAGTGACTATAGCTTTATCACTTCAGGACTAAAGCATTATGAATATCGCTCCCATGCCATCTACTATCAGCCAAATGAAGAAGGTATTTTAATTGTCCGTGTTCTAGGAAGCAAACAAGACCCAGCCCTCCATATGTAATACCGTTTCTTTGTGAAGCTGCATATATTAACCCCCGGCTACGCCGTCCCCCCTTGCCAAGGGGGGACTACAGGGGGGTCTTGATTATGTGCATCTTCATACAGAATTGGTATAAGGCTTGATATATCAATTGCATAAAATCACCTGTGCCAGAAAATATTACACCAGAGGTAATTGTTTCTCTCACTTCTTACGATTTTATCCTTGAAGCTTTATTTAGCACAGCTTCATAAAGAATTGGTATTAGGAGTTAGGAGTGAGTAATGGTTTGTTCATCATTGATTTTTTGAGAATAATTTGCCACAATGCCGGAAATCATTTTAGAATTAGGAATTTTTCGTACAGACTGCGATTCCATGACATAAATACTTGTACTTCTTAGTCCAACTTCAATAACCTTAGCTTTATCACCTACACCATCAATATTTAATAGGTCACCTGTTTTATAGAGCTTGTCAGCATAAATAATTACTGCACAACAAGTATCATAGAAAATATCCTTGAGTAACAAGCCAAGAGCAACACCAGCACCACCTAATAAACCAATAATTGCTCCAGCGGAAGCACCTAAAAATATCTCAGAACCTTTAAGTAGAACAATTGAAATCGCTGAATAACGAAAAATTTTCGGTATGTAAGGAGCAAGTAGGTTATCAAGTGCGTTTTCGGTTTTTACCGTTAAACCTCTTAATACTTCTCCCAATAATGGTGAACCATTGTAAATAATATACGAACCGACAAAAGTAACAGCAAAACTCAGAATTTTGTTAATTAGTTCGGTCGATTCTGGAGATAAATTGTCAGCAATTACTAGATTTGCTAACGACAGTCCAGAAATTAATATCAACCAACCGAAAGGTTGCTTAAGTAAACCGATTAATTCATCATCGACTTCGGTCGTAGTCTGACGTGTTAATTTCCCGATTTTTCGCAGAATTATCCTGGTAAATATTCCATTGAGCAACTGAGTCATTATGAGTATAATTACAACCAAAATTACTTCAGCTAATGGAATACCAAAAATTAAGATATTAGTGTGAAATAAGTATTGTTCAATACGGTGCAGTAATTCCTTCAGAACAATCAAATTATTTTTCATACTTTAGATTGATTACACTTCAATTATTCATCTAAAGTATTAAGGATATATTCTATACTTAGTGACTCGAAAGATGTAGTCGCTACATTACTCAAGTTTCTTTCCGTTCGACTTATGCGGACAGCCTTTTATTCTACCAAAATGCGTCGCTCATGGTTTAAACTGAAAAACCAAGAAAGTTAGGAATTAAGAGTGAAGAGTGGAAGAGTTAAGACTTGTCAATTCCTAACTCCTAACTCCTAACTCCTAACTCTTTCGATCACTGCTGTGGTAATTGCGGATGTTCCGCCGAGTATTTTGATACTACTTGTGAAATTTCTGGGTTGTAAAGTCTCAGATAATTCCAGTAGTTACCAAATACTTGGCGGACGTATCCTTGGGTTTCCTCGAAGGGAATGTTATTTTCCACAAATTCATCAGGGTCGTTTTTCTCAACGTCTTTGAGCCATTTGGAGACATTACCTGGCCCAGCATTATAACTGGCGATCGCTAACATTGAGTTGTTCTTATATTGCTGGTGGGTAAAATCCAAAAACCATGTACCCAATTTGATGTTATCGTTGGGATTTTCTAAATCGTATTTCTCCAATTTGATTTGTGGGGCAATCCATTTTGCAGTTGCGGGCATGACTTGCATTAAACCTGTGGCACCTACTACCGATTTGGCTTTTGTCTCAAAGCGGGACTCCTGACGCATTAGTGCGGTTACTAACAAAGGATTGATTTTCCGTTCGGCTGACCACTTTTGAATGTCATTGAAATACGGAAATGGGTAACGGGCTTGCCAGTAAGTTATCTGCTTGTTGAGATTGTGATACTCAGCTTGTTCTTCTGGTGTTTCTCGGTCTTCGAGCTTAGAAATTTTCGCAATTCCCAGCAAATTTTCGCCATTCGCCAATCGCATTAAGCCTTCGGTAAATTGTTCTGCGACTGTTGGCTGCATTTTGTTCTGAAATTCTGTTTGCCATTGCAACCAAGCATCTCGGTCTTGACCAAGCAGATACAATTCTTTAAAAGTCTCAGAACCAGCGGTTGGGACTGGACGCTGGAGTGGTACTAGTTCCGGAGTCAACTGGCGCACGTTGTTAAAATTACCAACATTCAGTCCGAGAATTGCCGCAGACCGCCATGCATAGTATGAGTAAGGAAACTGACTGATGACATACTCATAAGCAGTTTTCGCTTCTGCTTTTTTGCCAAGTTTAGTTGCCCATTTACCTACCCAAAAACCAGCCCTGGGTGCCAAAATGCTGTCGGGGTTTTTGGTCGGAATTGGTTCTGCCCATTGCCATGCCGCTTTGAAATCTTTGGCTTTGGCTTTATTTTGGGCGATTTTCCAGCGATACTCCGCAGCTTCCTCTGTACTGCCATATTTGGTGATGAGTAATTGCCGCGCTGCTTCAGCACCTTTTGCATCCTTTTGGGATTCCAAGATTTTTGCTTTTTCGAGGAGCGCGGTACCGGCTTTGTCAGGGAATTTTGCAACTACTTGGTCTAAATAAGGTATGGCATCTTTACGGACTTTTTGAATTTCTGCCATCCGCATTAAGGCTGTAGCTGTTTCTCTAGCTTCAGGGAATTCCTGAAGCTGTTGTTGATAGATAGCCATAGCTTGCTCATTTTGTCCGCCTACCTGCAATCCTCTCGCAGTCCGGTAGAGATTTTGGGCTGTACGGTTCGCTTTGGTATAAGAATAGGAAGCTTTACCAAATTCACTGTTTTCCCAGTAGGCTGTGGCAATGACTTCCCACTCTTCCGGTTTGAGGTTTGGACTCGCCGTCAGCTGGTCTAATACAGGAATAATTCCTGGTTGGTCATAAGCAAATTTTGCCAACGCTAACTGCAATTGCGGCTGATTTGGGTTTCCCTCCAACCGCTTTTTGATAATTTCCCAGGTGAGCGGATTGGAAGGAAATCCCGCGATCGCTTTATCCTGAAATTCCGGCAGTCCAATCAGATATAGAGCTTTGACGCTGGCAGCTTCTTTGGAATAGCGTTTGACCACTTCCTGCCTGAGGTCGGAGGCTTTACCGTCTTCCTTGGCTAAGTCGTGTGCCTGTGCCCTTTTCAACAAAATGTAAGGTGCTAGGAGTGGATAATCGTTCTCCAACCCATCCAGTAACTTCAGCGCCCCCTTAGCATCCTTTTGCTCGATCAAGTCGCTCGCCAAAAGATAACGAGCGCGATTCTTGTCCGGCGATTGCGATCCTTTGGCTAGCTCTCCTAATTTTGCTGCTCGTTCTTGTGGGGATTGTATAACGAGTGATAGTGCTACCGATTTGGCAACAGTCGCCTCCGATAGCTGCTCCGGCTGATTTTTGCCTAGTTTTAGCCATTGACCCAAAGATTTGCCAATCTGGGGTGCTGCTACCATTCCACCAGCTAAGAAGGCACACAATCCTGCACCTGCAATCAGAGAAATTTGCTTTTTTTGTCGCTTCTTCAGCATGGATACCCGCTGAAAACTTCATATGAATTAGTTGAAACTCTAGCATTTCACGCGGTCAGGATTACCACTTTTTACTTTTTGTTTTTTATTTCTCAGCAACACCCGTAAATTTACTAAATAATTATTGACAAGATGATAAATATTTGGTAAAGGCTATTTGAATAATTGTAACATTGCGTCTATCCGCAGACTAAAATTATTTATATAACTTCAGCGAGATGACTTATGGGAACACTTATAGGAGCTTTTTTTGCCTTCACAATTCTTCTCAGTATTTCTGGATTGAAATTAGACCGAGAATATCAGCGTGGAGTTATTTTTCGTCTCGGTAGAACCAGCGGTACCAGAGGACCAGGATTATATTGGATATTACCGATTATCGATCAAAAAACCCAAATAGATATTCGCACCAAAACGGTGAATATTGAACCGCAAGAAACCATTACTGCTGATAGTGTCACAATTAAAGTTAACGCCGTTTTATATTATCGGATTCTTGACCCTGCCAAAGCGATCAACAAGGTAGAAAATTATCAGTTGGCTGTCTATCAAATTGCTTTAACTACATTAAGAAATGTTGTTGGTCAAAATATTTTGGATGATGTTTTACAAAATCGTGACAAAATCAACATCAAAGTTCAAGAAATTGTAGACGAAATTACTGAGGCTTGGGGAGTTGTCATCGAACGGGTAGAAATGAAAGATGTCGAAATTCCTGCTTCGATGCAACGGGCAATGGCAAAAGAAGCGGAAGCAATTCGAGAAAAGCGTGCCCGGATTATTAAAGCTTCGGCAGAACAAGAAGCCTCGATTAAATTAGCAGAAGCTTCTCAATTAATTATGAACAACCCAGCCGCAATGGAATTACGACGATTGCAGATGCTGACAGAAATTGGTGCAGAAAATAATACAACTACCTTGGTGATGATACCTTCGGATTTTATGAATTTGGCGAGGAATTTGTCAGACTCTATTAAAGATAAGGAACAGGGGAAATAGGGACGTTAGAACTTTGGTTAAAGATTGTGGGTGGAAATTTTGCATCCTCTACAGAATCAATCTTGAGGTAAATCTTCCACCTACCCGATAAATAGCCCTGAATTAAAATATCCCTTCGGGACGCTGCGCGAACGGGCTAATAGCTTAAACCCATTAAAATGGGTTAAAAAGCTTATTTAGTAAGATGACCGCTTACTTAAGCTTCTGCTGTGTAGCCGAAGGGTAATTTATTTCAGGGCGGATTCTGGGCTTATTGAGAATGGTGCAATATCTCAGTTAAAATGTGTTTAGGTTTGTCGCTGTGTAGCCGAAGGCATCCCGAAGGGTAATTTATTTCTGGGCTTCCTGACATTGGTGCAAGATGTGAGTTTTAACAGGTTTGAGCTTATCGCTGTGAAATGAGCGTTCACGGCAAAGTTAAACATTGTGAGTGGAAATTTTACATCCTATGGATTTATTATTTCGCTAACTTCGGAGTCCGTCCCAACAAGCCAATCATCAATTTTAGGTTCAGCACTTTCAACATCGGGACTCGCTGCATTACCCACAAACCTATCCGACGCACCACAACCACTGGTAAGAAATTGTTAGAAAATACCCGATCTAACAAATCAGTGAAGCCTAAAATTGTCAGGTTTTCTAATTTCCGCCAGCGTTCGTATTGTTTAAGAATCTTAATATTACCAATATCCTCACCTGCTTCCTGCGCTTCTTGCAAGACTTGCGCTAAAGCTGCTGCATCCCGAATGCCCAAATTTAAACCTTGTCCCCCCACAGGATGACAGTTGTGTGCAGCATCCCCAATTAAAGCCAGTCGTTCGAGAACATAGCGCGAACTCTGCATTAACTGCACCTGAAAAACAAAGCGCGAGCCTAATAATTCCAATTTACCCATATGATTGCCATAGCGCTTGGTTAATTCTTCTAAAAATTGTTCGTCATCCAAGGCACACAAGGCTTTAGCTTCTTCGTGGGGTGCTGTCCAGACAATTCGGCAGCGATTTCCCAGCAAAGGTAAAATCGCAAACGGCCCGCTAGACCAAAATTTTTCGTATGCTGTGTCGTTATGAGATTTTTCGGGCTTGACAAATGCGACGATACATGACTGCCAATATTTCCAGCCATGAGTCTTGATACCCGCAGCTTCCCGAATAGGCGATCGCGAACCATCAGCCGCAACTAACAATTTGCTGCGAACCGTCCGCATTTCCCCAGCGATTTTAATATTAATCGCGACCATTTCCGGTTGGTAGTCTATATTTATCACTTCCGCCGGACAGAGATAAGTAACATTGGGACACTCTTGTAAAAACTCGCGCAAAGGCTGCAGTAGCGCTTGGTGTTCCGCCACATAGCCTAAATCTTCCGTACCTAAATCAGTCGTATCAAATTCTACCACAGCGGGACAATCGGCGTCAGAAAGGCGAACGTGGCGATATGTAGCGATTTGGGGTCGTATTTTGTCCCAAACTCCAATTCCTTGGAAAATTTTCGCCGAAAGCATGTGAACAGCGTAAGCTTGTCCTTTGGCGACTGCGGCTGATTCCATTCTCGCCTCGATTAGCAGCACCCTCAAAGGAGAATTTTTTAAAGCAGTGGCTAGGGTTAAGCCAATAATCCCGCCACCAACGATCGTCAAATCGTAATCGTAGCCCAGCTTTTGTGTCGTTGCTTCGGTAGGGGTTAGGGTTTGAGAAATCAGCTTAAGCGCCATTGTCGCTATTATTAAGAGAAGTTACAACATCTTAATTCTTATTTTGACGCAACTTGGCTGGTTCGGGCAAGTGGAAATGAGGAATGGGGGGAATTCATACCATTTCTTCATCAGAATCAAGCTTAACTTGTGATATGTCTTAATTTATCTGAAATATTTTTTGCCGAAATGTAGCCTCCCGAAAAATTACCTCTTTGGAGGCATAGATAATATTCCAACAGTCAGGTAATTATGAAGTCTGTGCGATTCTGAGATTACTGATTCAAGCAGCACACTATAATAATCAAGCCAGATTAACGGATTCATATCGAGTTGATGTCTGAAATTGCCATGACCTTTCAGGATAGTGAACCAAAATCGGCTGTCGATAAAGAAACTGGAATGGTTCTTCAGTTAGCTGACGGCACCATTCAAGCCTGCGATCGCGTCGTAGAAGACTTGTTGGGATACAGTGCAAAACAACTGATTGGACGAACTTCGCTTGGTCTAACAATTCATCCCGATGGTTCGGCTTTTACGACAGGTGACGACCCGGCAATCGTGGCTCTAGATTCATGCCAACCCTGTCTCAATCGGGTGCTGGGATTTTATAAACCTGATGGCACGTTAGTGTGGTTGTGCCTAAACTCAACCCCCCTATTTCAAGTAAACGCGACAACTCCATATGCAGTGGTCACGACGTTGAGGCAAGAGGAGCGTCCTGAAATTGAAGCAGAATTGCACGACAAAGTAGACGATCGCGTGACGACCATTCTTGAAAGCATGAGCGATGCGTTTGTAGCCCTCGATCGCGATTGGCGCATCACCTATATGAACCAAAAAGCGGTTCAGTTAACTGGATTGACGCTGGCTGAGACTCTAGGCAAAACCCATTGGGAAGTGTGGTCTTGGTCGGTTGGCAAAGTGCCTGAGCAGCAATATCGACGGGCAATGACAGAGCAGGTTTCTGTTCACTTTGAGGTGCTGTATGAGCCAGACACGATCTGGTATGACATTCATGCCTATCCTTCTGAGGCAGGCTTGGCAATTTATTTTCGTAACATCAACGAAAGCAAACAGATTGAAGAAGCCCTTTACCGAAGTAACGCAGTTCTCAACACAATTAGCGAAACAACACCGACTCTGTTGGCCGTAAAAGATCGGCAAGGACGGTTTATTTTTGCGAATTCTGCAATTTGCTGTTTGGTGAATAAACCGATTGCTGAAGTGATTGGCAAAACGGATCTCGATCTGCATAGCAAGGTTGAGCAAGCAAGGCAGATTATGGCAAACGATCGCCTAATTATGGAAACCGGGCAAGTCCAAACCTTCGAGGAAGCCGGAGACTTTGACAACGAAAATATTTTTCTATCAATTAAATCACCGTATTTCGATGAGCAAGGCAATATTATTGGCGTGATTGTGGTAGCCGTGGAAATTACGGAGCGCAAACGCATGGAAGCCGCACTAAGAGAGAGCGAGCAACGGTTTCGTGCTATACAGGAACTAGCAATCGACGGCTTTATTCTTCTTCGCAGCATTCGCAACGAGTTGGGAACGATCGAAGATTTTGAGTGGACTTACGCCAATCCAAAAGGGGCAGAACTTATGGGTCGCTCCGTGGAAGCGCTTGTGGGTAAACGATTGTTGACGGTAGTTCCAGGTAATAAAACTAAAGTGTTTGATACCTATGTCCAAGTTGCGGAAACAGGGCAACCGAGCGACATTGAGTTGTTCTACGAAGCAGATGGCATCACGGGTTGGTTTCGGATTGTGACTATCAAAATTGATGATGGTGTAGCAATCTCGTTTAGCGATATCAGCGATCGTAAACAAGCCGAGCAGGAATTACAGGAAAGTGAAGAAAAACTGAACCTGTTTGTCAGATATGCCCCTGCAAGCGTGGCAATGTTCGATTTGAATATGCAATATCTCGCTGTGAGCCAGCAATGGGTCCATATTTACAGTTTAGGGTCGATCGAGTCAGTGCTTGGGCGATCGCATTACGATGTGTTTCCCTCAGTTCCTGAGCGTTGGCGGCAGGCACATCAACGCGGATTGAGCGGAGAAATCATTAAGTGCGATGAGGATGAATTTATTCTAGCAGACGGCTCTCAACAATGGCTGCGTTGGGAAATTCGCCCGTGGCGCGAGGGTGCAGGAGCAATTGGCGGCATCCTGATCTTTGTGGAGGATATCAGCGATCGCAGACAAATCGAAGTTGCACTCCGCGACAGTGAAGCGCGTTACCGAACCTTAGCGCAAGCAATCCCGCAATTTGTGTTCATCACCAATACTGAGGGACAAAATGAATATGTGAACCAGCAATTTTGCGATTACACGGGGTTAAATATTGAGCAAATGCTTAACCTCGATTGGTTGACGATTCTTCACCCTCTGGATGCACAACGAACTAGCGATCGCTGGATGGCATCTGTGAGGACTGGAGACTTCTATGAAATCGAGTACCGATTCCGACGAGCTGATGGCGAATACCGTTGGTTTCTAGGACAAGGGACTCCATTGAAAGATGAACAGGGTAACATCGTGCAGTGGTTTGGCACCTGTACCGATATTAACGATCGCAAACAATTAGAAGCAGAACGGGTTTTACTCTTTGAGCAAGAGCGAGCCTCACGGCAAGAAGCGGAAACTGCCAATCGGCTCAAAGATGAATTTCTGGCAGTATTGTCTCACGAGTTGCGATCGCCCCTCAATCCAATTTTGGGTTGGGCCAACCTGTTACAGAGTCGTCGATTAGATGAAGCAAAAACGATGGAAGCATTGGCAAGCATCGAACGCAATGCCAAACTGCAAGCTCAACTAATCGAAGACTTACTTGACATTTCTCGCATTATGCATGGCAAACTTATGTTGAATGCAACTCCTGTGAGTTTAGTCTTTGTAATTACTGCCGCTCTCGAAACGGTTCGTCTTGCTATTGAAGCGAAAAGTATTCACCTGGAAGTCACTTTAGAACCCAATGTAAAAGTTGTGTTTGGCGATGTTGGACGATTACAGCAAGTTGTGTGGAATTTGTTATCCAATGCCGTCAAATTCACACCAGCCTCCGGACAAGTCAAAGTCCACCTGATGCAAGTTGGCGATTGCGCACAAATTCAAGTCATGGACACAGGCAAAGGCATCAATCCGGAGTTTCTGCCATTCGTGTTTGAGTACTTTAGACAAGAAGATGGATCGACCACCCGCAAATTTGGCGGACTCGGGTTAGGACTGGCGATCGCCCGTCAAATTGTGGAATTGCACGGGGGCCAAATTTGGGCAGATAGTCTGGGTGAAGGACAAGGGGCAACCTTCACCGTCCAGTTTCCCCTATATACCGATTGATAAGTTTTTGATATATTTTTGCTCAGTTGCGCGATCACTCTTTCTGTCAAACTGAAACTAGCATGCATAAAAAATATTCAATATGCGCTTTTTAGCTCAAACGGCTGCATCACTAATACCGTTTCTTTGTGAAGCTGCATATATTACCCCCCGGCTACGCCGTCCCCCCTTGCCAAGGGGGGACTACAGGGGGGTCTTGATTATGTGCATCTTCATACAGAATTGGTATAACGTTTACTACGTTGTAGTAATTTGTCCAAAACAGTTCTGAGTTCTGTTTAGATGTCCTTTGAATAAGAGTAATTTTCGTAACTTCCCGTAAGCAAAACATAATATAGCTTTATAATTTGGGTAGTCTTGTTTTATAACTGCGCAAATATGGAACAATTAATAGTTCAAGTGGCTGATAAGGAAAAAGCAGAGATGCTATTTAAGATTCTTTCTGCTTTAGATTTTGTTAATTCTGTAGAAGTAATGGAAGATAAGGCAACTATATCTGATGAGCAAGATTTTTTTTCTTTGGCGGGGCTGTGGGAAAATAGAAATGTTACTACTGAGTCAATTCGTCAACAAGCATGGCGAGAGGATGTTGAATGATTTTATGTGATACAAATATTCTTATAGAGTTCTATAAGAATAACTCTAGGGTGATTTATGAGCTTCGTCGTATTGGGCTAAATCAATTAGCTGTTAGTGTCATTACTCAAGCTGAATTATATTATGGTGCTATTAATAAAATCGAATTAAATAAAATTAAAAAACATTTAGCATTACTTCATATTTTCTCGTTTGATGTTATGATATCTACTCAATTCATTGAATTGATGGAAACTTACTCTCTCAGTCATAAACTAAGTATTCCCGATGGTTTAATTGCTTCAACGGCATTGGTTCATAAGATTGATTTATATACTTTGAATCTTAAAGATTTTCGCTTTATTGAAGGTTTGAATTTACATTAACCTCTTATCACTTAAGTAGGCATCTCTACGAGAAGTAAGCTACATGAACTGTGTACACCAATGTTTCCACGACGAGGTAGCCCCCGGATTTATCCGTGGGGGTAAGTCGTGGGCGAATTTATTCGCCGTCCCCATTCTTCGATTAGTTCGCTTATACTTACATCCCTTCTGTCTGCTT
>JAESGD010000106.1_pt1 | contig 51131 bp, 37 predicted proteins | sample 9269581 | NCBI WGS metagenome assembly JAESGD01 (sample SAMN14515903, study PRJNA621661) | algae metagenome | isolation source: Cyanomargarita calcarea GSE-NOS-MK-12-04C and co-occurring heterotrophs from... | place: USA: Grand Staircase Escalante National Monument, Utah | collected 2007-12-30 | reverse complement strand
GCACCTTTATCGGGTTGGAACGCGCTTTTGCAGTCGGTGTAGGTAACACGATTAAAATCTATGAAGTTAGCCTCCAAGGTGCGACTGATATTAGCACTTTCGACTCACTCACTACTTTAAGTGCTGCACAACTCGCAGCGATCGCTCCTGCTAAAAAGCGTCTGCTGTTGAATTTTAATGACCTCAACTTGCCTACTGACCCAGATCACCTGACTGGATTAGATAATGTCGAGGGTCTAACGTTGGGTCCCAAGTTAGCTGATGGTCGTCAGTCCATTGTGTTGGTAAGTGATAACAACTTTGGGGCAACGCAATATACCCAAATCTTAACTTTAGGGGCTGACTTAGTTCCCACACCAATTCCGGTGGAAGCAACCCTGACAAAAAGTGCAGACAACGATGTCTTTACCCTCAAAGGTGGCAGCGGCAAACCCAAACTCCAAGTCAGCCTTACAGGACGCAATTCTAACCTAGTCAACGAACTGGGTGTGTTTGCAGTTGACGATGCTACAGGCAAAATCGACGGCATTGCCCCTGGTGCAACAGGTTACGCTGAAAAAGCTTTGGCTAGGGGACGGGTAATTTTATCCGCTATTTCCAATGTACCTAACGGTTTTAATCCTAACGAAATCGGGCGATCGCTGGAATTTGCTGATGGTAACAATGTCAGATTTTACTTAGTAAAAGATAGCACAACCGACTCTGTAATATCTGGTAAAACACCAAGCAGCAACGTCATCTTCTCCTCACCTACTACACAAAAAGTTACAGACTTGACTAACAGTAACTTCACTTTGGCTTTTGAAGATGGTAGTGGTGCGGCTGACTTCCAAGACTTGGTGGTGAAAATTGAACCCAGCAATCAAGCCTTACCTCTGGGTGTAGGTTTGCAAGGTAAACAAGAAGGAGAAGTGCTGGATTTACGGGGTCTATCGGGTAACGTCAAAGCCAACTTCAGTGTCAACAGAGAAGCAGCATTTAACAACTTAGTTGGCTTCTATAAAGTTGACGATGAAACTGGACGTATTGGCAACCTCAAACCCAGTGATGCTGGTTATGCTCAACAAGCCATGCGTCAACGCATCGCTGAAATTGACTTGAGAGTTGACAACCAAGGGACTGCCGTTTTTGACAACAAACAGCTAGCAGGAGGCAGTATTTTAGCACCCTTTATGATTGCTAATGGGGCGACAATAGACCAAGTTCTCAATAATCAAACGAACAATGTTTACTTTGCTTACCTAGGTGCTAACTCTGATAAAGTTGACCACATTCGCTTGTTAGGGAATAACACCTTCGGTTTTGAGGATTTAGCTAGTGGTGGTGACTTCGATTACAACGATGTGATTGTTCGAGCGAATTTGACGGTTTAATCGGATAGTATTCCAGGAACTATAAGTTCCTGCTCTCTTCTTAGGAATGTGGATTAAATAAAGTGCAAGAGTAGGGTGTGTTAGCTTAACGCACCATGCTAAGTGAAATCAGAATTGCAGGTTATTAAATTTACATTCTTTAGTGAATAGTGCGATCGCACAAATGAATATTCTTTGGGATCTAATGCTGCTCATAGGGTAGAAACAAAGCAGGCATCGCATGGTTGAGAAAATAATGGAGTCTTGACAACTGGGCGATCGCGTCATTGCAGAACGATTTCAAATAAATCGCTTAACTACTTTTTATACTTCGGTTGTATAGGTAAGGATTAAATTCCAATCCTTTTACAAGATTCTGGGAAGAAAGACCAGTTATATATTATATAAAACTACATTTAGCTGTATTAGACTATACATAGTAGAAGCGAAATTGCGGTAAATTACACACACAATTTTGCAAAACATCCTTCATACTTTAAAGCAGTAATCCTACGTAAAATTTCCGGAAGGAATGCCAATGACATCTCTGTTAGAGCGACTAAATACAGAACGAAATAGCAGATTCGTGGGACGTGTGCGGGAACTGGAGTTATTTCGTCATGCGATCGCCGAACCAGAATTACCTTTTCACATTTTGCACGTCTTTGCCCCTGGCGGTGTAGGCAAGACAACCCTCATGCAGCAATTTCTGCAGTTTTCTGAACGGTCAAAAATACCAGTTATCTATATAGAAGCACGCAATATAGAAGCTGCGCCAGAATCTTTTATTAGCACGTTGCACTCATTGATGAAATTGAATGAATCAGATTCTCCTCTGAAGGTGCTAGCTGACAGACAAGAACGGAATGTAATTCTAATTGATACTTACGAAGCTATTGCCCAGTTGGATGAATGGTTGAGGGAAGTATTCTTACCCCACTTGTCTGTTAATACCTTAATTGTTCTTGCAGGACGCAATCCCCCCTCATCTGCTTGGTGCAGCGATCCAGGTTGGCAAGCTTTAATTCACACATTGCCCTTACAGAACCTGACTTCAGACGAAAGCCAAACTTATCTTACTACACGGGATATTCCCGCCACACAACACCACTCCATTTTAAATTTCACCCACGGACACCCTCTAGCATTGTCTTTGGTTGCTGACGTTTTTGCTCAAACACAAGAAATTTCTGTATCTGCAGAATCTGTCCCGAATGTTGTTAAGGCACTCTTGGAAAGATTTGTGCAAGAAGTGCCAACACCCGCGCACCGTATGGCTTTAGAAGCTTGCGCTGTGGTACGCCTAACTACAGAAGGATTACTAGCTCAAATATTGGCTCTGTCTCAAAATAGTTCTGTTAGCGAGGTTCACTATGCGGGGAACGGAGTTGATGTCCACGATTTATTTGAGTGGTTACGTGGATTATCGTTTATCGAATCAGGGCAATTGGGTTTATTTCCTCACGATTTAGCGCGGGAAGTTTTAATAGCTGACTTGCGTTGGCGTAATCCCGATTTTTACGCTAAATTACACAACCGATCGCGTCACTACTACAGCACACGTTTAGGACAAACCCAGGGGAAAGAAAAGCATCAAGTGCTACTTGATTATATTTTCTTACATCGGGATACCCCAGCAATTCGACTCCGTTTTAGTTGGGGTGAACATAGCAGTTTATTGACAGACTCCCTGCGGCAAACTGATAAAACTGCACTTTTGAGAATGGTGGCACAATATGAAGGTGAAGAATCGGCAAAAATAGCAAAACATTGGTTACACCGCCAACCGCAGAATGTGGTAGTTTTTCGTGACTCACACTCCGAACCTGCCGGATTTGCGATAATGGTGGCATTGCATACAGCAACTGAATCGGACTTGAGTACCGATCCAGGCGCTCTAGCATCTTGGCAATATCTCCAAAACCACGCACCATTACGCCCTACCGAAGGCGCAACTATTTTCCGTTTCTGGATGGCGCGGGATACCTATCAAGCTGTTTCCCCCACCCAAAGCCTAATTTTCATCAATTTTGTGCAGTATTTTCAGAAAACTCCGGGATTAGCATACACCTTCCTACCCTGTGCCGAAGCGGATACTTGGGCAGCAATGTTAACCTACTTTGACTTGGCGCGACAACAAAAAGCTGATTTTTATGTCGGAGGACGGCATTACGGAGTTTATGGGCATGACTGGCGAGTTGTGTCACCTACCGCATGGCAGCAACTTTTGGCACAAAGAGAGGTTGGAACTGCCGTAAATGTAGATAACACTCCACCCAGTGAACCTTTACTAGTTCTCAGTCAGCCAGAATTTGTGGAAGCGGTGCAGAATGCATTACGTAACTTTACTCGTCCCGACACATTGCAGAATAATCTTTTATTGCGTTCGCGAAGCGTCAACGAAATGCTCTACTCTCAAAATCTAGGCGATAGCATTAACGCTCTACGAAATCTAGTGAAACAAGCTGCTGAATCTTTACAATCATCCCCACGCGATCAAAAACTCTACCAGGCTATTTATCGAACTTATTTAAATCCAGCCCCCACGCAAGAACAAGCATCTGAGTTATTAGATGTGCCTTTCAGTACCTATCGCCGCCATCTGAAAGCTGGTATGACGCGAGTTGCAGATATTTTATGGCAAAGAGAAGTTAGTTGAGCGCATAAAACATATTTACGAAGGAAGAAGGAAGAAGGAAGAAGGAAGAAGGAAAAGTATAAATAATAACTTTAGTTCTGAGTTTAGAGCTTCAGGGAAAAAAACAATAATTATACTTAGACTGCTTGCATTTTGGTATAAAATATTAATGTTTTATTCCCACTCTTTTAAGGGTGGGTACTTGTTACGAATTCCCTTCTCCTCCTTCGTGACATCAAAGACTCAAATTAAGCCAAAAAAGTTTTTCAGCCTGTAACAAGTTAAATTCAAAGGAGCCTATTATGCACAAAGCAACTAGCAAAAATATTAAGATGAACCGTTTCATACCTTTCCTCAAAATAAGATTTTCTGACTACAGAAGTTGTCGGGGATTTCGAAGCTCGTCAAAGTTGGCGTGACAGAGTACTAGTACAGGTCTTTTGGAAATAAAGCTACCATCAAAAATAGCTAAAAAGCCTGCAACATAGGTGTTCTTCCTTTTTCCTTTTTCCTTTTTACTTTTTCCTTGTTGTACTAGTTCCACGGTTGAACCACGAGCAAAGCTTGTGTAGTAATACCTAAGCCAATTAAAGTGATACATAAAGCGCTTGCCACTGGTAGCATTCTTATCTTGGGTATCTGGAGTGGCAAATGCTCAAACCGATCCTTGGCGTACACCAGCATCAACCCGATTCCAGTTAGTACCCCTGCTAGACCTAAGCTAAAGGCAGAGACCAGCGCCAGTCCAAAGCCAATCCGCCCCAGCGCGATCGCACTCAAGAGCACTACTAAAGCCGATGGACAAGGTAATAAGCCACCTGAGATTCCCAATGCTAGTAGGCTAGACCATGACATGGAAGATGGCAGATGCGAATGATCGTGGTGTATATGGTTGTGGTCATGTTGATGGTGATGGCTATGTTCGTGGTTGTGATGCTCATGGTCGTGTGAATGTAAGACCTGAGTACCTTGTAATCGACTCATAAACAAATTCACACCAATTCCAACTACTAGCAGACCAGAGAGGACACTTAGCCAAGGGTATAATTCCTCTGTGAGGATGAACTGGGATGTGCCAAGAGTGACCAGCCCGAGAACAAATATGCTAGCTGTATGAGTAATTGTCACAGTCAGCCCCAAGAATAGGGCGTGTTGGGGCTTGCTGCGGGAACCTACCAAATAAGCACCAACGATCGTTTTCCCATGACCTGGGGATAGGGCATGCAATCCACCCCATAAAAAGGCGATCGCTAAAGCTATAACAATAGTAAAGAAATCACGATTTTCCTGAGCAATCAGGCTAGTGAAGACATCGTTAGTTCTTGCTGTTAAAGCATTACCTAAGCGGCTGAATGATTGAGCAGATGGTGGAAGCGGTTGTTGACTTAATGTCAAAGAAGGATTGAGTTTAAAGGAAATACCACGCTGTTCGAGAGGACTGCTAAGTAAGTTATTGGGGTAATTTGTCAAGCGGTTGGTGATACTTACGGAGGTAAAATTACCTTGAATGGGAACGCCACTTGCTGCCACTGTAATCTCGCGCCAACCCAAGCGTTGTGGGTATAAATTGTCTTCAAACTCAATCAACTGTGTGCCAACTAACTCCATCGAACCCTGAAAATTACAGGTCAGACGCAGTGTAGATAACCCTCCGACACCAGGGGGAAATTCGACTGCTGATTTTACCGCTTTGAGTGCTAGAGGCTGTTTATCGATCAGCAATTCCAGATGTGAATTCACCTCATTGCATTTTTCAGCAGGGTATTTAACCGTCTCTAGAGGTTCAGCTTTGCGGTTGCGATCGATATCTAACTGATTAATCTCCTGAAAAGCAGGAATTTCCGCCATGTCTAAAACATAATCAATCCCTACCCCATCCGGCGCTACCTGCAATCCTGCGTAGTGATTGATGGTAAAATTGCCTAAAGGATGAGCATCTGCCGGGAGCATCCAAAATAAACATATTGTTATGATTGCAATGCTCCAAGTCAACTGATGCAGCTTTTTCATAAAAAATTCTTTATGGCGTTAAATGAGAGAGGTTAGCCAAGACTTGACGAGCTTCATCGGCATACTTGTAATGAAATTGAGGATTGAGCTTAACAGCGTGAGTTAATCGCTTGATTGCTTCGGAACGATCGCCGAAGTGAAGCGCAATCATACCTGCATGAAATTGCAGCAAGGCATCCTCTGTCCCGTAGCGAGTTGCCCGTTGCGCTGCCTTGTGCGCTTCTTGCCATTGCCCATTCGCTGCTGCAGCGATCGCCAAGGTATCCTCCGCATAAATATCATCCCGCACTGCTACTTCACTACGGGCAATTTGTAGTGCCTCTGGTAAGTGGATTCCGTGTTCAATGTAGTAAACCGCCAAAGCTCGGTCGTAGATTCCTTTAACCTTGCTTAGATAAGCTACTACCCCGATCAAATCTTCACTTTTAGCTGCACCTTCTTGGTCTCCTAGAGCCAGTTGGGCATTTGCCTTGTACGAGAGCGTTTCTACCTGCGGCATCAGTTCTATACCCTGGTTTGCAGCATTTAGAGCATCCTGCCATCGATGCTCAGATGCATAGAGACGAGCCAGTCCTGTAAACGCAGCTATATGCCGTGGGAAGAGGTCAAGGGCTTCCTGGTATCGCTGCTTGGACAAGGTAAAATCCCCAGCTAAAAAAGCAAGATCCCCACTCCTGACATGAAACCAGGCACGGGTTTCAGCGCTCGTCGTGTAGAAATTCGTCTCCTCAATAGCTTCATCTAGCAGTTGCCGCGCCTTCTCTAGATTGCCAGTTAACTCTAAGTAACGGGCGACAACCGCCTTGTTGGCTTTCGATGATTCTGTTTCCAGCCTCTGCAACAGTTGATGGGTTGCTTCATAGTTACCCAATTCCATCTGAATTGATGCCTTCAGCGAAACAATATTGACATCGGCAGTTTCAGTATCATCTAACACATTTAAAGCTGACTGAAACCGATGTTGGGATAGTAAAGCTGATGCTAGGAGCATAGAAGAAACCTGATTATTGCGGGGCTGTAGTGCCAGGGATCTACGTGCCGCTTCTTCTGCTCGTAACACATCCTCGACATCTCCCACTTCTCGAAAGCGCTTCAAATATTGATCGGTCAACAGACGTAACAATATTGAGGAATCGGGAGATTCGGCTACTTGCTTTTCGTAGACGCTAATAATATGCGATCGCTCTAGGTAATCAGGGAAAACTAAAGCAGAATCCTTTACTACTTGCGGCTGCTGAACTGGTAATATCTGCTTTGATGTAACACTACTCAGTTGCATAACACTAGAGGATGTGTCTACTAATCTATAGGTGTAGCCTAAACTTAGTGCTTGTGTATCATCCGGTTTTAGTAAAACTAGTAGGCTAGTTAGTGCTAACACCCATAGTATTCGTAGATACATGAATTTTAACGAGGACTACCTAAGTAGGGGAAGTCAGGGAGAAAGTTGGAATCTTTAGGCCCAACATTATCACTAGTTAGTGGGAGAATTTGACCTTGAGTAATTCCTGTAACTGCACTACCAAAGACAACAGATGCTGTTACATCGATTACGTCATCCTTTGGTCTTCTACCACCAAAGTTGTTCCCTAACTGAGTCCCAAAGTAGCTACCGCTTGGTTTGGAAAGGTCAGCTTGGATAACATCAGGAATTGCCACTGAAATAACTGCATCAGCTATTCCTTTAGGTCGGCCAGTCGCACTAACAAAGGCTTGAATGAATTGGGATTGATTGCTAGCGTCTTGTGTTGGTGTCTGAATATTACTACCATTATGATCTTTGAAGTCCATAAACAGTTCATTCAGTGCCGGAACCGCTAACCGCTCAATCTGAGCAAAACTGCCATCTGTGAGTTTGGGAGTTGTTGTACTAGTTGTCATCCAAACACCAATCTTCCCAGTACCAAGCAGTTTCCTGGGTAGCTCAACAATAATTGAGTGGACGTTGAATGGGTCTAGGGTGTCTTTTGCTTCACCAGCAGGTCTAAAGGAAAGGACTGTGAAGGGAGGACTTGGATTAGGCTGAACAATGTAGTTGCGATCGGGGATGATTTTGAAGAATTGCTCCAGATCGAAAAAGAAGGGGTCTTTACGCTTACCAACAAAGACTTTCATATTGTTGGCTGTGGTAAACGTCTGGTTGAGAAAGCCTCTGCCACTTTGTGCAATTAGACTGGACTCCGTTCCTACTTTGCTTGGACTACCTGGACCGTACACCTTGACATTTTGCGATCGACCTGTTCCATCTACTTTAAATTGGAGTACGACATCTTCGATATTGTCGCCCGTGTTATCAATTTTGAACTGATAGAGAATATTCGGGTCAAACGGTCTTATCTCACCAGAAACGATGAGAGGGTCGAAATCCATTACTAGGACAGCATAGCTGGGGTCTGCCGGACTCTCAAACACAAACAAATCTGTGAGATCCGCAGCAGTAAGCTTAGTAGCAAGAAAAGTTGTGTCTTGGTGATCTGAAGCCTTAGCTTCTGGAGTTGCTCCCATTAATACTACGAGCAAAATAGCAAAAAATGCCACTATGGCACGAAAAAACCTAGTTGCTCCTGTTAAATAAAGCGATCGCTTGATAGGAAAAAATGCCATATTTTGGACTGGTTTATCTATAGGTAAGCTGCGTTCAGTTGGTAGAATAGAGGTATTACTCTGAGCATTTATTCTCATAGTTGCCCTCCTTGAGGTCTTTTGTCCCTACTTTTGGATCTGGAAATAGCAGGCTGATTTGGATTTCCAAACAGACTGGGTTATCACCAAACTATTGCCCAGTGTATTTACTCTATTGCTCATTTCCCAGACCAAAACTTGCTCATTTTTTGCTCAGTTTTATAATTTTAATTTATAGTACTTAAGTACTATTTAGGTTCTTGTAACTTAGCGATCGCGACATGAGATGGAATGCTTACTTAATTGTTATATTAATAAATCTCTCGCTGCTGAGAGCTAATATCAATAGTTTCAAATGCCCTTATAAATCCCAGAGAATCTATAGGGCTTACGGAATAGAAGGGGAAAATAAGGGTTTTGGGCATTGGAAATCGCTCTATACCTCATACTCTGTATCCCATTACCAATTTTAAGAAATAACTCGTTTGCGTAAGCAGGACAAAATTTGATGTATATTAAAATACAAAAAGATTGATTTTCCACTTGTAAACCTAGTTTCCAGACAAAATACTGAGGCAATTGTATAAGATTAACTCGAAATTAAGACAATTCCAACGTAATAATTATGATAACTTCTTAATGAGAGTCTTTTTTGTTAACATAACTAGGAGTCAAAGAATTGAAAACTCTACCGATCAAAGTTACCGCAACTGGTGCGTTAGCTTTAATCCTCAGTTGGGGAATTAGTTTGATTGCAAATGCACAATCAAAAACTCTTATTATCTATTCCGGTAGAGAAGAGAAGCTGATTGCTCCTTTAATTGAAGAAGCAAAAAAGGATTTAAAACTGAATATTCAAGTCCGTTATGGTGATACTGCGGAACTAGCTGTAGCACTGTTGGAAGAAGGTAAAAATAGCCGTGCAGATTTGTTCTTCGCCCAAGATGCAAGTGCTTTGGGTGCGATGGAACAAAGACAACGCACTTTACCGATTGCCAGTTCATTACTGAAACAGATTGACTCTCCTTTTCGTTCTCAACAAGGAAATTGGATGGGAATATCCGGACGAGCTCGTGTGATTGATTACAATACGAAGTTAGTCAAACAGGGCGATTTACCAAAATCAGTTTTGGAATTAACCCAACCAAAATGGAAAGGTAAAGTTGGCTGGTCACCTACAAATGGTTCATTCCAATCCTTTGTCACCGCTATGCGAGTTACCGAGGGCGACCAAAAGACACTGCAATGGTTGAAGGCAATGAAAGCTAATGGTGTCAAAGATTACGGTAAAAACACCGCAATCATTGAAGCCTTGGGACGGGGTGAAATTCTTCTTGGATTGACGAATCACTACTACTTACAGCGTTACAACAAAACAAAACCAGATTTTCCTGTAGCCCACCACTATACCCGCAAAGATGCAGGTGCAATGATTAATGTTGCTGGGATTGCAGTTCTCAAGACTACCGACCAAAGAAACGATGCGGAAGCATTCGTAAAGTATATGCTCAGTCCAAAAGCGCAAAACTATTTTGCCGAAAAAACCACTGAATATCCTTTAGTTAGAGGGATAAAAGGACCAGCAAATCTAACTCCACTGGCTCAACAAAATCCTCCCAAAATTAATTTGACTAAATTATCTGATTTGGAAGGAACTTTGAAATTATTACAACAAGCAGGAGTTCTGTAAGTGTCAAAAGCGGTTCGGCCGCCATTGTTTCTGACGCTAGTGGCAGTGGTGGTGGCGATCGCCATCGCTCTACCATTAGTTTACTTGGTGATTCGTGCGACGAGTATTGGCGGGGAAATAGTGGAAATAATTACTCGTCCGCGCAATCTCACGGTTTTGTTCAACAGTACGGTAATGATGCTGGTTGTGGCATTATTATCTGCTCTGATTGCCGTACCTTTGGCATTTCTGACGGTACGGACAGACTTACCTGGACGGCGTTTTTGGTTGGTAGCGACAACTTTACCCTTAGCTGTGCCTAGCTACGTTGGTAGTTTTGCCTTAATTGCAGCCTTTGCACCCCGTGGTAGTTTTCTGCAACTGTTACTGCAACCATTAGGTGTAGAAGAATTACCTTCAATATATGGCTGGTTTGGGGTAATATTGGCTATGACTTTGTTTACCTACCCCTACATGCTGCTGAGTGTGCGCTCTGCATTACAAGGACTTGACCCGACCTTAGAAGAAGCCTCTCGCAGTATGGGCTACAACAGCAGACAAACCTTTTTTCGAGTGACTTTACCGCAATTAAAACCATCCTTAATTGCCGGGGGTTTATTGGTAGCATTGTATGCTGTACGAGATTTTGGTACACCGTCTTTAATGCAGTTTGATGCCTTTACACGGGCAATTTTTATTCAGTATAAAGCCAGTTTTAACCGTGACTCAGCAGCAGTTTTGTCGTTAATGTTGGTGACGCTGGTACTGTTGATGTTATGGCTAGAGTACAGAGTGCGATCGCGTGGTGCCTACTATAGTCGTGGTTCTGCATCATTGCGAAATGTGAAAGCTATTAAACTGGGAATTTGGAAATTTCCAGCTCTTCTTTTTTGTAGTCTGATCGCCTTTTTAGGTGTAGTGTTACCAATAGTTATTACCCTATTTTGGCTCATTCAAGGACTTCAGAACGGTTACAGCTTTACTAATTTATTTCCAGCTACCCTAAATTCAATTACGGCCTCTGGACTTGCAGCCATTGCCACCACTATTTTAGCCTTACCTATTGCCATTTTATCAGTACGCTTCCCTAGTAGATTTATAGCCACTGTTGAAAGCTTCACTTATGTTTGTTTTGGTGTACCGGGGATAGTAGTAGCCCTTTCATTAGTATTTTTTGGTGCTAATTACTTACCAATGTTATACCAAACTTTGGGGATGCTAATATTTGCCTTTGTGGTGCTATTTTTACAACAATCAGTGGGCACAGTTCGCAGTTCTTTATTACAAGTTAATCCCCAAATAGAAGAAGCCGCACGTAGTTTAGGCAAAACACCGTGGCAGACCTTAAAATATGTGACTCTACCCTTAGTTAGCCCTGGTATTGTCAGTGGTGCAGTGTTGGTATTCTTAACAGCAATTAAAGAATTACCAGCAACAATCATGCTCGCACCAATCGAATTTGATACCCTAGCAGTAAAAATCTGGAAAGCTACAGAAAATGTTGATTTTGCCGATGCGGCAGCTGCTTCATTAATGATTTTGCTGGTGTCTATAATTTCTACTTTTTTGGTGCTATCGCAAGAAAAAAAGAACTGAAATCGAGGATTTTTACAAATAATTCATAGAGACGTAATTTCTAACGTCTCTACAAAATCTTCTAGAAAAATTGAGTCATGCAAAAAGTAATTTTAAACATAAATAACGCCAAAAAGATTTTCTCTAAAAATACATTGCCTGCGGTTAATAATGTATCTTTGACATTGAGAAAAGGGGATATATTAGCATTACTCGGACCATCAGGTTGTGGTAAAACAACATTGCTACGAATGATTGCTGGTTTTGAAAATCTACAAACCGGAACTGTCGAAATTGACGGACAAATTGTTTGTAACTCAGTGACTTTGATACCACCAGAAAAACGTGACATTGGCATTGTTTTTCAAGATTATGCACTTTTTCCCCATTTAACAGTGGTAGAAAATGTTGGTTTTGGCTTAAAAAACCTTAGCAAACAACAAGTGCAACAGCGAGTTAGGGAAGCTTTAATACTAGTGAAACTGGAAGGTTTAGAACAACGTTACCCTTACGAACTTTCTGGTGGACAGCAGCAACGAGTTGCTTTAGCACGTGCTTTAGCACCCCAGCCCAAATTAATGCTTCTGGATGAGCCATTAAGCAATCTTGATATCCAAGTCAGGTTACAGTTACGTGAAGAAATCCGAAATATTCTGAAAACTGCAAAGACCTCAGCAATTTTTGTCACCCACGACCAAGAAGAAGCATTAGCAATTTCCGATATTGTAGGGGTAATGCGGCAAGGGCATTTAGAACAAATTGGTACACCGGAAGAAATTTATACCCATCCAGCATCACGGTTTGTAGCTAAATTTGTCACCCAGGCAAATTTTCTTCCAGCTCGTCGTCAAGGTAATTTGTGGTCAACGGAAATTGGTAATTTTGAGGTAAAAACCAGCGATTCCTATGAAACCGGAGAAATAATGATTCGCCAAGAGGATTTTATCTTAAAACCTTGCACAGATAGTTCCCTTGTCATCCACAGCCGACGATTTTTAGGACGGGAATACTGCTATTGCTTGCACACTCCTTCCGGTAAAGAAATTCATGCTCGAACTATGACCGACACTGTGTTATCTGAAGGAACAGCAGTAGAAATCGCGATCGCCAATAATGCAGTCAGAATTTTTCCTGAGTAAAATCTTGTAGTAGCGGAAAGATCCTGTTCCGCTTCACAAAAGCATTTGAGATCGCTAGCACACAACGGCGTAAATAAACCTACCATCTAAAGTGGCTGAAAAGCTCATAAAATATTCTTTCTTTATGAGTGCCTTGTCTGATGTTTTGCACCTTGCGTATAAACCGCATAGAATTCATTTTATCAGTAACTAAACGTACTGCAAAATAAAGCTTTTTTCTAGTCCATTTTAATAACTATAATTAAAACTTGACAGGAAATGATTTAAATCCCTTAAACGCTATGGTTTGGCGTTTCGGCACTGGTAGATTATAAGCGTCAAAACTAATATTGGGCATTCTTAATAGCAAAGTTTCAAAACAAATTGTCAGTTCCATGCGTGCAAGAACTGCACCTAGACAAAAATGAATACCCTTGCTAAAACCCAAATGTTCGTTATTCGTGCGTGTGATATCGAAGATTGAGGGTAAATCAAATTTTTCTGGGTCGCGGTTCGCGGAACCAAGACCCAAAGCAACTATACTACCAGTTGGAATTATTTTATTACCAATATTAAGATCGGAAGAAGCTACTCGAAAAATAATTGGTACTGGAGGGTCGAATCGCATCATTTCTTCGACCGCAGTTGGAATCAGTGCAGAATTATTTTTAAGTTTGTCGAACTGGTCGGGATTAGTTAAAAGGGCATTCATCCCATTAGGTATCAAGTCAGCAGTAGTTACAAGACCAGCACACATGATTAAAATGCACAACGATGGCAGTTCGTCCAAATTTAAATTATTTTCTTCATATGCAGTAACAAGCAAGCTAATCATGTCGTTACCTGGATTGCGCTTGCGTTCTCCAATCATTTCTTGAATGCACTTGGTAAATAATACTGCGGATTTGTCTGCCCTAAGTGCCAACATCTCAACTTCCTCACCGCTCGGTGCCCCCCAGAAAGTCGCTACGTCAATAGCCCATTGCATAAAATCAGATCGGTCTTGTTCCGGCACACCCATAATTTTCGATATCATTAGCGATGGCAACGGTAACGACAAGTCTGCAACCACATCCATCCGTCCGGAATCTTGGACTCGATCGAGCAAATTGTTAGTTGTTTCATGAATGATTTCACGCCAACTTTCGATAGCTCGAACTGTAAACCCACTTAACGATACTTTTCGCATCTTGGTATGGTCTGGTGGGTCTTTATCAACCATCATCCCACCGAGCAGCTTCATAATATTCTTAATCGAATCTTTATTTAAGCCGAGCAACTTACCTGCATATAAAGCTTGTTTGTCCGAACTTAGATGCGGATTTAAAAGTGCTGATTCTACATCTTTATACCGAGTCAACAACCAAAATCCACCCTCTTCACAATAATAAGCAGGAGCTTCTTGACGGAGTTGGTCGTATAATGGGTAAGGGTTTAATAAAGCTTCTAATGAAAGTAAATTGTAAATTTTTTTTTCTTGAGCTAATGTCATATTTATGTCTATTTAATTATTTTTAATAACTTACTTCATTAGATGTACTTAAGCAAATACCCTTAGATAGTTGCGACAATAAATAAAATTATGATACTGTAATTATTTGATTGTAAATGCAGTAATTTGAAGTTATTATAAACAATGTAATTGTTTTATCAAGATGAATTTTACAGCGATCGCTTAGTAGTCTGTCACATCTATCTTCATGGATGGGGCACTACAAACTAATAAATTTCCCATCAAAGTTACCTTGACAGAGTATTTGGGATATTGTGGCTATATAGATAACTAGTATAATGAAATACATCTAAATTGGGCAATTTAGATTAACCTGTTAGGGGATGTTTGTAAACAAAACCAGAAGTAAGGTGCTAGACGAAAATATGGCACCCTAAATTCTTAATGAGTTACGACGCATCCAATTTAACTCCTTAACTTTTATGTGGTCGTGCGTAAGCACCCATCTTACAATCATCAATATTTATTTTAGGGTATTGCAATTAAAAAAAATAAATATTGTAGGATAGGGGTTCCGCCTGTCTGGACAAACAAGATGTTTAGCAAGACAGGATCGTTTATTATTTGGATTAGTCTTATAAACATTCCACAACAAAATCAAATTTTAAAATTTGAGGATCTGCCATTAGGTGGAGACTTAGATAAAAAGGATGTGGTAGAGAAAATATGTTTAACGTTTAGTTAAGAAGCAAAAAGGTGAGGCAGAGCTCTAGGTTCGGGTTTTATAACCTAAGCGATTGCGTTCCTCCAAGAGTAAAAAGTGAGATATGAGATTTTTTCTTGATTTTTCTTTTTTTTTCTGCTTGGACATAACAAGTTTAGTTTTATTTATCATGTGATGTTCAATAAGTCAATATGTGATCGGAAAAAATTTTGCGAAGAGATTCGGAAAGCTGAGGTACACTTTGTACAATCTTAATCAAATCAAAACCTTATCTAAACCTATTTTCTGAGACAATTCATAACGGTGCTAACCCATATTAAGAAATCATATGTATCCAGTTCTGCAAGTAGGCGATCGCAAACTGACAGGAGCAGAGGTTCTGCCACTGCTGGGAGAATACCAATTGCTGCCGCTACTTGTAAAAGAGATGATTATCGACAAAGCGATCGCGAAAATTGAGTGTACATCAGAAGAAGTTCAACTTGCTTGCGAGCAATTAGCCCAACAATATGCTGGGATGAGTTCAGAGCAGTTAGAAGTGGGTGCAACTCGTCAACTAAAATTAGAAAAATTTAAACAAGCGACTTGGGGAGGTGATTTAGAATCGTACTTTTCGCAACGCAAAGCTCAATTAGATCGAGTCGTCTATTCTCTAATAACAGTAAAAGATATTGCTATTGCCCAGGAACTGTATTTTCGCATTCAAGAAGGAGAACAGTCTTTTGCTAAACTTGCCTGGGAACATTCTCAAGGACCAGAAGCTGAAACAGATGGTTTAATTGGGCCTGTAGAATTGCAGACAATTCATCCAGCTTTAGCGAGAATACTATCAGCCATTCAACCAAATCAATTATTACCACCGACTCAAGTTGGAGAATGGTTTGTAATTGTCCGATTACAAAAGATGCTACCAGCAAAATTCGACCGTTCTATACGTCAGCGATTGTTAAATGAACGGTTTAATAATTGGTTGCAAGGGGAAGTTGCAGCACAAAAATGCCAAATTCAACATGAGGAGTTAGGAGGGGTGGAGTTAGAAGTTGGGAGTTGATGCGCAAATAGTCAATAAGCAAGATACCGTTGGTGTCTCGAAGAGAAGGTTAGGGTGCTTGTCTTGAATAAAACCTAATTTTAATACATTATGGTGTACGCAGTTAATAATTTCTACTTGCTAATCCAAAATCTAAAATCGAGATGACTTATATACAAACTAATTTTGAACAATTTCTTGCGACTGTTGAGGGCTTTGACAAACTACCACCTGAGGCGATCGCTAGTTTATCACAACAACTCCAACCTTGGCGTTTTCGCATTGGTCAGAAAATTATCGGTAAAGAAGGCATCCCCGATCGGATAGCAATTATTTATGAGGGACAGGTGCGGTTGTTGGGATATGACCCCCGCACGAAAATGCCAATCACGTTAAAATTGCTGCAACCAGGGGAAATTATTGGTGATATCGGTTTATTGCGGGAGGTTTCCTGTGAAACAGCGATCGCTTCTACAGAAGTAGTTTGTTTGACTTTGGCTGCGGCTGATTTTTTAAGCTTCCTAAATCAGTATCCAGTTTTTGCTTCATCCATCAAAAACCGCTGTCATTTGGTAGAAGTATTTGAGATAATTTCTTCGCAACTAGCACAAAATGCAAAAGTTGGTTTAAATCTTAAAGAAGTTTCCCAACAAGCTTTTAATCGAGCAATCGTCCATTACTTACAACCGGGTAAAACTACTTTAGCGCAACTTGGTAGCGAACATATTTGGTTTGTTAGTGGTGGGGGAACTATCAGAAACTTTCTCCCTGGTTCTCGCTTGGAATTAAACGATATCCGAGATGCAATTGAAGTGACAGGGAGAGGCCCTGCGCGTTTAATTGGGATGCATCCGTCGGATTTATCATTTCTCGAAATTCCAACATCCTATCTAGCCGGAAACAATACTCAATCCAGTATTACGCAAAGTCTGGAAATTCCCTACGCACCAGATGAAGAAGCCGAGCCGTCAGAAACATTGCCGCCAAAGGGTGACTCCAAAAAGATAAAATACCCATTTGTGCGCGGTAAGGGAGAATTAATGGGCGCGATCGCCTGTTTTCAAATGGTATCAAAACATTTGGAAATGCCATTTCGCAAGGAGGTGGTGCGTCGCGTTTTCAGCGAACAAATGCAGCGCCAAGGTACAATATCTTTCCAGCTTTGTGCTTATCTCTCGGAGTTAATTGGACTCAAAGCACAGCTAGTAGATATACCAACTAGTAGTATTACACGCATTCCGACACCAGCACTGATTCGTTATAGTGAAAGTTATGCTGTGCTATATGAAGCAAGCGATCGCACTATTGTTTTAGGTGTCCCAGAAAAAGGCATTGTCCGCTGCAAACCTGCGGAACTGATTGCGAAATTAGATATTGAGGAAAGCAATTATCCTCCACAAATCAGGGTATTGCTACTTGCTCCTACAAAAGAAACACCCCAAGAACGCTTCGGTTTGCGGTGGTTTGCTCCCTATTTATCGCGCTATCGGCGGGTACTCATAGAAGTATTTATTGCTTCCTTTTTTGTTCAATTAGCAGCCTTAGCAAACCCCCTAGTCATCCAGTTAATTATCGACAAAGTAATAGCCCAAAATAGTATTAGTACCCTGCATATTTTGGGTGTTTTACTGTTAGTGGTAGGTGTTTTTGAAGCAGTCCTGACGACATTGCGGACTTACTTATTTGTTGATACCACCAACCGCATTGATATGGGTTTGGGTTCGGAAATAATCGACCATCTACTCAGACTACCACTGCGTTATTTTGAAAAACGACCGGTGGGAGAACTTTCCACACGCATCAACGAATTAGAAAACATCCGTCAATTTCTTACAGGTACAGCATTAACAGTAGGGTTAGATGCGATATTTTCCCTAGTGTATGTCGTCGTCATGCTGTTTTACAGTTGGCAACTAACATTAGTTGGTTTGGGAACCATTCCAATCTTTGTGCTGCTGACATTAATTGCTTCTCCGACTGTTAGTAGACAATTACGTGCCAAAGCTGAGAGAAATGCCGAAACGCAGTCATATTTAGTTGAGGTGATGTCAGGTATTCAGACAGTGAAAGCGCAAAATATCGAATTGCGATCGCGTTTTTCTTGGCAAGAGCGTTATGCCCGTTTTGTTGCTGCTGGTTTTAAAACCGTTATCACTTCTACACTCGCCAATTCTACTAGCAACTTTCTCAACAAACTCAGTGCATTACTAGTGTTATGGGTGGGTGCTTATTTAGTACTCCAAGGAGATTTAACCTTAGGAGAATTAATTGCCTTCCGGATTATCTCAGGTTATGTTACAAGCCCAATTTTACGTTTAGCTCAACTTTGGCAAAGCTTCCAAGAAACCGCTTTATCTTTAGAACGTTTGAGCGATATTGTCGATACACCACAAGAAGCGGAAAAAGACCGTCAAAATATTCCCTTACCTGCAATTATCGGAGCAGTCAAATATGAAAATGTTTCCTTCCGATTTGCAACAAATGGGCCGCTACAACTTTGTAATGTAAACCTTGATTTTGCTCCAGGCAAATTTGTCGGAATTGTCGGACAAAGTGGCGCAGGTAAAAGTACATTAACGAAATTGCTCATTAGACTTTACGAACCAGAAGCAGGTAGAATCTTAGTTGATGGTTACGATGTTTCTAAAGTCGAACTTTATTCCCTGCGGCGACAAATTGGCGTAGTTCCTCAAGAAACACTGTTATTTGATGGCAACGTCCAAGAAAATATCGCGCTCACAAATCCCGACGCTACGACCGAAGAAATTATTGAAGCTGCTCGCATCGCCGCCGCTCACGACTTTATCATGAACTTGCCCAATGGTTACAATACCCGAGTCGGCGAAAGAGGTGCATCACTTTCCGGAGGACAAAGACAAAGAATTGCAATCGCCCGTTCCGTTTTACAAAGACCAAAATTACTCGTTTTAGATGAAGCAACCAGCGCTTTAGATTATCCCACAGAGCGACAAGTTTGTTTAAATTTAGCTGGTGCATTTAAAGAAAGCACTGTATTTTTCATCACCCATAGACTGAATACAGTGAAGAATGCAGACCTGATTGTTGTAATGGATGGTGGTAGAGTAATTGAACAAGGAAGCCATCCAGAATTAATGGCGATGAGAGGTCATTATTTTTATCTTTTTAATCAACAAGAAGTGAATGTGTAATTTGTTAGGAGTTAGGAGTTAGGAGTTAGGAGTTAGGAATAAATGGATAACAACCAACACCCATAGACGCTTGCGGCTTCCCTCCGGGTACAACTAACAGTTAACAACTAACAGCTAACAACTAACAGCTAACAACTAATAACTAACAACCAACTCCCTAATTTCTATGAATGGCAATCATACTAACGGTAACGGTAACGGCAACGGCAAGCACAAAAACGGAACAAAGCTAGATTCACGGGTAATGTTAGCGGAATCTAAGACTGCGAAGCCAACTTTAATTAACACCAACGGGTACAATTTTGATTTTGAGCAATCCGTTGTGCTGCGCCAATCTCCAATTTGGTCCCGTGCAATCATGGTGACATTAGTGGGTTTAGCATGTTTTGGGATTGGTTGGGCTTATTTTGCAAAAATTGAGCAGGTAGTGCCAGCAACCGGTCAATTAAAACCCCAAGGAACAGTTAAAGAAGTACAAGCACCAGTTGCTGGTGTGGTGAAGCAGCTTTTTGTCAAAGATGGACAAAAAGTAAAATTTAATGATTTGTTGCTAACTTTTGATTCTGTTGCTACAAATGCAGAACTAGTTTATTTAAATAAAGTTAAAAATTCGTTACTCCAAGAAAACCAGATTTATCGCAATCTCATGGGTAGTAGTTCTACCGTTGCTGCAGAAGTTGCATTATTGCGCGGTCAATTACCTCAAGAAATTGCCTTTTTATTGAAAAATCGTGCCGGATTACTTGCAGAAAATGAATTATTGCGGACTCAATTAACTAATTCCGGGACAGGAAAAGGTTTGGGAGTTGATGAGCAAGCACGTCTAGAAAGTGCAAAAAGAGAATTAGATTCTCGGGCAGCGGCTGCAAAATTTCAAACTGAACAAGTTAATAAACAAATTTCTGAAAACAAACTTAAAATTAGCGATACCCAAGCAAGTCTTGTCATCGAAGACAATATCTTGGGTAAGATGAAAACTTTAGCAGAAGAAGGAGCGATCGCGCAACTTCAATACCTCCAGCAGCAACAAAAAGTACAAAATCTCAATGGGCAAATAGCACAATTAGGCGAGGAACAAAAACGCCTAGGATTTAGTATCCAACAAGGAAGAGAAGAATTAAATACTACAGTTGCCGTCTCTAATAAAGGTGTTTTGGATCAAATAGCTGATAATAAAAAACGCATGGCTGAAATCGACAGCCAATTTTCAAAAGTATTGATCGAAAATGAACAACGTTTAGCTGAAATTAACAGCAAAATTACTCAAACTCAGTTAAACGTTAAATATCAAGAACTTCGCGCTCCGGTGGCAGGAACAATTTTTGATTTACAAGCCAAAAATGCAGGTTTTGTAGCTAATTCCAGTCAAAAACTACTTACAATTGTCCCTAACGAGAACTTCATTGCAGAAGCATTTATCACCAATAAAGACATTGGTTTTGTCCGCGAAGGAATGAAGGTAGATGTCAGAATCGATTCTTTTCCTTATAGCGAATTTGGCGATATTAAGGGAGAAGTAGTTTCAATAGGTTCAGACGCATTACCACCGGATCAAACACATCAATTTTATCGATTTCCCGCGAAAATTCGTTTGAATAAACAATCGCTAAATATTAAAGGCAAAAATATTTATTTACAATCTGGAATGTCTATCAGCGCGAACATTAAGGTGCGCGAAGAAAGGAGTGTTATTAGTTTGTTTACCGAAATGTTTACCAAGCAAGTTGATAGTTTGAAAGAGGTACGTTAATCCCCTAACCCTACCCTCAACGGTGACCCCCTGCAAGCAAAGAGGGGGTAATTTAAACCAATACGGTTGGTGTTAAAGTAATTCAACTACCATCAACCTTTATTCTTACGTTGCAATGCAACGTAATAACATACCTGAAATTCCTCCATTCAGCATAAATATGTTTTCTCCCCAACGCATCGAACCAGATCCAGGACAAGAATCTGTCTGGGACTATCCCCGTCCTCCTCGCTTGGAAAACGTAAACAAACATATCCAAATCATTTTTAACGGTGTAACCCTTGCAGATACCCACAATGCTAAACGTGTATTAGAAACCAGTCATCCTCCTGTTTATTACATTCCCCCTACAGATATCGAAATGGAATACCTCATTTTGATGCCACAATCTAGCTTTTGTGAGTGGAAAGGAAATGCTGGTTACTACACAATCCGGGTCGGGGATAAAGAAGCGCAAAACGTCGCATGGTTCTACCCTGAACCCACCGAACCTTTTGCATCTATAAAAGATTATGTAGCTTTTTATGCTCATGTGATGGATGCTTGTTACATTGATGGAGAGAAAGTACAACCGCAACCTGGTAATTTCTACGGTGGTTGGATAACAAGCGAGATTGTCGGACCTTTCAAAGGTGTTCCTGGTAGCTGGGGATGGTAATTAACCTAATATCTATAACTAGAGGAAGAAGAAAACGACACAGATAGCAAATACTTTAGTGAGGGTGTTATGAAATCCTACACATTACTAGAGGGCATTTGCATGAAATTAATTCAGCCAGCTAGGAAGTTATTGCTGATTTTAGCCTTGGGAATCTTTTTGACTTTCACCAATGCTGCTAATGTTTTAGCCCAAAGCATTGATGTCAATCAGAGTAATATTTACCTTGCTGAAGCTAATTCAGATTTAGGCAATAAAGTCAAGGGTAATCTTCAGAAAGCCCAAGGAAAAACCCAAGAAACCTTGGGGAACATTTCAGGCGATCGCGAAGATCAAGTTGAAGGTAAGGCAAAGCAAGCCGAAGGAGAAATTCGCATAACTCAAGGTGGTTCCGAGTCTGAGATTGAAGGTAAATCCCGACAAGCTGAGAATAATATTCGTCGCTATCAAGCAAGAGATGCCAAAGCAAGTAACTTGTAAGAAGCTGTTGATTAATTAACTCAGTCATAAATAAAAATCCTGCATACCTAAATTCCCGACTTCGTGAAAGTTGTCGGGAATCTTATTTTTCACGGTTGATTTAGGAAGGCTATATAATATACTTTTTGCGTAATACCGTTTCTTTGTGAAGCTGCATATATTACCCCCCTGTAGTCCCCCCTTGCCAAGGGGGGACTACAGGGGGGTCTTGATTATGTGCATCTTCATACAGAATTGGTATAAGTACATTCCATCTGCGGTTAATTATTCCTATTTCAGTAAATATTCCTAATATAACTAATCGTTTCAGATAGAGAATAATAGTAATTTGATGTTTTAATTAACTCTAATAAAATATTAATAACTCACTATTTATTAGTAAACGAAAAACATCTTTACTACAAACAAAGTCAACTAATTTATTTATAACTAAGACAGGCTAGCATTATTTTGCTTTGCTAAAACCTAGATTTGGCTAGAATGATGGAGTTGATATGAAATTTGGTATTGATATAGGTCATAATTGCCCACACGATACTGGCGCTTCTGGAATTCAACAAGAAGATAAACTAACTAAAGAAGTTGGGGAGATTGTCATTAAAAATCTCCAAAAGGCTGGTCATACGGTGATAAATTGTACGCCAAAGTTTGCCAATGCTCTGAGTGATTCTCTTCGTCAAAGAACAGAGAAAGCTAATACCGAGAAAGTAGATTTTTATGCCTCGATCCACTTTAATGCTAGTAATGGAATAGCTAACGGTACAGAAGTTTATGCCTTGACTAAAAAGGGTAGTGAAGTTGCAAATCGAGTTTTGGAACAACTTGTCGCACTCGGATTTAGAAATAGAGGTGTGAAAATTCTCAACTTTTTTGTTTTGACGAATACCAATATGCCAGCTATCTTAATTGAGTGCTGTTTTTGTGATTCCCCGATTGATATGGCAAAATATAACGCGGTTGCGATCGCTAATGCTATTACTAAAGGATTGACAGACAAATCAGGAGATAGTAAGCCACAAACCTTGGTAGTTAAACAACCAACTTTTCTGAAACCTTCAACTGAGCAAGTACAAAATTTACCTGCTGGTAGCTGTATTAGTCTTGCACCTGGAAATTATCCAATTTTAAATTCCTATTTTGAAGAGAACCATTATTTAGTTGAGTGGATTGATAGCAGTAAAGCAAATCGTCGAGAGCATTTTATTTTTGCAGGTCATTGCCAAATTAAATAACAATTATGTAGAGATGTTCCTTGAATGAAGGAAGAAGGAAGAAGGAAGAAGGAAGAGGTTTTGAAATGTGGATTCAGACCCCAACTTAAAACGGGCGACCTGTAGAGGTTGGGGTCTTAAACCCCCAACTCTCGGATAAAACGTCTCTGCATAATTGTTTCAAGTAAACACTCACCACATCTAGTAATCTGTCAATAAATAATTGATGAATAAAAAAACAGAACTAAATCCGCCAATTTTGGGGGACTTTGAATTTTATTTTCCCCCAGAATTGGGGGCAGGGGGCTTAATTATTTACGACCTTTCTGCCGCCATATACCTCTAACTAAACGAATTTCATCAAAACTATAACTATCACCCAAATACTCTTTAATCGGAGTCAAAGCTATATCACCAAGAGTTTCCAATACTTGAATAATTTTTTGCTGATGCTCTAAAGGAACTAATTTCTGGATATCTACTGCTTGTTTCTTCTCAATTAAATCAGAAAGATGGCGAATAATTGTTGTTGGGCGCACATTACGTCTTCGAGCTATTTCTTGTATACTCAAGCCTTGTTGATGTAATTGCAAAGTCATTAATTCAGTATCTGAAGGTAAATTAAGTATAGGTTTAGAGTTGGAACTTTGCTCTACTAAACCTTGCTCTTGACAATATGCACGAATTTTTGTGATGAATAACTCACCATATTGTTGGAGTTTATTACTACCTACACCAGAAAGTTTACTAAATTCAGTTAAATTTTGGGGTTTAATCTCCGCCATTAATTTAAGTGTGGAATCAAGAAAAATCATGTAGGGTGCAACTGACTGTTCGTCAGCAATTTTCTTGCGCAAAGCACGCAACCTCTGCATCAGCATTTCCGCTTCTGCGGCTTTCTCACTTCCCCCTTCCCAAGTAATTTTTTGTGCCACGGGAACGGCAATAGAAACTGTACGCAGTCGGCGCATTACTTCCCAACTGTGAGGGTTAAGTTTCAAAACAGAGTAACCATCGGCAGTTTGTTCTAATAAACCTTGATGCAATAAAGAACGTGCCAACATTCGCCACTCATCTACAGTTCTATCTTTACCAATTCCATAAGTAGAAAGTTTGTCATGTCCGTAATCAGTAATTCTCTGATTTTTTGAACCACGCAATACATCTACAATATGACCCATACCAAATTTTTCTTTACAACGAGCGACACAAGATAAAAATTTCATCGCTTCAATTGTCCAGTCTTGTACTGGTTTGGGAAAACGGCAATTATCACAACCAGCACAGTTTCCTGGAAAACGTTCCCCAAAATAACCAAGTTGAATTGTCCTCCGGCAGTCTGTCCCCTCGGCATAATCTATCATTTGCCTTAACTGTTGTCTGGCAATTAATTGTTCTTGGGGGTCTGGTTTTTGAGAGATAAGATATTCAATAGTTTTAACATCACCAAAACTTAAAAACAGCGTGCAGCGAGAAGGTTCCCCATCTCTGCCTGCTCTACCTGATTCTTGATAGTAACTCTCTAAATTACGTGGAATATCGTGATGAATCACAAACCGGACGTCGGGTTTATTTATCCCCATCCCAAAGGCAACTGTCGCCACCATTATCCGCACATCATCGCGAATAAAGGTGGTTTGATTTTTGCTGCGTTCTTCATCACTTAAACCTGCATGATACGAAATTACAGAAACTTTATCTTGTTGCAGCTTTAGTGTGAGTTCATCAACCTTTTTTCGAGTTAAACAATAGATGATTCCCGAACCTTCAGTTTCACGGACAAGTTGCAATATTTCTGCATAAGCAGTCTTAGTTTTGTTGCGAACTTCGTAATAAAGATTATCCCGGTTGAAGCTAGCGATGTGGATGTTGGGTTCTTTTAGCCCGAGTTGTTCTATGATGTCACCACGGACGCGATCGGTGGCAGTGGCAGTCAGTGCAAGAGTGGGGACATTCGGATAACGTTTCCGCAGCGTCCTCATCTGGCGGTATTCTGGACGAAAATCGTGTCCCCACTCCGAAACGCAGTGCGCTTCATCAATCGCAAAAGTCGAAATACCAACTTCGTGCTGTACTAAATCGAGAAATGGTAGAAATTTTTCACTGAGGAGACGTTCTGGAGCGGTGTATAGTAACTTCACCTTACCACTGAGAATCGCTTGTTCCCGCGATCGCACTTCGTAAGAATTAAGACTGCTATTGAGAAATGTTGCCGCAATCCCATTTTTTCGCAGCGAGTCCACTTGATCTTGCATCAAAGCGATCAATGGCGACACTACCACAGTTAAGCCTTTTTTCAGCAGCGCAGGTAGTTGAAAGCACAACGACTTTCCCCCGCCAGTCGGCATTACAATTAGAAAATCCCGATCTTGTAGGGCACCCTCGATAATTTGCCGCTGTCCAGGGCGGAATTTATCATAACCGAAGTAATATTTTAGCGCTTGTTCTAAATTGGCATACTGAGACATAACTGTTGAAAATAGGGACTGGAGATTAGGGCTAACGCTTATTTTAAAACTATTCGTTTTGTATCGGATATTTTACAATACCGCTACCCTTATCTTTCCATTCTCCACCCTCTCTAAGCTAGGATCTTATTTAAAAGCAGAACCTCGATAACCGCCCATGAATGGATCGAAACGATTAGCTAAACAATCCTTGCCTATTGAGACGCAAGGTGAAGATGTACTCAGCTACGATGACAATACAGAACACGCTCATGGGCATGAAAAGTCAACTCATCCTCACGTCCACAGTCCAGAATCTTTACGAAAAATTGTAAATAGGCTCTCGCGGATAGAAGGGCACGTTCGCGGAATTAAGACAATGGTGCAACAAAGTAGTCCTTGCCCTGATGTATTATTGCAAATTGCGGCAGTGCGGGGTGCATTGGACCGAGTGGCGCGAATTGTTTTGGATGAGCATTTAACTGAGTGTGTCCAAAGAGCAGCACAGGAAGGCAATCTGGAAGCGGAAATTGAACAACTCAAAGCTGCTTTAGATCGCTTTTTACCTGGAGATAAAAAATAAGCGAACTCACATCTTGGATCAATATGCTATGTAAAAAGATACTAGATATTTATCGTTTCGACAACTGCGTTCCCGACCGTCAGGGACTATAAGTCCCTGTCTCATAGCTAAAGTCCTCTTTCAGAGGACTGTTTTAAAATATTTCATTTGCAAGATATAAGCCTCCGACAAGTCGGCGGTCACCCTATCCCTAAATTCTATAGATAGTCAATTCATAATGACAATTGAAAATTGTCGATTTCACTATTGCTTCAGTGGTAATCCCCAAAAAGCACTGATTCTTTTTTTACATGGATTTATGGGTAATGTTCATGAATTTAATGAAGTAATATCATTATTATCTAATGACTTCTATTGTTTAACAATCGACCTTCCCGGACATGGCAAAACTCAAGTAATAGGTGGTGATGATTGCTATACAATGGCAAGTACGGCTCATGCTTTAATCAAACTATTAGATGAATTAAAAATTCCTAAATCATTCCTAATTGGTTATTCAATGGGTGGCAGATTGGCTTTATATTTAACCCTGCATTTTCCCCAACGTTTTCTGAAAGTTATACTAGAATCAGCTTCACCAGGTTTAGCAGAAGAAACAGAAAGATTAGAACGAATAAAACGTGATGAGCAAATAGCCAGGAAATTAGCCAGAAGTACTGCCGCTGATTTTACCGCTTTCCTTTCAAACTGGTACAATCAGCCTATTTTCGGCAATATCAAAAATCATCCGCAATTTCAACAGTTGATAGAGGTTCGCTCACAAAATACCCCCATCGAATTGACTAAATCGCTGCGGCATATGGGTACTGGTTGTCAACCTTCACTATGGGAAAAACTAAAATCTAATACCAATCCTTTACTTTTAACTGTTGGTGAGTATGATGACAAATTTGTAGCTATAAATCAACAAATAGCTAATATATGCAAATATACCCAATTTCAAATAATTGCCAATTCCGGTCATAATATTCATTTTGAAAACCCCTCCATATTTGTAGAAAATATCAGACTTTTTTTCGCACAAGTAGATTAGTCTATCAAATATAAAATGGGCGGGCTAGAGAGCTTACCCCACAAGAGTTTTATTTATATTGTGGGGTAAGCTCTCTAGCCCGCCACAGTGTATTTTATTGAAACGGAAACTGCTATAATTTCCGAAAAAATCACATCAATCCTCTGGATTTGAAATTATCCTTGAATAAACTTTTTAATACCCCGACAAGAACGCAGGTCGCACATTTTGAGTTGAGGTTCCAATCCCCATATATAAACCTCCTTCTTCCTTCTTCCTTCTTCCTTCATTTTTTTAATTCTTCCTTTAACATTCTCTGATAAATATTAGGCAAAGACCGACTGATAGAATTATTTTCAATACCATATCCCAAACTAGTCCAAGTGGGAGAAAGTTTCCGCAAAACATCATTTAATTTACCCTGACGTAACTGTTGAGAAATATCTGTTCCCCAAACTCGGGAATCACTCAACCAACGGTAAATCACGACATCTTGATACTCTGGCTCAAAACTATAAGAGGACCACATCATAAACCGCATCGGGCTTGGATGATAGCGAGGAGCTATCTGATACCAGGTAGTATTGATAACTTGATACCTACCAGCAGCCGTGGAGCAGTTACCTGTGTTAGGACCAACTGGAATTTTCACACACACTTCCGGATGACGGCTGAGGTTGCCAACCTGCTGTCCACCATACAATAGAGAATAGGGACGACTTCCACTGGCTTCGCTAGCAGAAATCGTTCGCATCAAGGCACGGATATAAGGATCGCCACCTTTCATCACCAAAGGTGGTTGTTTCGCTTTATACACTGGGTCGAGATGCGATCGCAGGTCACCATGTATATACCACTGCAACAAACATACAAAGCCGAGAACTGCGGCTATGGGTCCAATCAGTTTTTCAACGCCTTTGAGTTGAAAGCCTTTGACAGTAGGACTCATTAAAATTACATATAATAGCTAATTACAATATAACAAGTAGTCTTGAGTAGGGACAATTCATGTAGCGGAGCTTCCCTGCCGGTATTGTCCCTACCTCTTGGACTACTTGACACTTCTATATCTACCCAACGCTAGCGAATAACTCACCAAAGCTTTTAGATGTAGCCTCAGATTTGGCGACAATTTCGACAATTTTATTGCGTGCCGATTCTTCAGATAAAGCTTCTACACAAACTTGGGCGACTTTTTGTCGAGGAATGCTGCCTTCAAATAATGTATCAGCACTTTGCATCACAACTTGGTCGGAGTTATCTTCATTTTTTAACCCACCAGGTCGCACAATTGTATAGGTTAAACCGCTTTTTTGGATATATTCCTCAGCTTGCTTTTTCCAAACTAGAATCAAGAAGAACAAGTTGAGTGGATGGAACAATCGAGAAGTACACAAAGAAGAAACAAAGACAAAATGCTTGATTTGCTTGACTTTTGCGGCATCTACGAGATTTTTTGTTCCTTCAAAGTCTACTTTATAGGGACCTGTTGGGTCAAAACTCGGTTTGGCACCAGTCGCACATAGCACTACAGTACTATCTCCTAATGCCGCAGCTAAAATTTCCGGATTTAATACATCCCCTTCCACTAATTCGGCATCTTGTGGCAGAATACTTCTTGCTTTCTGTACGTCTCGTACTAAAGCACGTACAGGAATATTCCGTGCTACGAGTTCTTGTACTATCCGACGACCTGTTTCTCCTGTTGCCCCTGCTACAAAAGCTTTCATGCTAAACGCTATCCTGGGAAACTAATGTGTCTTATTCTGTGTTCTCTATTGTAAAGATTATTAGAGATTTAGATGAATTTAACGACCGTTTTTTGAGGTTTTGCTCAAAATATCACTTTAGTGCGAAAAGTTGCATCTCTCGTGGGAATTATAAATTTAGGCGAACACTAAACTATACAGGAATGCATTCATGCTTTCAAGGGACCGGGAATACCAATCGTTTGAAACTACAGATGCTGTTATGTCCGTAACTTCTAGTTTTGTTGAGACGGAGGACGCACTCTCAGAAGTCAGTGTATTGGGGACGACCAAGTTTTACTGTCGTTTTCAAGATTGTATGGAAATGTATGCCCCAGTAGGGACTGTTGCTGAATATCTCAACAATCATTCTTCATGGTTTGCCTGTTGTGCGGAACCGATGAAGGTACAACCTCTGGGGGAATATGGTTATGCTTTGGTAATTGGTCGTTTTGGCTCTTTTGGTTATGAAGTAGAACCGAAAATTGGTTTGGAACTTCTACCACCTAATGAGGGCATATACCGCATTCACACTATCCCAATTCCTGAGTACCAAGCTCCAGGTTACGATGTGGACTATCACGCGGCTTTACAGTTGGTGGAAGCGGCAAATCATGCTGCTAATAGTTCTGTTGAGGTGACACGGGTGGAATGGGAATTGGATTTAACTGTTGATATTCATTTTCCCAGATTTATTCAGCGATTACCCAAGTCTTTAGTTCAATCTACAGGCGATCGCTTGCTGCATCAAATTGTCCGCCAAGTTTCCCGTCGTCTCACTCGCAAGGTACAGGAAGATTTTCACCAATCTTTTAATATCCCCTTTCCGATTAAATGCAAAAAGCACGGAGTCAAGAGCCATTAGTCAACAGTCAAGAGGTTCAAGAGCAGGGAGCAGGGAGCAGGGGTGTCGATATTGACGATCCTCTTTCCTGCCCCTGCATAGTTCCGTCATCAAAACTCCTGGGTAGAAACCCCGTCCTTATAGGACGGCTTTATATTGATTGATTTAACAATTAATCCGGTGGAGCGTTTTAGTAAACGAACCTTGCTCTTACTAAATTGCCCTAGCCTCTTCCAGTCCGAGTCACTGACTGAAACTTGGGTTTCGGTGTCTCCACTTACCCAGCCTCGATAAGTTTTATTGCCTTGGGTGGCCTCGACATAATCGCCTTTCCTAAAACCGTGGCGAGTTACAGTTCCACCATACTTGCGGCGTTTTCCACCCAGTCTAGGAACCATAAGATGAAGTTGGCGACGACTCAACGGAGGGCGACGTATTACGGTGAAAGGTGCGGGAGTTATTTGTACGTTACCTTTCCAACCCATAGTGTCGTCACTAACAATCCCGTACTTGATAAATGCGGTACAGGCAAGTGCAATACCATCTACAGCGTGAGTCGCGGGAATTTCATCACCCTTGGAATGTTTTTGCTTTTTTAGTCCTAATTGTTGGCGGATATTGCTAGTCTCCCAGCCTTGAACTTGTTTGACTTCACCGAAAGCATCTAACCTTTCTAACTGCCATTTTTGACCAACCATTACAGGACTGAATCCTTTATTTCCAGACGCTTTGATGACTTCGTAGACAACGGTTTCAAAAGGAAAAATTAAGGTTAGTTCGTCCAAAACACGCCATTCTAAATCCCTGTTAGCTCTAATGCTAGGAGCGATTTTATTACCCCTGCGATTGTTAAATCGTTTTTCGCGGTGTGCCCGTTTGTTAAAGGATATTTTGCGGTTAATCCTCCGTCCTCTCCTACCTCGTCGCATCATGGCACGTTGCTCCATGCGGTCTTTGACCGTTTTGAATGGTAATTGAAGGTGTGCTAACCAAAGGGTAAACTTGGCAGACTGTACGCCAATTCCTGTGTATAATTTGCCTGGATCTACTCCAACCACGATTGGCTGTGTTTTGTTTTCAGCAAATCTAGTTAACTGAATTTGAAAAATACCTAGGTCGTTGCAAACAATTCGAGCTTTTCCCTCTTTTAACCAACGCCTTGCCCTACTTGGCTTGGTTGGCATTAAAGGTAATCCTTGTTTTGATAAAACTGGTACTCGTTGCATGGTGATAAACCTCCGAGTAAAGTGATTAGTCTCCTCGCCCAACTAATCGCAGATGGCTTGGCATTACCCAACGACTCAACAAAAAGTCTTAAATTTAAACCAGACTAGAGAAGCATCTGGAAGTTTTAACCGCGATTAGTCTCAGTGGGCTATTCAACACTTACGTCGCTAGATTTGTTTCTAGCAATCCTCGTCCCTTATAGGGCCAGGTAGTTGAACTGACGACTAATGATTTTTGACTTTTAATTATGCCTTAGTAATAATTCTTTGGACAATTTGCACACCAGTGAACGCTTGCCAAGCAAAAAGCCCTAAAAGCGCGAAATTCAAGAATATATGAGTCATCCGTGCCCAGTTTGCCCCTTTTTGCATATAAGGAGACAAGGAAGCTGAAAAGGCAATTATTGTTGTCATGCCTAGTCCTGCTAACAGGTGAGGCCCAACAAATAATTTCCCATTATTAATGTATGTGACAGCCATACCAGCAATAGAACCTGCCACCATGAAAGCTAAGAGGATTGAGCCAATTTGGTGGTGTCTAATGGTAAATCTACCTTTAATTAGTTCTTTCTTTTCTTCACCTTGAGCGCTTCTAGTCCGCTGTACCTGCAACCCAAGATAAGCTGCGTACAGCGATACTCCCAATAACACCCACATAAATACTGGGTGAAAAAATTGCATTCCGAATTTAACTGCTGGGTCAAGTTCCAGATTCATAGTGTTCCCGCTCAATTCTTAAATCTTCATAAAAGTTAGCATAACTTGGTTTTGATTCTTAAGTGCCGATAGAAAATCGTGTTTTTAATTACCCTTGTTTTTAGCCTGCTTGTGCCATCTATGTTTTTGGAGACAGTGGCTTCTAGGCAAGGAAATAAAAAAAGCATCATTTCAACGAATTTCATGAGTATAAACACTTATTTTTTTCTTTTAGTTAAGCAATTAGTATGTTATCCCTCTTGCCAAGCTGGATAAACACCTTCAAACTTAAGGGGGGATTATGCAATTAAGCTTTTTAGCTATGACTGAAAATCAAGAGGTTTCGCTATTATTGGCAGCTAAAAGTGGTGATATCAAACAGGTACAAGCACTATTAGCGAATGGCACTGTAGCTGATGCGTGCGATCCAGGAGACACAACGGCGTTAATGTTTGCTGCCGCTCTAGGCTACACAGAAATTGTGCGATCGCTGCTTGATGCTGGAGCAAATATTAATTTAACTAGAAAACGTTTCGGCTTGACAGCTTTAATGTTGGCAGCGAGTGCCCAACATCTTGACATTGTCCGGCTTTTAGTATCTAAAGGTGCAGATGTTAATGTCACGAACGAAGATGGCAGCACAGCTTTGATGGCAGCAGCTATGAAAGGTAATGTCGAGATAGTAAGAGCCTTATTAGCTGCCGGGGCTAAGGTGAGTATTAAAGATAAAGATGATGATACCGTCTTAAAGCTAGCAGTTAAGCAGGGACATACCTCTGTTGTACTATCAGTACTGCAAGGGGGAGCGGATACTAATATCCAAGATGAAGACGGCGAAACGGTATTGATGTTAGCAGCAGACTTGGGACATCTGGAAATTGTCCAAGCACTCTTAACAGCAGGAGCTATGGTCAATCTAAAAAACCACGATGGTCAAACCGCACTCTCAGCCGCAGCAGCAGCAGGACACAGTGCGATCGCTTCTTCTTTACTTGAGCATGAAGCTGATGTCAATGCACAAGACAATGATGGTGAAACACCACTTCATTTAGCTGTTGTCCAAGGTTATACCGATGTGGTGAATGTCTTGCTCAGTTGGGGTGCAAATGTCGATAGCAGAAATCACTTAAACGATACACCCTTACTCGTGGCAGCATTGCAGGGACATACCGAAATTGTTGAGGCACTCCTAGACCACGGGGCAAATGTGAATGCGAAAAATTTAGGTGAAGTGCCTTTAACTCTAGCTATTTCTAGTGGAAATACTGATGCTGTAAAACTCTTGACATCTGGTGAGGTAGATGTCAATATTCCTGCAGATGATGGCAAAACAGCTTTAATTAAAGCGGCGGAAGCCAATTATATCGATATCATACAGCATCTGTTAGCGAAGGGAGCGGATGTAAATTTCCAAGACTCCGCAGGGGCAACGGCATTAATGTGGGCTGCTTCACAGGGCTATCAAGAAGCTGTGCAATTATTACTAATGGCAGGGGCTGATGTCAAGAAGAAAAACCAAGGTAGTTATACAGCTTTGGCGATCGCTGAATTTAATGACTATCAAGATGTTGTGCAGTGTTTAAAGGTCGCAGGGGCACAGGAATAGGGGACAAGGGGGACAAAGTAACCTTAAGCATTTAGATATTTAAAATTTATGCAATTATTGTGGGGTGGGCATCCCTGCTTGCCCGAACATATGTACAGACAGCGATTTTAACTCTGGAGGGCTGGCTTTATAGTCTGCAAAGTCTAAAATTTTCATCAAAAAACCTTAACCATAGGAAGTTTGCTGCATTTGCTCCCCAGCAAGCTATAGCCCTCAGTTGGAATAGCAACCACCTCCAGGTCTTAACATCAACGGTATTGTTTATCCTTGAAAACTATTTTCTTTTAGCTCTACACTCAAGTAAATATCAAAAGAAAAATGTATTAAATAACACGAAGTATTCTTTGATTCAACTTGGGAACTCAATTGAATCTCTTGAATCCAGTTTTGGCTGCAACAATCACGAATGAATATGCGTCGTAGAGATAATACTTTGTAATTATTTATGCGACATTTAGAGATAAAATCAAGCAAATTTACAAACTAGTCAATTATACGGTTGCTTTTGTTAAGGTGAGATAACAATCTAAACTTTAAAGTGTGAGGATTAAGTGATTATGCGAATTCTTCTAGTTTATCCTATTTTTCCAAAAACATTTTGGTCGTATGAAAAGATTCTAGAGCTAGTCAATCGTAAAGTTTTGCTACCACCTTTGGGTTTGGTAACAGTAGCAGCGATCCTGCCTCAAGAGTGGGAATTTAAGTTGGTCGATCGGAACATTCGAGAAGCGACTGAAGAAGAATGGGCATGGGCGGATCTTGTGATTTTGTCTGCCATGATTGTGCAAAAAGAAGATTTACTCGACCAAGTTAAAGAAGCTAAACGACGCGGTAAATTAGTTGCGGTGGGTGGTCCCTACCCGACTTCTGTTCCGAGAGGAGTTCAAGAAGCTGGTGCAGATTTTCTCATTCTTGATGAAGGAGAAATCACCCTACCGATGTTTGTCGAAGCAATTCAAAAGGGTGAAACTAAGGGTGTGTTTCGTGCTACTGAAAAACCAGATGTCACCAGTACGCCAATCCCCCGCTTTGATTTGTTAGATTTTAAAGCTTACGACATGATGTCGGTTCAATTTTCGCGCGGTTGTCCATTTCAGTGCGAATTTTGCGACATTATTGTTCTGTATGGGAGAAAACCGCGTACCAAATCTCCAGAGCAATTGTTAGCAGAATTGGATTATCTCTATGAATTGGGCTGGCGTCGTGGCGTGTTCATGGTAGATGATAACTTTATTGGCAACAAGCGGAATGTGAAATTGTTGCTCAAAGAGTTAAAGGTATGGATGGCAGAACATCAGTACCCCTTCCGCTTTGATACTGAAGCTTCCATTGACTTGGCACAAGACCAAGAATTGATGGAGTTGATGGTTGAATGTGGTTTTGCTGCAGTCTTTTTGGGAATTGAAACACCCGATGAAGACAGTTTGCAAATGACTAAAAAGTTTCAAAACACCCGCAGTTCTCTGACAGATGCAGTCGAAAGCATTATCAAAACTGGATTGCGCCCGATGGCTGGGTTTATTATTGGTTTTGATGGCGAAAAAGCAGGTGCAGGCGATCGCATTGTCCGTTTTGCCGAACTCGCTGCAATTCCCTCTACCACCTTCGCTATGTTACAAGCGTTACCAAATACAGCGCTGTGGCATCGTCTTACCAGAGAAGGACGACTGCGGGAAGGTACAGACGGCAACATCAATCAAACTACTTTGATGAACTTTCTTCCCACTCGTCCTTTGGAAGATATTGCTAGGGAATATGTTGAGGCTTTTTGTGCTTTATACGACCCAGTGAAATATTTAGACCGTACCTATCGTTGTTTCTTAATGATGGGTGGACCAAGTTGGACAGCGCCGGCGAAAATGCCCGAGTGGGTCGTTGTAAAAGCTTTGCTGATTGTAATCTGGCGACAAGGGTTCAAACGGGAAACCCGCTGGAAATTCTGGCACCACTTTTTCAGCATCATTAAGCGTAACCCCAGGGCTTTTGAACATTACCTCTCTACCTGCGCTCATATCGAGCATTTCTTCGAGTATCGCCAAATTGTCAGCGATGAAATTGGCGCTCAATTAGCGAAATATCTCGCACAAGGTGCAGAAAAGCCTTATGTGCTACCCCAGAAAGTAGAAGTAAAAGCAGAAGCTCCGGCGATACGGCTTTAGCCGTCGCCAAGGGCATCGCTAGTTAAACTTTTCTGAGTGGGCTGAAAGTACTCGCCCGTCAGGTATAAATTGACATAGGTTTGTAGAGACAATTCATGTGGCTTGACGGACGCAGTATTGTCTCTACATGATTTCCACTCCTATGTCTTATATACCCTAAGGTCGTTCTATGTAATTACACATAGAACGCTCTCTAACTAAATGTCTGAATTACTACTAATGTTTTTTGCTATTTTAAGTATGAAGACTTAACTATTCAGCATAAAACTGTCATATTTTTAGCTAGACTTAATCGATAACATACAGTAACTTTACCCATTCTAGTCTCCGAGTTAAGTAGACTGTGTTTGTTGGACTGGAGCCAGAAGACATTCATTGTAAGGAAATTGCATCTTAAAGTCGGAAAGGAACCCAGTCAACCCAAAAATATGAGTCGTATAAAATAAAACTTGGAGACTTAAAATGAAAAACGCTCTTAAAAAAGTTGCAATTGCTGTATCAATGGCTGCTAGCGTAGGTGCGATCGCTGCAGCACCAGCACAGGCTACATCTTTTACTTTTAACAGCCCTAATGAAATTAAAACCTATACTGGTGGATCAAACGGTAGTTTTATAGCTAATGATACTGTAGCCGCCTCTCAAGCCTTGAGTGATGGGAATGCTTCCTCTAACGTTGAGCTTTGGTATAGTACCGAAAACCCAACTTCTAACGTTGGCTTTACTGCCACACAAGGACAGTACAGTGCGACCGTTAGCAGTGTTACTGCTAGTGACTGGAGTAGTTTTGGTTCCCAATGGCTGGGTGATTTGTTGAATACTTATACTCCATTCCAGTCAGTGTGGAATGGGTTTTCAGCGAATACCCAATCATTAGTAACGAGTTATTTTCCTTTATTGGGGATGGGAGATCCGAACATTGGTGGCTTCCAATTCGGTCAAAATGGCGGTGTGGAACTGAAGTTGGTTGGTCACTTGGATGTCAAGACTAAACTTTCAAATACACTTTCTACCAAACTTACCCAAGCGTGGAATGGAGGAGTGAAATTACTATTTACAGGTCAAACAACTCTACCAAGCGCTTCACAAGTTCAAACTAAGATTTCATCACTTCAAGCATTGCTGAACTTGCCTGTAACTCCTGCTGCTGTGAAGGCAACGCTGACAACTCAAATAGCTCAACTGACATCATTTAAAGACGTACTCAGCCTGCAAGCGACATTAAGCACCTACCAAGGTCAAATCGGAGCTAGTGAAATTGCCAAGGTAGTTAACGGTAATAATACTTACTACGCCTATAGCTTTAACCCCACTGCATCTGGAATTACAGCCTCTGATGACGGCGTATCATACAGCGCGTATTACACTTGGAACACACCTGGATACACTGCTCCTTCAGCTGCAGTCCCAGAACCATCAGTAATGCTTGGTATTCTGGGTGTTGGTGGCGTATTTGTGACGCGACGCAAATTCAAAAAAGCGTCTATTTAAGATTGCGGGTTGAACATTACAAACAAGTAAGGGAGCTAATACCAATTCTGTATGAAGATGCACATAATCAAGACCCCCCTTGGCAAGGGGGGACGGCGTAGCCGGGGGTAATATATGCAGCTTCACAAAGAAACGGTATAACATCTCCCTTTTTTTTATGAATACTTCCTTCAGGGCATCTTCACAGACAACATGAGATTGCGCTTTATTCACCCACAGGCCGCAAGCCTGGGACTAATTAAGCGCATCTTCATAATATAACGACTAAAAATTAACAAATCTCTACAATTTAATTGCAAAGCGTTAAAGTTCATTGCGAAGTAAGAATATCAGCAAAACAGCATGATAGGTTTTGATGGTGACTAACCAAGGAGTACTACTGTGGCAACGGAATCAAATTTCTTAAAGGGCAAGAGTTCAGTACAGGAAGATTTCAGTCAATACGTAGCCCATCTGCAGTTACACATGGCTCTACAGGCTCGCAATCTGGTTCCAAACCTCAAGCCACATCTGGAAGATAGCAGACAAGAACTACTCCATGAGACTCAAGCCAATTTTGAAAAGCTAATTTCTCGACAGGCGCTGTAGATTATATAAACACTTAATAAAAATAAATAAAAATAAAATAGAATGGAAGCAGATTTTGTTGGGTAAAAGCTAATGCAATCCTCATCAAGTCTGCTTTTTATGTATTTTCTTGCTAAAATCAGTCTTTTGGATTAATGGTAAGGAGCATAAAGCCGTTAATATAATTGCAACAGTTCCTTTCGTCCAGTTCATTAAAGCTGAATGGCGGCAAATGTGAAAATGACTTCATTGTTACCTCGAAATCTCAGCGTTGTCATCCGACCAGTGCAGTATCGCGACCTGGACGGAATTGAACGCCTAAACCAAGAATCATTCGCAGCCCAACGAGACAAGGGAGATCGGGCCAATACAAAACAACTGCAATGGCTGCGCAGTTGGTATGGGTTGCTGAAGTTTCTCAGTTGGTTCCCCAATCCCCTACAATACCGTCTTTGCACTTATGTGGCAGAGCAAGGGCGAATGCTTTTAGGAACCATTAAAGTATCACCATTTAATCGCACGCGCAGCACTTGGCGTGTCGAGCGTGTGATGCTCGATCGCGGTGCTGACAAGCAAGCAATCGGTTCACAACTTTTACGCTACTGCTTTGAGTCGATTGTAGAGGCTCGCACTTGGATACTGGAAGTCAATGTTAATGACACCGAAGCTTTAGCACTCTACCGACAAAATGGCTTTCAGCGCCTAGCAGAAATGACCTACTGGGAAATTGCGCCGGAGTTATTGCAGGAATTGGCGCAAGCTGAACCAGATTTACCCAATTTGTTACCTGTGAGCAATGCTGATGCTCAGTTGTTATACCAACTGGATACAGCATCAATGCCACCTTTGGTAAGACAAGTATTTGATCGCAACACCCGTGACTTCAAAACCAGCTTGTTTGGTGCTTTGACTGATGCTGTCAAACAGTGGGCAAGCAAAACAGAAGTTGTCTGTGGCTACGTATTTGAACCACAACGGAAAGCCGCTATTGGTTACTTTCAGCTTTCGCTCGATCGCAAAGGCGAAGAACCACACGTAGCAACTCTGACAGTCCACCCAGCGTACACTTGGCTGTATCCTGAGCTACTATCCCAGCTCGCTCGCATTGCCCAGGATTTTCCCAAGCAATCCTTGCGTTTGGCATCTGCTGACTATCAAGCAGAGCGAGAAGAGTATTTGGAACAAATTGGGGCAAGTCGTATAGAACACACCCTAATGATGTCGCGTTCCGTCTGGCATAAGCTCCGGGAGTCGAAATTCGTCTCTTTAGAAGGAATTCAACTACCTGAGATGCTGCAAGGTTTGCAACCCGCACGGAAACCCATACCGGGTGGTATGTCTTGGACGCAACAACGGAAAGAATCGCTTCCCGATAGAAGTATAAAAATCAGTCAGTATAAAGAGGTTCCTTTTCGGAGCAACAACACGAATATTGATACATCCGGTCAATCTGAACCAGCAGATACACCACAGGAGTAGTAAGCGTGACTGAAGAACAGGGACAAGGTGGACAAGATAGCTTAAGTGCTTCTTCCTTGTCTGTACCCCTCGCAAACTCCCCTAATACGAAATCATTTATTTCGGCATTAGGATTAGATGTTGGTACCAAGCGGATTGGTGTTGCAGGATGCGATCGCACTGGTTTAATTGCCACTGGGATTACGACTATTGAACGCACATCTTTCGATCGGGACGTGGAGCAAATGCAACAACTTGTTAACGAGCGAGAAGTGCAAGTTTTAGTCGTTGGTTTGCCTTATTCGATGGATGGCTCATTAGGCTTTCAGGCACGCCTGGTGCAAAAATTTGCAAGTAGAATATCTAAAGCATTGAAATTGCCTGTGGAATATGTCGATGAGCGATTAACTTCATATCAGGCAGAGCAAATGTTAATCGCTGAAAACCGTTCTCCATCACGTAATAAAGCATTAATTGATCGTAAGGCTGCATCTTTGATTTTGCAGCAATGGCTAGACTCAAAGCCAGGAAATTCAAAAAGCTATAGATTACCTCATGAGTAATCATACCTTTACCCGTGATATTCTGAAATTTATTAGCCAGTGCTTGTATCTAAGTTTAAGACTGTTTGATTGACATTAATTGTTATTTAACACTTAAGCGATTTACACAGTTGCTGGTAATTATAAAGTCCCACACCTCGGCTATGTATTCCTCTCCATTTCCTGAAGAAAATGATAATGCTCATGCTAGTTCCATCACTCTGATGGACGAAAAAGAGCGATCGCTTGAATGTTATATTGAGCATTCGCTGTCGGTGGATGGGCAAGAATACTTTTTGCTACTTCCTGTAGACTCACCTGTAGAAATTTTTGCTTGGCAAGGTGAAGACGACGAGGAAGAAGCCATTCTGGTAGAAGATGACGAAATCATTGAGCAAATTTTTACCACTGCCCAGGCTGTGCTATCGGAGCAAAATTTAGTATTAAAGAATACTGCGTACGCTCTCACCGTCTCAGGTGAACTGCCCCCAGTCGAAGAGTCAGAACTTTTTACCCTAGAAATCGAAGACGAAGGAGAAGACTTAGAACCAGAGCAATTACAGCTACTAGCAAGTTTTTATCATGACGAACAAGAGTACGCAATTTACACCCCCCTAGATCCACTGCTGTTTTTTGCACGGATATCGAAATCGGGTAAAGCTGAATTGCTCTCCCCAGACGAATTCCGTCAAGTTCAACCGTTGTTAGAAGAACACCTGTTTAATGAAGTTGAATAAATTAAAAATCGAAATTAAAAATTAAAAAACTAAATAATTTAATTTTTAATTGGTAATTTTTAATTTTCATGGCAACCAACATGAACCTCCGAAAGCGGTTATTGATATTCAGCTTGCTGCCATTGTCGCTCGTCATTGCAGCTTGGAGTGGTTGGGCATGGTGGATTTGGGCAAGCGCACCACCCCAACCAGCCCAGGATAATATGCAGGCAGGTGCCTTGAATGAAGGAAGAAGGAAGAAGGAAGAAGGAAGAAGGAAACAAGAAGGTTTTGATATGGGGATTCAAACCCCAACTCAAAATGGACAACCTATAGAGGTCGGGGCATTAAAAAGAACAGCGAAGATAAAATTATCGCAAAAAATTCAAGTTCCCTCAGGAACAGCAGCACAGCAAATTGGACAACAGCTAGAAAAAGCTGGTTTGATTCGCTCCCAGCTAGCATGGAATTTGCACGCAAGATACTTGGGATGGCAAAATAATCAAGGTGGGTTCAAAGCTGGAACATATGAATTATCTCCCAATCAGCCTCTATCGGAGATTGCCGACCAAATTTGGCAGGGAAAGGTAGTACAAAGTAGTTTTACCATTCCCGAAGGTTGGTCATTGCGGCAAATGGCGGCTTATTTTGAAGAAAAAGGCTTTTTCACAGCCAAAGACTTTTTAGCAGCAGCAAGCCAAATTGACCCTAGTCAGTATCCTTGGCTACCCACCAATTTACTAAGTGCAGAAGGCTTTTTATACCCAGATACCTATCAAATTCCGAGCGGTAGCACGACACCTAAATCGATAGTCAAACAGATGCTCAACCGCTTTGAACAAGTGGCTTTACCCGAGTATGAACAAGCGAGGGGTAAAACTTCTCTCTTATTGAATCAGTGGGTCACCCTTGCCAGTGTTGTAGAAAAAGAGGCAGTCGTCCCAAAAGAGCGATCGCTAATTGCAGGAGTGTTTACTTCCAGATTGCAAAAAGGGATGCGTTTAGAAAGCGACCCCACAGTAGAATATGGATTAGGCATTAGACAGACAGCAGACCAACCCCTGACTTTAGCTCAAGTCAGAACACCGTCTCCCTACAACACATATCTCAATCCCGGTTTACCACCCACCCCCATCGCTGCACCAGGGTTGCCTAGTTTAAAAGCCACGCTTAATCCCGAGAAGACAGATTACCTGTTTTTTGTGGCTCGTTACGATGGTACACATGTATTTAGTCGCACCCTCAAAGAACACGAAATAGCTGTTGCCAAAATCCGTAGAGAACGGCAAAGTAATTAAAAGCTGAGAGTTAGGAGTTAGGAGTTAGGAGTTAAAAATTCATAACCCATAACTCATAACTCATAACTCATAATTCATAATTCCCTAATCCTTTGCTTATGACCTGGAAAAACCTCTTACAGCCTGATTTAATTGTGTCCGGTTCTGTATTGAGCCTGACACCAGACATTATTCATCAATACAAGCTCAAAGGGCTGGTATTGGATGTAGATGAAACCTTGGTACCAATTAGAATTTCCGGTGCTTCCCCAGAATTGAAACAATGGGTAGAGCAAATCCGTACGGATGTCGCAATGTGCTTGGTAAGCAACAATCTGAGCGAATCTCGCATTGGCAGTATTGCTCGCTCTCTTAACTTACCTTACTACCTGGGTGCAGCCAAACCCTCACGACGCAAGATTCAAGAAGCACTCAAACAAATGAATTTGCCAGCCAACCAAGTGGGAATGGTAGGCGATCGCCTATTTACTGATGTCATAGTCGGTAATCGTCTTGGGATGTTCACCATTTTGGTGGAACCAATTGTCCATCCAGATATAGCACTTCGTTCTCACCCAATCCGAAACTTTGAAGTGTGGGTATCTGAGGCTTTGGGAGCATCTATTATCCCCAAGGAAACAAAAATTCAAAAGCCTTGATAATTTGTCAGGAAAATAAATCTGAAGAAATAATTAAGGAATCGGGGATCGATAGAAAAATCGGGGATCATAAGTACATATAACATAGGGTCAGTCAAATAAAGACCCAAAAGATACAAAATAACGATAAAACTTTAAAGCGTCAGCCCTCACCTTATAGAGGCGCTGGCGCTTTAATATTTGAGGAGCAAAGTAAAAATTCCCAACTCCCAACTCCTAACTCCTAACTCCTAACTCCTAACTCCTAACTCCTAACTCCTAACTCCTAACTCCTAACTCCTAACTCCTCACTCCTCACTCCTAACTCCCAACTTTTGAGATGCCTCAAACCCTCGTCGTTAAAATCGGTACTTCTAGCCTCACCCAACCAGAAACCGGGCAGATGGCACTTTCTACAATTGCTACCTTGGCAGAAACACTCTCAGACTTACGACGACAGGGACATCGGATAATTTTGGTTTCCTCTGGTGCTGTGGGTGTGGGTTGTGCCCGGTTGGGGTTAACAGAAAGACCAAAAGCGATCGCACTCAAACAAGCGGTAGCAGCAGTCGGGCAAGGTAGATTAATGCGGGTGTACGACGATTTATTTACCATTCTGCAACAGCCAATTGCTCAAGTTTTACTCACACGCAGCGACTTAGTGCAGCGCAGTCGCTATCTTAATGTCTACAACACCTTCAAGGAATTACTAGAGTTAGGGGTGATTCCAGTGGTAAATGAGAATGATACTGTTGCGGTAGAGGAATTGAAATTTGGTGATAACGACACCCTTTCGGCATTAGTAGCCAGCTTAGTAAAAGCAGATTGGCTATTCTTGCTCACCGATGTTGATCGATTGTACTCAGCAGATCCCCGTTCCGTACCCGATGCTTACCCAATCGCATTGGTTAACAGCATGGAAGAGTTAAATAAATTACAAGTACAGACAAGTACTCAAGGCAGTCAATGGGGTACAGGTGGCATGGTCACCAAAATATCTGCTGCTCGAATTGCTACTACTGCAGGAGTCCGGACTGTAATTACCCAGGGACGTTTTCCCCGGAATATAGAAAAAATCATTCAAGGTGAACCAATTGGTACTCGCTTTGAACCGCAACCAGAACCGACATCAGCACGCAAACGCTGGATAGCTTACGGTTTGGTTCGTGCAGGTAAATTATATTTAGATGAAGGGGCTGTGGTTGCAATTTCCCAAGCAGGTAAATCTTTGTTGGCTGCGGGAATTACAAGGATTGAAGGAGAATTTGAGACTCAAGAAGCTGTAGAATTATGTGATCGCTCAGGTAATGAAATTGCTAGGGGATTGGTGAATTATAGCAGCGAGGAATTACAAAAAATTCGTGGCCGTCGTTCTAATGAAATACTTGCGATTTTGGGTTATGAAGGTGTGGAGACTGTGGTGCATCGGGATAATTTAGTTTTGATGTAGTCGTGTGTTAAAGGTTAGATTTTAAACCCAGAGGGACGCAGAGGATTATCAATAAATAAGACCGCTTTCATTCTTTTTCATCTGCGTCCTGACCCTACACAAAAGGCATAAATAAACATCAAATGCCATTTTTTGGTTCGCAAGAAAAAGAGAGCTTACCCCATAAGATTCATCAAACTCTTGTGGGGTGGGCACCGAAGCCCGCTCATCTTATAATAAATGCCTGTCTTGCCGGATTTTTAACTGGCATCTGGAGTCCTAACGACAGCTACCAGACTTCGGTGCCTGGAGGCCTTCAAAAGTCGCACCTACTTCCGTTCAGGATGGGCTGCATCTTCTGGGGAAGGTGTACCTATATGATTAATCGCTGCAATCATCTGATACAAGCGTCCCAAATCCCGTTGATTGAAATTCAGCACCAATCGTGGTAACTCAAGGGTTTCATCTTGCGCTTCTTGTGGTAAAGCCTGACTTTTCTGTATTCGTCCTTTCACAAGAATATCGCTGAAATTGGCATTCAGTTGCTCAATTTTAGCTTCTGATAAATCACTCTTGAGGCGGATGACAAGTTGACCACCTACATAACGACTGGAGTGATAAACCTGGTAAAAATCGGTAATCGCATTACAAGCGACATCCAAGTTATCTGTGATTGTGTAAAGGCTGGGGTCTTCAGGACTGACAAGACCTGTTTGGATCAGATGCTTATCAACATATTCGCTCCAAGAACGCCAATAGTCACCACCTGGACGGTCGATTAAAACCACAGGGACTGGACCAAATTTACCAGTTTGGCTCAAAGTCATACACTCGAAAGCTTCATCTTGAGTGCCAAAACCACCAGGAAACAAGGCTACAGCATCGCTTTCTTTGAGGAGAAATAGCTTGCGGGTGAAGAAATATTTGAAGTGAATTAGCTTGCGATCGCCCTCAATATAAGGGTTAGCCTGCTGCTCAAAAGGAAGCTGAATATTTAAGCCAAAGGAATTGTCCCGTCCTGCACCTTCGTGGCCCGCTTGCATTATACCGCCACCACCGCCGGTCATCACCATAAATCCTAACTCAGAAATACAGCGACCAAAATCAACCGCCATTTGGTATTCTGGGCTTTCTTTTGATAAGCGAGCCGAACCAAATATTGTGACTTTGCGAACGTGTCGGTAGTCATGGAATAACTGGAAACCCCGCTCCATATCTGTTAAAGATGCGGATAATATCTTCCAATCAAGACGATCGATTTCACTTTCAGACAGACGCACTATAGTCGTTAGTGCCTGCTTGATAAACTGTCGTTCCTTTAACGTTGGTAACCGATCAATTAAATCAGCGATATCCGCCAGTAGAGACTCTGATGTATCAAACGACGCCGATGAGGTCATGTTAACTGCTGCCGAAAAGGCTTAATTATTCTACCTAGATTTCGTATCTAATTTATCAAATATTTGAGAGTCTACCCGAGTTGAATTACTCATCTCGCTAAAAGTCCATAAAATAACACCTCTGGTCGTAAAACCAAAGGTGCTACTCAAACAAAGTATACACTTCAATAAATTAAAATGTATTCAAAGGCAAAGCTTTTCACCTCTTTACTTCGTTTAGATAAATTAAAGTTCAATTAAACCAAGAAAACTGCTCAAAAAGGTTTGGCAGTTAATTGAGTTTTAAAGATACTTTTCCAAAGTATTAGCTAATGTAGTTTTCGGAACGGCACCGACTACCATATCAACTTTTTGTCCACCCTTAAAAATCATCAATGTGGGAATGCTGCGGATGCCATACTGACTGGCAACGTTAGGATTCTCATCGGTATTAACTTTTACTACCTTTAATTGACCTTCGTATTGGGCGGATATTTCGTCTACAACAGGAGCTACCATCCGGCAGGGACCGCACCAGGGTGCCCAAAAGTCAACCAATACTGGTACTTCGCTGTCGAGTACTTCGGATTTAAAGGTAGAGTCCGTAACTTGTGCGGCTGATGACATGCCTACAAACCTTTCCCTATGATGTTTTTCATTTTTGTGCAAATTCTACCATAACAAAAAGCGCTCCATTCTAGTAAGACATATACATTTGCATATCCGTTTAAAACATATTTTTATATAACTTTATTAAGAAATGTTAAGCGTTTAGACATTTGTCAGCAGTTTTTTCGGTTGATCTTGTATGTCGCAAGGTTTTAACAAATCTAATTGAATCAAGGAAGAAGGAGGTTTCAAGATGGAATTCAAACCCCAACTAAAAATGGATGACCCTGATTAGGTCGGGGTCTTAAACGTCCAGTGAGGATAATAGAAAGATTTTATCGTGTATTAAACCTACAAGGTAAAATCTCAAAAGAGCGAATAAATAGCTGAATACACATAAGGAACCGCCCGAACAATAGTCCGGGCGGAGTGTGGTGTGAGGAGTGAACGGAAACATGCGTCTCCGCTTCCTCTATTGTAAGCGAGATATGTCATTTTTCCAGCAGTTGTTTAAGAGTGTGGAAAAATTTCTTTAAGAATAGACTTTTGTTGGTTGTTAGTTGTTGGGTGTTGGGTGTTCTACAAATCAGACTCCCACTAACCACTAACCACTAACCACTAACCACTAACCACTAACCACTAACCACTAACCGCTAACCAGTTTTATTTCCCCATGCCTAATTGTTGAGCTTTTTGATAAACTTTGCCCTCCGTTAATAAAGAAGGTGCAATTACGACCTCTACTTGTTGCATTTCTTTAATATTTTTGGCTCCTAAAGTGCCCATACTGGTCTTTAAGGCTCCTAAAAGGTTATGGGTTCCATCATCTAATCCTGCTGGCCCTCTAAGAATTTGTTCCAAGCTGCCGGTCGTTCCCACACGAATGCGGGTACCACGGGGCAAAAGGGGGCTAGGAGTCGCCATTCCCCAATGATAACCGCGTCCGGGTGCTTCGGCAGCTCTGGCGAAGGGAGAACCAATCATTACGCCATCGGCACCACAGGCAATACACTTACAGATATCGCCACCGGTGATTAAACCGCCATCAGCAATCACAGGGATATAAATACCAGTTTCCCTGTAGTAATCATTTCTGGCAGCAGCACAGTCAGCGATCGCACTCGCTTGGGGGACACCCACACCCAATACACCACGGGATGTACAAGCAGCACCAGGACCGATTCCGACCAATACAGCAGCCGCACCAGCTTTCATTAAATTTAAAGTAACTTCGTAAGTCACGCAGTTACCCAATGCCACCGGCATTGGCATTCTCCGACAAAATTCTGCCAAATCTAGGGGAATTATTGACTCTGGTGAAAGGTGTGCAGTGGAAACTACTGTTGCTTGCACAAAAAATAAATCTGCCCCAGAATTTGCCACCACCTCACCATATTTACTTGCACCTGCGGGAGTTGCACTAACTGCTGCGATACCTCCTTGGTGTTTAATTTCCGAAATCCGTTTTTCGATTAACTCTGGTTTAACGGGTTCGGCATAAAGTTCTTGCATCAAGGAAACAAATTCATCCTTGCCAACGGTCGCAATCTTGTCTAGAATTGGCTCGGGTTCGGCATAACGAGTTTGAACGCCCTCTAAGTTAAGCACGCCCAATGCACCTAGCTCAGACAATCGCACAGCCATGCGAACGTCTACGACCCCATCCATCGCACTGGCAATAATTGGGATTTCTCGCTCGATATTACCAATTTGCCACTTGGTATCTGCCAAACTTGGATCTAGTGTTCTGTTGCCGGGGCACAGAGCAATTTCATCAATTCCATAAGCTCTGCGAGCTGTCTTTCCCCGCCCTATCTGAATATCCACGTTTCCACTGTTCCCAAATCTATTTAAGCTAGGGTATCAAATTGTGGGGGTACTTGGAGCGGTTTTTTTCAAACGAGAATCGTTAGTTGTTGGTTGTTGCTTGTTAACCGTTGACAAAATAACCACCAGCCAGTACCACCCGACTTTAGCCATTTTTGGATGGGATGAGGCTTTGGAGTCACGTTTGTAGAAAAATGGGGCTATTTATTGAAGTCGGATGTAAGCTCTACTTTATCCCAAATTAAGAGCTTTGACTTTCTTTATTCGGCAAAAACCCTAGCTTTTTGGCAAATACTTTTCCCATGTCACTGATACGACAATAAAGTTAAAAAACTAAAACTAAAACTACCGTCCTACGAGGGTTTCAGCCTAAGCTTTTGGGCTTCGTAAAAATGGATAAAATCGAGTTCAGGATTCGTTTTAAGACAAACTAAAAAGAAGTTAACTATCTACTTGGGCGCTTTGGCTTAGATACAGTCAAATATATAGAATTAGAGCGGGTAGGACGTGGTTCTTATCCACAAATTGATGATGAAACAAAGCGTGCAATAGCAGAAGAGCTAGTTCCAGCGTATCAACTATAACCAACTAAGGGCAAGAAGCATTTAACCGCAAGAATGGCAGATGCTTTTAAATCAACTTGCCACTGCTGCCTAATTGGCTAAAGTCGAGCAACAACCAACAAATATAAAAATTCACCCTCAAAAGATAAGCCGTTAAGGGGCTAGAATTGTTACCATATTTTCAGATTAGATGTTGAAACCTTGATCCAGTCTGAAACCCTAGAATTATTAGAATGGCATCGCTTGTGCCAGCACCTTTCTACTTTTGCCGCAACTAAGCTCGGGGCGATCGCATCCCGGAGGCTGCAAATTCCTGTGTCTCAAGTTGAGAGCGAATATTTGCTTGCTCAGACAAAAGAAGTATACGAACTGGAAAATCGTCTCTCTACAGGATTATCCTTTGAGGGAATTCAAGATATTGGTGATTCTCTGGAACGATCCGAACTCCAGGGTATTTTGGCTGGTGATGAACTATTAGCCATTGCCACCACTCTGGCTGCTACACGTAATTTGCGGCGTGTCATTGATAACCAGCCCAATTTCCAAATCCTGAATGAATTAGTCGCCGATTTGCGGACTTATCCCGAATTGGAGCAGGAAATCCACCGTTGTATTGATGAACGAGGACAGGTAACCGATCGCGCCAGCCAGAAATTAGGCGAGATTCGCACGGAGTTGCGGAAAGTACGCAGTCAGATTACCCAAAAGCTACAGAATATTCTACAAGTCAAGTCTAACGCCGTTCAGGAACAGTTAATTACCCAACGGGGCGATCGCTTTGTAATTCCGGTGAAATCTTCTCACAAAGACGTTGTTGCCGGTATTGTCCACGATACTTCTACCAGCGGCGCAACGCTCTTTATAGAGCCAAATTCTGTTGTGCCAATGGGAAATCAACACAGACAGTTAATTCGGCGAGAACAAGTAGAAGAAGAAGCCATTCGTCGCAAGTTAACCCAACAGGTGGCAGCAGTTAAACCAGATTTAGAGAGATTGTTAGCGATCGCCACAACTCTAGATTTGGCAGTTGCAAAATCTCGTTACAGTCTTTGGTTGGAAGCAAATCCTCCCCGCTTTATTAACCGCCAAGAGAATGAAAGCATTACCTTACGACAACTGCGCCATCCCCTTTTGGTGTGGCAATTTGCTCACGAACAAGGGCATCCAGTAATTCCCGTAAATTTGCTGATTGAACCCGAAATTCGCGTAGTTACTATTACCGGGCCAAATACTGGAGGGAAAACTGTAACTCTCAAAACCCTAGCTTTAGCAGCCTTAATGGCGAAAATAGGTTTATTTATCCCAGCCCGCGAACCAGTGGAAATACCTTGGTTTGACCAGATATTGGCAGATATAGGGGATGAGCAATCTCTTCAGCAAAGTTTATCTACATTTTCCGGTCATATTCGCCGGATTAGTCGGATTTTAAATGCACTGGGGGATGAGGGGGACAAGGGAGAAGAAGAGCAAAATTCATCACTCCCAACTCCTAACTCATCACTCCAAACTCCTAACTCTTTACTCCCCTCCTCCCTAGTCTTACTCGACGAAGTAGGGGCAGGAACCGATCCAGCAGAGGGTAGTGCTTTGGCGATCGCTCTTTTGCAGTATCTCGCTGACCATGCTCAGTTAACAATTGCCACAACTCACTTTGGTGAACTCAAAGCGCTGAAATATGAAGATGAACGGTTTGAAAATGCCTCTGTAGAGTTTGACGAAGCGACTCTTTCACCTACTTATCGGCTGCTTTGGGGTATTCCCGGACGTTCCAACGCTTTGACGATTGCCGGTCGCTTGGGTTTAAAAGCAGAAGTAATTGAGGTTGCGAAAACCCAAGTCGGAGAAGCCAGTGATGAGGTAAACCAGGTAATTGCTGGATTGGAAGCACAACGTCGTCGTCAGGAAACCAAAGCCACGGAAGCCCAAAATCTCTTGCAGCAAGCCGAGCGTTTATACAAAGAGGTATCCGAAAAAGCCACGAGCCTGGAAGAACGAGAAAAGGCTCTGAAGGCTTCCCAAGAAGTCGCAGTCCAACAAGCGATCGCCCAGGCAAAAGGTGAGATAGCACAAGTAATTCGCAGCTTGCAGAAAGGTAACGCTACCGGTCAGGATGCTCAACAAGCAACTAATTCTTTGAACCAAATTGCGGAAAAATTTATACCTGCACCACCACCGAAACAAAAAATTGGGTTTATGCCCAAAGTCGGCGATCGCATCCGCATTCCAAAATTAGGTCAAACAGCGGAAGTTATCACTGCTCCCGATGAGGATGGTGAATTAACCGTCCGCTTTGGGATTATGAAAATGACGATGAAGTTGCAGGATGTAGAATCACTTGATGGACAAAAAGCAGAACCTATAGCCAAGCCAAAACCAGCCCCAGCAGTATTTACACCACCAACCCAACCAGCACCCCTAATTCGCACATCGAAAAATACAGTAGATTTGCGCGGGAAACGGGTAGCAGATTCCGAGATGATTTTAGACAAGGCAATTTCAGAAGCAGATGGCGCGATTTGGATTATTCACGGACACGGTACTGGTAAACTCAAGCAAGGTGTCCACGCCTTCTTGAAGCAACATTCCAGAGTCAGCCGTTATGAAGCCGCAGAACAAGCTGATGGTGGTTCTGGTGTGACTATTGCTTATATAGGTTAAGTGTTATGTAGTTACAATTTATGAATTGTAACTACGAAACACTTAACTATTCACCCATCAGAATTATTCTGGTAGAGCAATCCTAAGTTGACAAAGATATAGACAAGAATGTTTATATATCGACAAGTCTATACGTTTGGATGTATAAACTGGAGCGCCCGAGGCCTTACTTGTTGAAGTTTGTAAGCGTACCCAAGCG
>JAESGD010000105.1_pt1 | contig 51245 bp, 49 predicted proteins | sample 9269581 | NCBI WGS metagenome assembly JAESGD01 (sample SAMN14515903, study PRJNA621661) | algae metagenome | isolation source: Cyanomargarita calcarea GSE-NOS-MK-12-04C and co-occurring heterotrophs from... | place: USA: Grand Staircase Escalante National Monument, Utah | collected 2007-12-30 | reverse complement strand
GCTTGGATGACTTTCAGACGGAGGTCGTAACTGTAGGGTTTGGGCATCGAAATAAATGCGATCGCACGTAAGGAGCATTTGGGATTACTTCCAGTTTATACCATAACCGCCTTGGCGGTTGCTATAACTCATTTACTGGCAGCAAATCGCAATTATCCTTTGGAGATCCTACCGTCAGACCCAGAAATTTATGTTTTGGCAGACCAGCGCTGGCTCCGCTATGTATTGTTAAATCTAGTAGACACTTCTATTACTGCGATGGAGTCAGGGTGTATCCGTGTTTCTGCCAGTCCTAAACCTATAAATAATCTTGTTCATATTTGGCTGGATGTGCCGACTCATGCGGTCACAAGCAACGAACTGATAAATTTAATTGAATCAAAAGATAAGCAGAGTCAGATTGATCCGAAAAATACTCCTATGACACCAGGAATGAAGCTATTACTAAATCAAACTCTGCTGGAAGTGATGAATGGAAAGCTGGAAATTGTTCCTTATCCTACCACTAAGGATTCGTCTGAGCAGCTAACTCGCCTGCAATTGTCTATCCCTTCCGTGATTCCTGAAGCTGAACTTCTTTCTTCAGGTAAGGAATCAAGCCCGGTTTGATTCCATAACACCATCGTGGTGGTAGTGTTGCGCAAGAAACCAATTTTTTCGTAGAACTGTTGTTGATGAGTAGTTGTCAAATATACGCGCTCTACTCTGTAAATGCACGGTTGACTCAAAATAGTTTCCACCAACTTACTTCCCAGTCCACCGCCACGATAAGCTGGATGAATCACAACATCCCAAATCGTGGCACGGTAGATACCATCAGAAGTTGCCCTCGCAAAGCCAACTAGTTTCTCTCCATCCCAAATGCTAACCACTGAGTTACTGTTGGCAATAGCTATACTTAAATCTTCAATACTGCGCCCTTTTGCCCAAAAAGCTGCAATATTAAACAATTCCTGCAGTTGGTAAAGGTCAATTTCAGATTTGCGATCGCTAAATCTAACCTGGGAGTAATCCATCTATTATGTTGTCCTATTTCGGTAGTACCTTTGCTACCATCTAGTGTATCCATAGCAACTATTCTCAAATTTAATATTATTTCAAGGTTTACTGACAAATCCACTTCCACAAAGGATGGCTTGGACCTTGTTCGCGTATCCTCCAAACCTGTTTTTCTAGGCGTTGTAACTCATACTGTGGTAGTCCAAGTAGAATATTTCGACTTTGCCAAATTAAAACAGCCACAGTCATTCCTATACAGAAAGCTAAACCTAGGGTAGACAGTGGATGGTAGTAAAGTCCATACTTCACTGCCATCCAGGTAAAGTATTGTCGCCACAAAGTAATTTCTTCACGGAGATTCCACAACGCCAATGGTGCAACAGTCAACCACAATAAGCCGACAATCAACCATCTGCTGTATACAGTAAGTTGGTGTAGCTTTTGCACTTGTTTGGCAAAATGTGGGTCAGTATTGTCGATTTCAACCATAGGCTAGGGGGAGTGGGAGAACGATTGATTCTTCACTTCATTCTGGTGGACTCAAGTAGGAAGGACTAATTTGCAGACGCATCGATTACTTCTGCACTTGTTGGGGGGTTGGATGAGCCATTGCGTTCTCGCCACCAAACTAGTAGAGTACTGGCGATGAAAATACTTGAATACGCTCCCATCGTGAAACCAATCAGCAATGCTAGGGAAAAGTTATGCAGGGTTTCACCACCAAATAAAAATATCGAAAGCAAGGTCAGTAAGGTTGTTAATGTCGTGTTGATTGACCTTGCGAGAGTTTGATTCACTGCATCATCCACAATATCCGCAATTGGACGATTCGGATTTGTTTCTAGGGTTTCGCGGATGCGATCGTAAATCACTACGGTATCATTGACTGAGAAACCTGTAATTGTTAGCAATGCAACAATAAACAGACTATCTACTTCCGTGCCAAATACCAATCCCAGAATCGAAAAAATCCCGGTTGTGATTACCACATCATGCAATAGTGCCACGATCGCCAATATGGCATAGTCCAATTTGAAACGAAAAGTTAGGTATATAGTAATACCAGTAAAAGAAACTAGTAGGGCAAGAAGACCAGAGGTTAACAACTGTCGTCCGAGAGTGGGACCTACAGAGTCAATTTGGCTGTTTTGTCGATCTATAGTGCCGATTTTTTCAATGATGGTATTTTGCAACTTGGTGCGCTCGTCAACATCCAAGTTTTTTGTTCTAATTAATACCCCACTGTCTCCAACAAGTTGGATGCTGCTGTCACCCAACCCTTGGGATTTCGCTGCTTCCCGGACTGCGACGATATCAATTGGTTTGTCGCAGTTACCGGGTTTTGTACAATCTCGTTCTAACTGCAGCCGGGTACCACCAATAAAATCCAAACTTGGACGCAGTGGTGCCCGGATACTGGGATTTTGCCAAGATATGAACATGGAGATGATACCGGCGATGATAACAGCAGAGGAAAGTCCCCACCAAAGCGATCGCGATTTATTTATACTTAGCTTCATTTTGCCACCTCTACCTTTTTCGCAGTTGGCAGGTTGGGACAGTAAAGTCCTGGCTTCCGCAACCAGGGTATAGAAATTGCCAAAAACATAAATGTGCGACTGCAAGTAATTGCTGTAAACATACTCACACCTACACCCAAAGCTAAGGTAAGAGCAAAACCTTTCACCAAGCCAGACCCCAGCCAGAAGAGTGCCGCACAAGCAATCCAAGTAGTCACGTTACTATCTAAAATGCTGGAAAATGCACGATAGAAACCTGATTCCACAGAACGATACAGAGTTTTACCTGCTTGCAATTCTTCTCGTGTGCGTTCAAAAATTAGGACGTTGGCATCAACAGCCATCCCAATACTCAGAACAAAACCGGCAATTCCTGGCAGAGTCAAGGTGACACCTAATAAAGCAAAACTAGCCCAAGTTAACAAAGAATATACCAGTAAAGCTATATCAGCAATTAATCCCGGTAGTCGATAATACCACACCATAAAGATTAATACTAAACTCAGACCACCGATACCAGCATAAATACTGCGTTGAATACTGTCTTTACCCAAGGTTGCCCCAACGGTGCGGATTTCGGCTATTTCTACTGGTACGGGTAATGAGCCTCCCTTTAGCTGTACGCCTAAATCTTGCGCCTCTCTTGCCGTAAATCTACCTGTAATTGACGCAGCACCGCCAGTAATACCTGTAGCAGCAAATTTGGAATCAACAACGGGAGAGCTAATGATTTCATTGTCAAGAAAAATACCAATACCTCGCCCAGTACCAGCAAGGGTTTTCGTTATTTCGGCAAATAGTTCTCCACCTTTTTGGTCAAAACGAATAGCAATTTCCCAATTTTCACCTTGAGTCGGTTGACCGGAAGCATCTTCGAGGAATTTTCCCGTTAGTGGTGGATTTGTACTTTCAAATAATTCAGCGATCGCTTGATTACTTTTCTGTAATTCTGCTTTATTTTTCTCAATCGCTTCTTTATCCTTAGTTTTTAGCAACTCAGCCTGCTTGGCTTTTAATTCAGCACGAGAAGTTTGGAAAGCAAAAAGTTGGGTTTCTGTTCCCGGTTTTTGCTTTTTGAACTCTAACTGTGCCGTACCACCGAGTACTCTTTGAGCTTCTTCTGGGTCATTAACACCCGGTAACTGCACTAAAATCTTATCTGTACCAACTGCTTGGATCACTGGTTCCGAAACGCCAAGGCCGTTAATCCGACCTTCGACGACTTTTTTTACCGCTTCCAATTCCCGTTCGGTAATCTGCTTAATTTCCGGTGTTGTTTTCACCTGAATTGTCAGCTGCGAACCTCCTCGCAAGTCCAGTCCCAGAGGTATAGGAATTTTAAACGGAGGAATGGCAATGACCGCAATGGCGGCAATTACCAACAGTACAATCAAGGCTAATAGCGATCGCTGTCTTTGCATACCATAATTCGCTACGACAAACGCTATAATAGCGCTCTTTTAACAAGTTATGAGTAAAGAGTTAAGAGTTAGTGGTTGGTGGTTGGTGGTTAGTGGTTAGTGGTTAGTGGTTGGTGGTTAGGAGTTAGGAGTTAGTGGATATTTTTTACAACCAACAACCAACAACCAACAACCAACAACCAACAACCAACACTTAATTTAAACCCGCATGCCGACCATTTTCTCAACAGCTTCAACAATTTGCTCTGGTTGAACAATTGTTAATCTCTCCAACGCTCCGTTGTAAGGTGTGGGGATATCTTGGGAAGACAACCGCAGTACTGGAGCATCTAATTCATCAAATAGGCGATCGTTGATACTTGCAACTAATTCCGCACCAATACCGCCAGTTTTCATGCACTCCTCCACGATAATTACGCGGTGGGTTTTTCGGACAGAGGCACCGATGGTATCGAAATCTAACGGTTTTAGTGATATCAAGTCAATTACTTCTGGGTCAAAACCTTGTTTTTCTAAGGTTTTCATCGCTTGCATCACATGATGACGCATCCGAGAATAAGTTAAAATGGTGACATCCTTGCCGCTACGTACCACTTCGGCTTTATCCAAGGGTACTAGATATTCATGTTCTGGTAGGTCTTCTTTGAGGTTGTAAAGCAGTACGTGTTCAAAGAACAATACGGGATTATTATCGCGGATTGCGGATTTCAGAAGTCCTTTGGCGTTTTTTGGTGTAGAACAAGCGACTATCTTCAAGCCAGGAACCGCTTGAAAGTAGGCTTCTAGGCGTTGCGAATGTTCTGCACCGAGTTGTCTTCCGACACCACCAGGACCGCGAATTACCATCGGGATCTTAAAATTACCACCGGAGGTATAACGCAGCATCCCGGCATTATTAGAAATTTGGTTGAAGGCAAGTAATAAGAACCCCATGTTCATGCCTTCGATTATCGGTCGCAAGCCGGTCATCGCTGCTCCCACAGCCATCCCAGTAAAGCTGTTTTCTGCGATGGGAGTGTCTAAAACCCGGAGATCCCCATATTTTTTGTACAAGTCTTTAGTAACTTTGTAGGAGCCGCCATAGTGTCCTACGTCTTCCCCCATAACAAATACTGTTGAATCCCTTGCCATTTCCTCATCAATGGCTTCTCGCAGAGCGTTGAAAAATAGAGTTTCTGCCATTAGACCTTATAGTACGATTCTTGTTCTAGAATCTTATCGCGAGGAGAGGGAAAATACGGTGAGCGATTCTACCAACCAATTCAAAATGTCAAAAACCCGCACCCTTAGATTGGTCAGATGCCTGACTTCGCGAAGTCGGGCAGTGCGACTCGGAAGCCCCCCACCCCCAATTCTGGGGGAAAAGAGAATTCAAAGTAGAACTAGTACCCCACCACATTAATTTTGAGGGGTACACAGCCCCGCGATCGCATACTGTTCGAGAAGAAAATTCAAATTAGGACAAAATACCCCAGAATTGGCGGAGAATGAGAGCATCGCTAGTTCTCAACACTCAAAACAGGAGTTGTCACTGGAGCGATCGCATTGTCTGGAAAGCGTTTTGGTCTTCCTGGTTTCCGCTTGTGCCGTTGATTAATTGATTTTTCGCTTGCTCCTGCCAATTCTTCTGGTGTGCATTTGAATAATCGCAAAGCATCTAAATATTTTTTGGGTGTCATTGTCGGTTCAGTACGACCTGCTTCCCAGTTGCGAACGCTCGTTTCACTGATTGCAAGCCTGAAGGCAACTTCTGCACGACTCAATCCCGCCCTCTCTCTCAGGACTTGCATATCCATGTCTCGATGCTCCCTTTGCAAAATTTAGAACTAGTTTGTTAAATCAATTGACGTCTCAAAAGCCAACTGAAAAATATTTTATTAACTATATAATTTATAAGCGATCGCCTCCCCCTCTGGCAAATCACAAGCAAGACTTCCCTTATTCCTGTACGATATATGACTTCGCACAAGTCTTCTATCAAGACTTCAAGTCTTTGCGCTTGCTTGTGAAGAGATATTACAAACCAATGGTTAGAATCCCTAAGAAATCTTTTCAAAGAAGTTAGGGTGTTATACCAATTCTCTGTGAAGGTGCATATAATTTTTACCCCTCCAAACCTCCCCGTATGTCTTGGGGAGGGTGGGGTTTTTGTATGCATCTTCATTAAAAATGGTATTAGTTGTTAACTGCTAACTCCTAACTCCTAACTCCTAACTCCTAACTCCTAACTCCTAACTCCTAACTCCTAACTCCTAACTCCTAACTCCTAACTCCTAACTCCTAACTCTACTGCAACCACCTTGCTGCATCTTTCGCATGGTAGGTCAAAATTAAGTCAGCACCAGCGCGTTTAAAACCTGTTAAAGTTTCCATGACTATCCGCTCCTCGTCAACCCAACCGTTAAGGGCTGCGGCTTTAACCATGCAATACTCACCAGAAACGTTATAAGCTGCTACGGGAAGGTTGCAAGCTTCCTTGACGCGCCAGATAATATCCATATATGCCAATGCCGGTTTTACCATCAGCATATCAGCGCCTTCAGCGATATCAAGTTCAATTTCTTTGAGCGCTTCTCGGGCATTACCTGGGTCCATTTGATAAGTACGTCTGTCGCCAAATTGTGGTGCAGAATCTGCAGCATCGCGGAAGGGACCATAGTAAGCGGAAGCATACTTGGCAGCATAAGATAAAATTGGCGTATCTTCAAACCCAGCTTCATCCAATCCAGCGCGAATTGCACTCACAAAGCCATCCATCATCCCCGACGGAGCGATAATATCTACACCTGCTTTAACTTGAGAAACTGCTGTTTTCTTGAGTAACTCTAAAGTCGGGTCATTTAATACTCTTCCGCTTAAATCGCCCACTTGCAAATAACCGCAGTGACCGTGGCTCGTATACTCGCACAAACAAGTATCAGCAATTACAGTCAAATTGGGTACTGCTTCTTTGACTGCCGTCGCAGCTTTTTGGACAATGCCACAATCATGCCAAGCGCCGGTAGCGTCAACATCTTTATCTACAGGAATACCAAATAATATAATTGCGGGAATTCCTAGGTCATAAACTTCCTTTGCTTCCTCAACGATTTTATCTATCGAAAGTTGGAAGACACCGGGCATCGATTTCACTTCGTTCGCGATTCCTTCACCCTGTACAGCAAAAAGTGGGTAAATTAAATCGCTTGTTGTTAAAACAGTTTCGCGTACCATCCGACGTAGTTGAGGGTTAGTACGCAGACGACGGGGGCGATGTTGTGGAAACATAAAGTTTTATAAACTTAAAAACTTGCAAATGGACACAATAGAAAGCGTCGCAAATTTTGGGTACAAACTACAAGCAACGCTTAACGGCAACTTTATATTTTACAGGTTAAGGACTCTGTATCTAAGGAATTATATATAAATCGATATTGAATGAATGAAGGAAGAAGGAAGAAGGAAGAAGGAAGAAGGAGATTTATATATGTTGATTTCGACTCTCACTCAAAACAGACCACCTGCGTTCTTGTCGGGGTATTAAAAAGAACAGCTAGGATAAAAATTACTGCAAAATAATGATCAAAAAGGGAGTAGGGGGAGTACTAAACATTATCTATTCCCCATTCCCTACTTTCTACTCTTAAAAAATCCGGAAAATAAAAGGATAGCGGAAAGGTATATTTGTATCACTTAGAACATGGAAGAGCGCCCAAATTGTTAGCCCCCAGTGGAGTAAAAAACCTAAGCTTGCTAGGGGGAAGAGCAAACCCAAGGTTATCCAAAGTAGCACGGCAATAACGGTGCCATAGAACCATACATTAAAGTGAAAGTTAATCGATTCTTTGGCATTTTCCTTGACAACTGGGTCATCGCTCACAAACAGCATGGCAATAGGTACACCAACAGATACAAAGGTTGTACTAAAAAATATTGCTCCATGACACAGTGCTGATAGAAGCTTTCGCTTATCCGTGTCGTACATTCCTCTCTCCCATTAAGTCAGATTTTCAGTTATAGTAAGACCCTATCACGAGCATCGTTATCTTAAGATTAAAAGACTGTCTAAATTTGGGAAAAATTAAGTTAAATTAAGTAGCAAGCAAACATATATTATTATGTCAACTGAACTTCAGTCAGAGATTCATCAAGCGGTTGAAAACCGACGCAATTTTGCAATTATTTCTCACCCGGATGCTGGTAAAACTACACTTACAGAAAAGTTACTTTTATACGGGGGTGCCATTCACGAAGCTGGGGCAGTCAAAGCCAGACGGGCACAGCGAAAAGCAACTTCCGACTGGATGGCGATGGAACAACAACGAGGTATTTCTATTACCTCAACTGTATTGCAGTTTGAATACCGCAACTGTCAAATTAATCTTTTAGATACACCTGGTCACCAAGATTTTAGTGAAGATACTTACAGAACTTTGGCGGCTGCAGATAATGCAGTGATGTTGATTGATGCTGCCAAAGGTTTGGAGCCCCAGACGCGGAAGCTGTTTGAGGTATGTAAATTGCGCGGTATACCAATCTTTACTTTTATTAATAAACTTGACCGTCCGGGTAGAGAACCTTTGGATCTGCTAGACCAGATTGAGCAAGAATTGGGTTTACAGACCTTTGCAGTAAATTGGCCAATTGGAATGGGCGATCGCTTTAAGGGTGTGTTTGACCGAGAAAAAGAGCAAGTTCATTTATTTGAACGTAGTGCCCACGGTAGCCGAGAAGCCCGCAATACGATATTAGACTTGGGTGATGCGAAAATTGAGCAGCTTTTAGAAGAAGAACTTTATTACCAGCTAAAAAACGATCGCGAACTTTTATCTGGAGTTGGACCGGAACTTGATTTAGAGTTGGTGCATCAAGGGAAAATGACACCAATATTTTTTGGCAGTGCGATGACCAACTTTGGGGTTGAGTTATTCCTGAAATACTTTCTAGACTACGCCCTGAAACCCGGCTCTCATAACAGTAGCGTCGGTGAAATGCCCCCGACTTACGAAGAATTTTCCGGTTTTGTATTTAAACTCCAGGCAAACATGGACCCTAAACACCGCGATCGCGTGGCGTTTATCCGCGTCTGTACGGGTAAATTTGAAAAAGACATGACGGTAAACCACGCTCGCACGGGGAAAACAGTCCGTTTGTCACGTCCGCAGAAACTTTTTGCCCAAGAAAGAGAATCAATTGATTCAGCCTATCCTGGTGATGTCATTGGTTTGAATAATCCCGGAGTTTTTGCGATTGGTGATACAATTTACACCGGACAAAAATTAGAATATGAGGGAATACCGTATTTTTCACCGGAATTATTTGCGACTCTGAGAAACCCGAACCCTTCCAAATTCAAGCAATTCCAAAAAGGCATTTCCGAATTGCGGGAAGAAGGAGCGGTGCAAATTATGCACTCAGTGGATGAAGCCAAACGCGATCCAATTCTGGCAGCAGTCGGTCAGTTGCAATTCGAGGTAGTGCAATTCCGCCTGCAAAATGAGTATGGAGTAGAAACCCTGCTAGAATTACTGCCCTATAACGTCGCTCGTTGGGTTGACGGTGGTTGGGAAGTTTTGGATAAGGTGGGACGTTTATTCAACAGCACAACCGTTAAAGACAGTATGGGACGCCCAGTATTATTGTTCCGCAATGAATGGAATTGTCAACAATTAGAGGGTGACCATCCAGAATTGAAATTAAGCGCGATCGCCCCAGTGCTTTCGGGTCAACCAGTAGATAGTTAGGAGTTAGGAAGAGCGGAGTTAGGAGTTAGGAGTTAGGAGTTAGGAGTTAGGAAGAGCGGAGTTAGTGGTTACAACTGTCAACTAACAATTAACAGTTAACAATTAACAATTAACAATAAAAAAAATTCTATGTCTTCACATCTAGAATCGTCTTTAGAGGCTGGTTTAACCGCCCTCAAACAAGAAGATTACCAAACTGCGATCGCTATTTTAGAAGTAGTTGCTGCAAAAGAACAATCTACACCATCTGGCATACAAGCCTCCATTGGTTTGGTTGTAGCTTATGGCCGCAGCGGTAATATTCCGGGAGCGATCGCCTTATGTGAGACTTTAACTCAAAGCAATAATCTGCAAGTTAGAGATTGGGCCGTTCGCACCCTTATTCCGTTGACAATTCGCCGTCCAAGTGCATCGGCCCCAGTAGTAGATACCGGATTTGTGCCCTTTGATAATTCACTTTCAACTCCTGACCCAGTAAATTTTATATCCCCCAAAGAGCTAGATAATGCAGTAGCGCCGACTTCTGAACTGGGTAGTGCGATGGTACAGGTCAGCCGGGGGCAATCAAAAGCACATAAAATCAATTGGCGACAAGCTCCTAGAACAAAAGTCTGGCAACCTCTGCCGAAATCTAAATTTGACTTGATACCGTTGCGGCTTTTGGCTTTTGGAACATTCATTGCTCTATTTTGGGTGATGCGAGAATTGCTTATTTTGGTGTTTGGTTTCATCAACGATATCTTGGTCAAACTGCCTTTTTTAGAGCCAATCCAACTTTTCTACCGTGACACTACCCCCTGGTTGCTGGCATTGCTATTTATCTTGATGGGAATCTCTCCTTGGTTGCTCGATTGGTTGTTTACAAATTTGTACGGGCAGCGAGAAATAGATCGGGAGGGTTTAAATCTTTACAGTCACGAAGCAGTACGGGTGCTACATCGCTACAGCCACCAACGAGGTTGGAAGTTCCCGAAATTGCGGATTTTGCCCATAGCTGCACCTCTAGCAATAACTTATGGCAATCTTCCCCGAAATGCCCGAATTGTCGTCAGTCAGGGTTTGTTACAACAACTGGCAGATGATGAAATTGCCGCCATTTACGCCACTCAACTGGGGCATATTCGCCATTGGGATTTTATGGTGATGTCTGTGTTGCTGTTGGTGACAATTCCGGTTTACAGGTTATACTTGAATCTCTCGAACTTAGCAGACGGAATATCGCTGCAATTTGGGCGGATGTTGGTAGGAATGGTCGCGAATCTAGTCTACCTAGTTTGGTGTTTACTCACAGGTACTGCTTTACTTAACTCCCAAGTCAGGAATTATTATAGCGATCGCTTCGGCTGTGACCTCACAGGTAATCCCAACGGTCTAGTGCGTGCTTTACTGAAAATTGCCATTGGTGTTGCTGGTGATATCGAGAAACAACAACAAACCACCTGGCAGCTAGAAAGTCTAAATATCCTCGCACCAGTAGGCTATCAGCAGAGCTTGAGTATAGGCAGCATTGCTCCTAATGTCTCCTTTGAATCTTTATTAATGTGGGACTATCTCAATCCCTATAGCCGCTGGTTTACCATCAACAATACCCATCCAATGATTGGCGATCGCGTTTACCGTTTATGTAAAATTGCCCGTAATTGGAACATAGAACCGGAAATATATATCGATTTGGAGCAGCCATTGAGGGTTAAACGTCAATCGTTTTTGTTACAAATAGCTCCCTTTGTGGGAGTACCCTTGGGTATTTCGTTCGCAGTTTTAATTTGGCTGGTTTGGCATTTAGCATTCGCACTTAAAATTTTAAACCTGAAGTGGATATACGAGGATTGGTCTTTTATTACAGGTTGTCTGCTTATCGGCTTTAGCATCGGTACCTTGATGCGGATTAATTCCTTTTTTCCCCAAATCAAAGGCCAAGAAGTGCAAACTGAGGAACGTCTAGCCAACCTATGCGCCAACCCGTCAGCTCTTCCCATTGATTGCATCGGCGTGCGTCTTGTTGGCAAATTATTAGGTCGTCGCGGCACTAGCAACTTGTTGGGGCAGGATTTAATGCTCCACTGCAATATTGGTCTGGTAAAATTACACCACATTTCCTGGGGGGGGCAATCAGTCCATATTCAAGACTTTATTGGTCGGCAAGTTAGCGTCACAGGCTGGTTTCGGCGCAGCGCAACTCCCTGGATCGATATCCAAACCTTACAAAGTCAAAGCGGTAAAACCATTAATAGCCCACATCCCATCTGGTCTACAGTTTTGGCAGTCGCCACCGAAGCTTGGGGAGCATATATTCTGCTTAGGGGTTAGTTGTTAGCTGTTATTTGTTATTTGTTATTTGTTGAATACTAACCCGCAACCCTGAACCTTGAACCCTGAACCTTGAACCACCAACCACCAACCAAATCAAATCCGTTAATGTTACATTTATTTACACAACGCCAGTAATAGACATATACTCAATATCTTAGGTTAGTTAATTGTCTGCTAGCGCCAAGAAATCCCCCTTTTGTTGCAACACAGCATTCGACTAACCAGGCATCAGGTGGTTTTTGTTTTTCAAATGCGAACATGAAGAAAAAGTGTATTTTATGTTACGATGCAATAATGCAACTGCCGGAAATGTGTAGATTGAACTAGCTACATATAGAATACCGTGATAATGTAAAGAATGGTGTTTAATTTTCCGGACTAAAAGCATTGAATTGGTTTATTGCTTGTGACAGTAAACTGTTGGATTTACAAATCTTATAATTAAGGTGTTATTAGCGTTGTACACGCTTTCTTATTAAACAAGCTTGAACCTGGTAAAAAACTGTGTTGCATAGTTTGACAGTTTAGAGTAAAAAAATTGGTTTGTGGCAATGTTGTGAAATAGCATCTCTCAAGAGCCAAATCCAAGTAATTGGTTTTTTTGCCCGGTCATGTTCATTAACTGTTGGAGGTATAGTCCATGTCCATTCGCCTATATATAGGTAATTTGCCAAAAGAAGAAATAGATCGCCAAGAGTTGCAAGCAGTTTTTGCAGCAGAAGGCGAAGCTGTCACGACTAAATTGATTAAAGACCGGAAAACCGGAAAATGTCGTGGCTTCGGCTTTTTGACAGTCAACAATGACGAGCAAGCTGACGAAATTATTGAAAAGTATAACGGTCAGATGTTCAAAGATTCTCCTATTAAGTTAGAGAAAGCATTACCTCGCACCAAAGGAGAAGAAGGCGATGAGCAGCAGCCAGCGATAACAACTGCTACAACGGCAACAGCTACTCCCAAGCCAGTAATTAATGCGAATGCAGGCGCTTCTAGGGGAGAGGGTAGTAATGCTGGTGGCGGTGGCGGTGGCGGTGGCGGTAGTAGCAGCAGCCGACGTGACAAGAACTCTAAAAAGTCTCGTCGTGGCGGTAGTTCGACTCGTGAAACCACTACCTCCTCGACAGGAGATGATACCATTCGTCCAGATCCGCGTTGGGCAACTGAATTGGAGAAGCTCAAGCAAATGCTAGCAGCACAAACCACAAATTAAATCAAGATGATAAACCGTTAAAAGTTAAAAACCATTTTCTGATTTTTAACTTTTAACGGTTGATTCGCGATTTAGTTTGCTTGCTGTTCGATAATTTCTGCCCACGTCTAGCCTCAGTTATCTGGTTAAGTTAACCATCGCGACTTTGAGGGGCAAGGAAGAGTCAAAGGAAAAAGGCGCAAGGATTAATTTCTTTCTCTCCCCAAAGAATAGTTACATGAGCGCATAGTCAAATATATTCAAACATCAACTATCTACTCAGTTTGAGTTATTAACTAACCGATGTGGAACTACACAACCCATAATCCCCTGGCACAGAAGCATTGGGGAATTCTTTTATATCATAGATTAAGGCTTACTTAATATGAGTGAGGTGGTTTTTAAAAAACTCTCAACTTCAAATATAGCACTTTATTATAAATACCTAGAATTGAGTATATTTTTTGTACAGTTTTGTAATACCCAAATGCGGGAGCATAGTCAGAAGGTTTCATATAAGCCGTCTATGTAAGACTACATCAGACTATGCTAACCTGCAAAATGAATGAAGTTATATTATACCCCGACAAGAAAGACGATCGCCCGTTTTGAGTAGACTCCGGTGGACAAGCAAGTTTTACAGATCCTCAAATTTAGACGACATTTTTTGTTGATTTTTCCCGCAGGGTAGCCTGTCCACGGGAGTCTAAATTTGGTGCAGGGTCTGAATTCACATATATAAACCTCTTCCTTCTTCCTTCTTTAATCCTTGAGGATGAGATCGTTGCAGACTCAAGAAAGCTTGCGAGTTTGAAAATTTTCTTAACATTGAGCAATAAAAATTTTTTATACTTGCAGCAAAATGTAATTTTTTATAAAGAAATGTATTCTACGATACAAAAATATTAGATATTTTAAATATAGTATAAAACCCAACTTAACATTTCAACCGCAAAGTTGTTTGAAAGCTTCCCGGGAAAAAGGGATTGTTGTGAGTGTTTAAATTTAAAGATATATACCGATAGATACATTGCCTTTTTCCGGGAAAAATGCTCAGATAACTATTGATGTTTTGAGTTTTTAAAAGAACAAATTCGCAATCTTTTTGCGCTTTTAAAACCAACTATCTAGGCATAAACTTAAGTAAAAATCTAGTGTCATAGTCGTAATTATGACTGTAGAAATTGGCTTTACTTATCATATACATTAGATATAAATATATCATTGTATATATAAGAATTTCAATATAAATACTGGATAATGGGAGGTATTTCTAGTAGTAGATGTATAAAAATAATTCGCATATTAAATTAAAATGAAGAATAATCAAAGTTTTCCGACGCTTGGTGTACGAGGGACAAGCGCCGACTTGGGAACAGGCTCAAACCTCGTTAAAACAACACACGAACCAACTATGAACTCTAGAACCACAAAACGCATCGCTTTGATTTCAGTCCACGGCGATCCGGCGATTGAAATTGGAAAAGAAGAAGCTGGGGGACAAAATGTTTATGTAAGAAACGTGGGTGAAGCATTAGGACAACTGGGATTGCAAGTTGATATGTTTACCCGTAGAGTAAGCGCCAAACAAGACGTAATTGTTCAACATACTCCCAACTGTCGAACGATTAGATTGGAAGCTGGCTCTCTGGAGTTTGTACCCAGAGACGACCTGTTTGGATATTTGCCAGAATTTGTCGATAACTTTTTAAAATTTCAACAAGAAAACGGTTATAGCTATCCTTTAGTTCACACAAACTATTGGCTTTCTAGCTGGGTAGGAATGCAACTGAAAAAAATCCAAGGCAGCAAGCAGGTTCATACATACCACTCCTTAGGAGCAGTTAAGTACAACACAATTGAAAATATTCCTTTGATCGCCAATACCCGGCTAGCGGTGGAAAAAGAACTGCTAGAGACAGCAGAAACAGTTGTGGCAACCAGTCCGCAGGAAAGAGCGCATATGCGGCAGCTTGTTTCGACTAAAGGAGAAATCGAAATTATTCCTTGCGGCACAGATATTGAACGCTTTGGTTGTATTGCTCGTGAGGCTGCAAGAACCTATTTAGGAATTGACAAAGAAACTAAAGTTGTTTTGTATGTAGGACGTTTTGACCATCGCAAGGGGATCGAAACCTTAGTGCGTGCCGTAGGAGAGTCACAGTACCGTAATAGCGGTAAGTTACAGTTGATTATTGGTGGTGGCAGTGTTCCGGGTCAAAGCGACGGTATTGAGCGCGATCGCATTGAGAATATTGTCAAGGAATTGGGGATGAACGATTTCACAACATTCCCCGGTCGTCTGAGTCAGGAAATCCTCCCAACTTATTACGCTGCGGCTGATGTGTGCGTTGTCCCCAGTCACTACGAACCCTTTGGATTGGTGGCAATTGAAGCAATGGCAAGTGGTACTCCTGTGGTTGCAAGTGATGTTGGCGGACTTCAGTTTACCGTAGTTCCTGAAGAAACGGGTTTGTTGGCACCAGCACAAGATGTATCGGCTTTTTCTTGTGCAATCGACCGAATTCTTAACAATCCCGAGTGGCGAGACGAATTAGGTAAAGCTGGTAGAAAGCGAGTTGAATTGAAGTTTAGTTGGGTTGGTGTTGCAAATCAGTTGGACGAGCTTTACGTTAAAGTTTTGCAGCCAGCACCAATACCAGCCAAAGAGGTGGTTTTAGTTAGCAAGTAGTCCATTAGAGTAACTTTGATGGATAACTGAATGCACGGGTATTATTTATTATCCATCAAAGTTTTCCTATGAACGCTCGGCTAATTATTGATTGCTCATTCTAATAGCGACATAACGCAAGCACTTACTTCTCAGTTCACTAACAATTCTACGTATAAATACTAGTGTGGCTGAAATGATGATTTAAGTATTTTACGTAGATAATGCAAAAACTTTATTACTAATCAAAGCTTCTGCAAAATATAACCTTTTTTTATCGCCATCGGCAAAATCCAATTTTAAAATCCCTACGCTCATTGACTTGATTGATATTATTAGTATACTTTTAATTGTTTGAGCAAGAATTAGCTATTAATTATACCGTTTAAATGCCAGTATGTAAATATTCGTTGATATTATTTACAATCAATCTAAGTAACAGCATTTTCCAGGAAATACAATGCTTTCTTTCATAAATAAGCACAAATCTTTTATTGTTTTAGGATTAGCTGTCAGTGGGTTGTTTATAGCACCAAATCAGGTTAAAGCTTTTAACCCCGTTGATAGAACCAACCTTACTGACACGGAGTTTGAGGATATACTTCGGAAGGGAGAATTTACAGAATCATTCGTTGCCGAAGGTCGTATTGGGAATAATGGCTTAGGAGGTAATGGAGAGCAAGAATTTGGTATCAATACACCGATTACACCCAAGCCTGATGGTACTTTGACAGATGCTACGACTATAGCGAAAGGCGATCGCACTTGGGTTAGTGGTAGCTTGGTAGACTTTGCGCTGGAATATACAGGAAGTCAAATTAACTATACAGTTGGGGAGCAATTGCTGAGTAACACTTCTTTTAGCGGTGAAGTGACAGATATTTTCCTCCGCACTTTTGCACAAAGAGATAGCACAGATGGTAGCAATTCAAACAAAGATAACTTTGTCGGGTTGAGTAACCTTTTATTATTTGAAAAAGGAACCACCCAAGGAAAGACTATTAACAGTTTGTCTTCTTCAGGTGCAACCACCAGCGACACAGACTATGCTCAACTCAGTGGCATATCCTCTGGATTCAAGCTTACAGGCAAAGCAGCGATGAGTTGGGCAGGTACAACACCTTCCCGTTCAAACTTGGCTTATCAAATTAAAGTTGGTAACACTCCTCAAAAGAGAAAAGTACCTGAACCTGGAATGTTGGGTGCTATCTTCGTGGCTGGACTTGTCGGCGCACGTTACAGTAAAAGAAACAAAGCCGCAATCCTTTAAGAAAAAACCGATAAACGGTCATATACACGCTGATTTCCAATTGGCGTGCATATGACTGCTTTTAATCAATAATTAAAGCTATACTTACCATCACAGCTTGTTCGTCAAGAATTATTTGTTTTGCAACCAGTTGACTTTACCACTCTGACAGCCGCTTGTAGTGAAATACGTACTGGCTGGTTACCATCACGTTTAGAGCAAGTTTATCAGCGCGATCGCTATACTATTGCGATCGCATTACGCACTCTGAAAACTCGGGGTTGGCTAGAAATATCTTGGCATCCCCAAGGGGCACGCATTCACATAGGCTCACCACCACCGCGATCGCCTGACACTTTTACTTTTAGCCAACAGCTAGTACATCAGTTGGGTGGTTTGGCTTTGGTAGAAATTCAGGCGATCGCACCTTGGGAACGTGTTATTGATTTACAATTTGCTCGTCGTCCGGGTGAGTCCGCACTGTATCACCTGTATGTGGAAATTATGGGCAAATTCAGCAATGTCATTCTTACCGACGCTAACAATCAGATTATTACCGTTGCCCATCAAGTTGGTCAGCAAAAATCCAGTGTCCGGACTCTCCTCACCGGACAATCTTATGAAACACCACCAAATCAAACTGCAGCTATACCCAGTTTGAACGAATCCCAAGAACGCTGGCAAGAACGGGTAAGTTTAGTTCCAGGTGCGATTAAGCGTCAGTTGTTGAAAACTTATCGCGGTTTGTCTCCAGTACTGCTAGAGTTGATGGCGCAAGCAGCAGGATTAGATTCAGAAGCAAATACAGATACCCTCAAACCAGAAGATTGGCTCTTCTTGTTTCAACGTTGGCAAGAATGGCTGGAAGCTTTAGAATCCGATAACTTTTACCCCGCTTGGACAAAAACAGGATACACTGTCCTACCTTGGGGTGCGGTTGAACCAGTAAAAACTATCCAAGAAATACTCAACCGCTACTACACTGACCAGCTCAACCTACAGATATTTTCTCAACTGCGGCATCAGTTGACTCAGAAGCTTAATAATATTTTAGAAAAATTGCGCCTCAAAGGAAAAACTTTTTCAGATCGCTTGCAGCAGTCAGATAATGCAGATGAATATCGCCAAAAAGCAGACTTGTTAATGGCGTATTTGCAAGAATGGCAACCAGGGATGCAAAAAATTACTCTGGCAGATTTTGAAACTGGTAAACCAATCGCGATCGCCTTAGCACCAGATAAAAATGCGGTGCAAAATGCCCAAAGTTTTTACAAACAGAACCAAAAACTCAAACGTGCCCGCACTGCTGTTGAGCCTCTACTAGCTGAAGTCAAAGCTGAGATTGACTATCTAGAACAAGTGGAAGCTGCTATTTCTCAGATAGATAACTACCAAACACCAGAGGATTTAGAAGCTTTAGAGGAAATTCGTGAGGAGTTAGTACAACAAAAGTATCTAGATGACCCAGAATACCGCAGCCGCAGTACTTTAGAAATCGATGGTAGCACAAACTTTTATCGTTACCGCTCTCCCAGTGGGTTTGAAGTCTTAATTGGACGCAACAACCGCCAAAACGACCAATTGACTTGGAGGGTAGCTGGGGATTATGATTTGTGGTTTCACGCACAAGAAATACCTGGAAGTCATTTGCTGTTGCGTCTCACACCGGGTGCTTTTGCAGAAGAAGCTGATTTACAATATGCTGCCAATCTCGCAGCGTACTACAGCCGCGCCCGTCAAAGTGACCAAGTACCAATAGTTTACACTCAACCAAAGCACCTTTACAAACCCAAGGGTGCAAAACCAGGAATTGTGATTTACAAACAAGAACGTATTCTTTGGGGACAACCGCGATTGGTTAGGGAGTTAGGAGTTAGGAGTTAGGAGTTAGGAGTTAGGAGTTAGGGAGTTAGGAGTAAACAACTAACCACTAACAATTTCTAGCAAATTAAACTATTCTTAAAGATAGAGGCTAATTTATTAAAGCAATATCTTTTTTTTGAGAAAACTAGACAAAAAATCTGTGTTGACTGTTACAATATTGTTAAGAAAGATTGCCTGCTGCGTTTTGGGAACGCTGAGAATTGGCTTGACTCTATCGAGAAGACAACGCGAAGAAAAATTCTTCCAGACCAGCTGTGGTAGGCTGGTCTTTTATTATTTTTATGACTTTAACCTGTACCCAGATTAATTATTTTGTTTGTTAAGCGAATAATTCCATTATACATGGTAGTTCTAGTATTTTCACGTAAAAAAGACAAAAACGCTAAAAAAAATTTTGCGTCTTGCCTTAAATATAGGCGATGTTATGTGTGTGAGAAGCCGTAGAATATTCGCACTTAATTAGAACTAGAAACTAAAGGTAGTCCTCAATGCCCCAATGACAACATCGTCATTATTATTATTATGGTCTGGTGCTGTGAGCCAGATAACTCCAGGGGTAATAGTGATATTGTCGCTGACTTTGTACTGGTAAAACGCCTCAACGTGATAGGAAGTATCTCTGTCTTTGTCTAATCCTTGAATGCTGGAACTTGTAACTTTAGGTTCCATCCCCAGAATTATGCCAGCTAAGTTACCTTTTTTACCAAGGTCGGGAAAGCCGAGAGTGACTGCATAATTCCAAATATCAACTTCCCCACGGTTAGGAAAGCCTGCTGTTGTAGCAAGGGTTCGAGTATTGGTGTATCCAGCCCAACCACCTAAGACAAAGTTATCGCTCAGGCCTATAGATGCTTCAATACCGTAGGAATTACTGCTAGATGCGATGTCAGAGAGGGTTTGTGTAATTTCTCCTGCACTATCACCGGCTTGTATAGTCTCTCCAACGTTAAAAGTAGCCCTATTACTACCAGTGAGTAGTCCCTGTTTGTAGGAATTGATGTAAGTTAAACCTATAGAGATGCGATCGCTTGGTTTAAGGGTTAGCTGTGCCAACGCACCGTATGAACCATTAAATAACCCACTTCCTTGACTGGGGTCATTAGGTGAAGCTGCCAAATAACCTAAACTTAGTGCCAATTTATCCCCAAAATCGTGGGTGATTCCCAACCCTGCACCATTTGTTTGACCATAAATGGGGTTGCGAGTGCCAAAGGTAGACAAAGCCCCAAATGCACCGTCTCCGTCAAATATATTGATTGTGCTGGCAAGGTCATCTGCTGCGGCTGCATTCGCAAACACTTTCACCTGAGTATCTTTACCAAGGGGAAATCCATACCATAGTGCATCGATAGAGGCATTAGTGTTAGCTTCTGCACCACTATTGCCACTGGCAAAGAATAGGTTTCCTTCGTTCGTGCCAATGTTAGGGGTAACAATATTATTAGCCTGGATTCTGGTGAAGAGTGTATCTTGACCTGTGAAACTGCTTACTAATTCGATACGGGCTCGCACCCCCAGAGTTGTATTATTGTCGGTGATTTCCTCTTCGTTAACTCTTTGACCACTCAATACATCGCTAATAACTCCGACAACTTGTCCTTGTAGTTTAGTAGTGGTTGAAAATCGATTGGCTTCCAACTGGGCAGTTTTCGCTTCCACTGCATCCACTCGACCCCGTAATGTTGCTAGTTCTGGGGCAAATTGTTCTTGCAGCTTTTGAATTCTCGCTATATCTTGCTTACTCACCAAACCATCGGTAGCGGTTGCAATCAATTCACCGACACGATTTAAACAAGCATTTAAACCCGCAGCAAATTCATATCGCGTCATCGCCCGATTTCCGCGAAATGTGCCATTTGGGTATCCTGCAATACACCCGTAGCGCTCCACCAGCGATTGCAATGCTTGAAAGGCCCAGTCTGTTGGTTGTACGTCTGACAACTGAGACACAGATGTTACTTGTGCCATTGCATTGAAAGAAGGTATATTTTCAGCTTCGGGTGTTGGTATTTCACTTGCAACTGCTGCACCACCAACAACTAGCATTGCACAAAAAAGTGCTGGACTGACCAACAGAGAGTTCCAGAATCTTTGCATTGTTTTCCCTCACACTAATTTTTTGTTATCGGCGATAGTGTGCTTTTCTACAAGCACATTTTATTAAAAACTATTCTCAATTAATTTACCATTAGTATGCTTTTTTTTAACTATTATTTTAAGAACTCATAACTAATAAGTAAGACTATATATAGACAAATGTATCGCGAACGCTTAGATTAAATTTTAGTAATATGCTATGTAACGAGAATCATTATACTACAATTGGAATAAGTCTTATTGTCAATAGTGAGATATGCAAAGACAAATTAAAAGGTCAACTCTCATGCCGAAGGGTAGACGGACTCGTCGCAAAGAAAAGTAACAAGAATATGGCTGATATTATAAATAAACATCACAGCTTAGATGCGTTTGCCTGAAATCTTCTTACGCACGCTTGCTTTAATCGCATCTCACAATCTACACCAAATAGCAAAAAAACCTTAATTACCGTTTAATTTGCTTAAGAAAGTCAGGAACTAACAAAGATTGCGCTAATTCACCTTGTTTATTATAAAATTTTATTTGACCTTGTTCATTACATAACCATACTTCAACAGCTTGAGCTTCTAAATATAATTTTTTCTTGAATTCAATTTCATCCAACGAGTTGCCAGCGGATTTAACTTCTATACAAATTTCTGGTGCAATAGACGCTGATACTTCATCTTGAATTTTATCAAATCGGTTCTCTGAACACCAGACGACATCAGCAACTTTAACCCCATCTGATGTATTGATTGCACATTCTGGCATCACTTCCCCAGTATTCAATAAAGATTCTAATAGACGTTGGATTCTTCCTTGATAAAAAGAATGTTTAATCTTTACTGGACTCATTACGATTTGCCCCCATTTATTTAATTCAATCTTGAAGGGTAAATCTTGTAACTGTTTATGTTCACAAACTTCTTCCCATCTCATAGTTAATTACCTGTAGTGATTAATCCTATCTTAACTCACGAGCGGGATGTCTAAATCTAAAATTGCATCTTCATAATATTTGGCTGACGGGGAAGTTACGAAAATTACTCTTATTAAAATTTCCTCATCAAAGCGATCGCGTCAGCGGTGCGAAGCAAATCACCCCTCACTACAAAAAGCGAACGCCTCTCTCATCACAAATTCATACATAAACTCATTACAAAGGATGGAAACAGTGTCAGCTTGAGTTTTCACAATACCTAATACTTTAGGTTGCTTAAGCATACCCCCCAACGCTTAAGCAACCTATTATAAATATTCCCCCTTACCTACTTACAAAGATCAATTCGGAGAACATCTATTACAGAAATTTGGGCTGAATTTACATGATGGTGCTTGTGTCAATGCATAAGATGTGCAATAAGGAAAAGTTGTTAGTTCACCTCTTGCTTTTCGCGAACTCGACACTTTTTGTAATGGCTTAATCCGCTTGACTTCATGACCTGTGATTATAGATAACACTTTTGGGAAAGTCAAGCAAGCAGCGACATTAACTAAAGTGAGAAATAAAGCATCCGTTAAAGCCATAGGTAATCACTGTATGAATGAAAATAGGTAGTTGCTGTTTTTCACCAAGCGGACAATTTATGGAAGCAGAAGAAAAGATAGACAATGCATTGTTTTATGTCTATATAACTTGAGTTTACCATAAGTTAAAAGTAATATATCGATTCAACCATCAAGCTTGTGAGAGGCATTCGTAACTGTGTCTTGTGGAAATAGGCTATTTTAACTTGATGGTGGAATCTCTAAAGAAGCAAAATAGATTTAAAAGTAGTAGGTAACGTGTGATGTCGAAAACCCAGGCTTATAGTTCTTTATTGCCAGATATCAACGACCAAGAACGTTTAGAATTAAAGCGTTTGATTGATTATTCAAATGCGCGATCGCTTCCGGAAATTTGGCAGTTGGTAGCAAAGCGAGTTGGTAATGTTGTGGCTCTACGCGACCCTCATTCTAAACTGGAGAGTGTTTTAAATTATACTGAATTAGCGGAAAAAATTCAGCAATTTGCCATAGGTTTGCAAGCGTCTTCCGTGAAAGCTGGTTCGCGCATCTCCCTAATAGCAGATAATTCTCTTCGTTGGTTGATTGCCGACCAAGGAATTATGATGGCTGGGGCAGCTAATGCGGTGCGTAGTTCCCAGGCAGAACGAGAAGAGTTGCTATTTATTTTGGCGAATAGTGGCAGCAACGCTTTAGTCGTGGAAGATTTAAAAACGCTGAATAAGCTGTACGAAGGTTTGAAGGATTTACCAATTGAATTGGTAATCTTACTTTCCGATGAAGCACCTCCAACAGAGGAAAGCATAAAAGTGCTGAACTTCCAGCAGTTAATGTCCATTGGGGCACAGCATAATCTGGAACCAGTGGAGTTAACCCCCGATACCTTAGCAACTTTAATTTATACTTCAGGAACTACGGGAAAACCCAAAGGTGTGATGCTGAGTCACGGAAATTTAATGCACCAAGTTAATTCTCTTGGAGCAGTTGTACAGCCGGAAGCAGGAGATATTGTCCTGAGTATTCTTCCTACTTGGCACAGCTACGAACGGAGTTGCGAGTACTTCTTGCTTTCTCAAGGTTGCACGCAGATTTATACGAATTTGCGCTCTGTAAAGCTCGATTTAAAAGAATTTAAACCCCACTACATAGTATGTGTACCGCGCCTGTTGGAATCGATTTATGAAGGAGTGCAAAAGCAATTTCGCGAACAATCAGCCTCGAAACAGCGCCTGGTAAACTCTTTGCTGAATATTAGTGAAAAGTACGTTAAAGCACGGCGCTTGGCACAAGAATTGAGTTTAGATAATCTATACCCAAAAACGTCCGAGAGACTCACAGCGAGCCTGAAAGCATCAGCATTATCCCCCCTCCATGCGTTGGCAGAAAAACTGGTTTATGGCAAAGTACGAGAAGCAACAGGGGGAAGAATCAAACAGATGATTAGCGGTGGTGGTGCGCTTCCTAGGCATATTGATAACTTTTTTGAGATTGTCGGTGTAGACATTTTAGTCGGTTATGGCTTAACCGAAACTTCTCCTGTAACTCATGCCCGTCGTCCTTGGCGAAATTTACGGGGTTCTGCCGGACAACCGATACCCAGTACATCGATTAAAATAGTAGACCCAGAAACTCGCCAAGAGATGGCAATAGGAGAACGTGGCTTAGTTCTCTTGCGAGGGCCGCAAATCATGCAAGGTTATTATCAAAACCCAGAGGCCACCGCCAAAGCAATTGATTCAGAAGGTTGGTTTGATAGCGGAGATTTGGGTTTCGTGACACAGCAAAATGATTTAGTGCTGACCGGACGGGCAAAAGATACGATTGTATTAACCAATGGAGAAAACATTGAGCCGACACCGATTGAAGATGCCAGCTTGCGATCGCCCTACATCGACCAGATTATGCTTGTCGGGCAAGACCAGCGCAGCCTTGGTGCATTGATTGTACCTAATATCGAGGCTCTAGAAAAATGGGCAGAAAGTCAGAATCTAGAACTATGTATTAAAAATGACAATGTTCTTCAGACAACCAGTCAAAAAATACACCTGGGGAGTAAAATAATCCAGGATTTGTTTCGGCAAGAGTTGAATCGGGAAGTGCAAAATCGTCCAGGTTATCGACCGGATGACCGCATAGGCTCGTTCCAACTAATTCTTGAGCCATTTTCCATTGAGAATGGGATGATGACGCAAACGTTAAAAATTCGCCGACACGTTATAACAGAACGCTACCGCGATATTATTGACGGCATGTTTGCCTAGTTATCTCAATTGCAAACTGTAGAGTGAACGGAAAAACTTTTTTATGGATGTCTCCAAACAACTGCTCTTAAAGCGCATTGTTAATGTCAAGGCGATCGTTACTCCTCTGTGGAAAGACGAAGTACAGCAGCAACTGCAAACGCAAATCAATCAAATTGACCAGCAACTACAACAATTAGATGTCGAAGGACAGCGGGCGATTTCCGCCGTTCAAAAGCAGAGCCTGCAACCCCCCGGACCCCAGACAATGCAACAAATTGACAATATTCAACTCCAACTCAATCAAAAGAAAAGCGAACTCCTAGACCAAAAAAATCAGAGCCTGCAAAACCTCCAGCAAGTACAATTTCTGGATTTGGATCAGGAAGTCAGCCAATTCCAGATGGAAGGCTTTTTCCGGGCAGAACCTGGTGATAACCTAATTAGCAAAATGCAAGTAGAAATCGTTCTGCGCGATGGCGTTGTTGAAGAAATTCGCGGCGACATTTAATTTGTGTTAGTTGTTAGTGGTTAGTTGTTAGAAGTTACGGGTTAGGGGTTAGGAGTTACTGAGTTGTAAATTTAAATTTCTAACTCCGTACAAACCTTTCGGTTCCGGAGGGTCTGTACTAACTTTTAACCACCAACCACTAACAGATTCGCTCCCGCCTTCCGGGTAAACATTGTGCCTGGGAGCCAGCCCACACGATTTGCCACACTGGGGGTGAATTAACTAAAAGCGATCGCCCAAAACTTGCCATCTCAACTCGATATTTGATTGGGCTAGCCGCGAATTTTGCTTTATCTTGGGTAATCGTTACTAATGCCTGATTGGGTTGAGGATAGACTACCTCTACCTTTCGGGTTCCTCGCTCAGATACCACATTGTCAAAGGTATTCAATGCCAAAGTCGCAGGATCGCTGCCTTGAAGCACAGAGCTAATACTTTCCAGAGGTATGGCTTTATACTTATTTCGCTCTGGTGCCTGAATATCTTCTACTGCGCTTGCTGGTGTGAACACAGAAGGCTGATTGCTAATCTCAGAAATCGGTCTAGCGGTCGGGCGCTGGGTCATATAAAGTCCAGTGCCAGCTGTGGCAAAGATACCTATTACCACAATTGCAATTAGCTTAAACTTCGCCGACATAAATCTTTAGGGAAATTTCAAAGAGGTTAATTATCAACTTGGATTGAAGAATTTAAGTTTTACTCTCCTATCTTCTGATTTTGAGTAGCTCCTGCGCTTTAGTGACAGAATATAAGAAATCTAAATTAAATAGACCTCCATCTTGCCTTGGGGTTCCTGCTTTGGTTAAGAGTTGGGAGTTAGGAGTTAGGAGTTGGGAGTTGGGAATTGGGAGTTGGGAATTCATAACTCATCACTCATAACTCATAACTCATAACTCATCATTCATAACTCATCACTCATAACTCATCACTCCTAACTCCTAACTCCGTTCCTCTCCCAATCTAATCAAAAATCCCTAGGGCGAGATACAATTCGATCTGATAAAAGCTGTTAAAGTTCAAAAATTATTGATTCTGAAACCACCATATGAGCATTCACGAAGTATTTATGCCGGCGCTGAGTTCCACCATGACCGAGGGTAAAATTGTCTCCTGGGTGAAATCTCCTGGCGACAAAGTGGAAAAAGGCGAAACGGTGGTGGTTGTAGAGTCAGATAAGGCTGATATGGATGTGGAAACCTTTTATGAAGGATATTTAGCCACAATCCTTGTTCAAGCTGGTGATAGTGCGCCAGTCGGGGCTGCGATCGCCTTTGTCGCAGAAACAGAAGCTGAAATCGAAGAAGCGAAGCAGAAAGCTAACTCAGGTGGTGCAACTGCTAGTCCAGAATCGGTTAAAACAACACCAACTGCGGCCGTTGAAACATCCGTCGCCACCTCCGCAAACGGTTCTAGCCTCGGTGATGGGCGGGTAATGGCTTCACCCCGCGCTCGCAAGTTAGCAAGGGAACTGAAAGTTGATATAAGCAAACTTTCTGGTAGCGGTCCCTACGGTCGGATTGTCGCCGAAGATGTAGAAAATGCGACTGGTACCGCAGCCCCTGCACCTGTAGCAATTAGAACCCCAGTCGCCCCAGCACCGAAGCCAGCAGTCGCAACAGTCCCAGGTCAAACAGTGCCTTTGACTACACTGCAAAATGCTGTAGTCCGGACTATGCTTGGCAGCTTATCCGTACCTGTATTCCATGTTGGGTACACGATTACCACTGATGCCCTAGATCAGCTTTACAAACAAATTAAATCTAAAGGTGTGACAATGACAGCCCTATTGGCGAAAGCCGTAGCGGTGACATTGCAAAAACACCCGTTAGTAAATGCAAGTTACTCTGACTCTGGCATTGTGCATCATTCTGGTATCAATGTGGCAGTAGCTGTAGCGATGGATGATGGCGGATTGATTACACCTGTATTGCAAAATGCAGACATGGTGGATATTTACACCCTATCGCGCAACTGGAAATCTTTGGTAGAGCGTGCCAGGGCAAAACAACTCCAACCGGAAGAATACAGTAGCGGTACATTTACCCTGTCTAACTTGGGGATGTTTGGTGTGGATAGATTTGATGCAATTCTACCACCAGGACAAGGCGGAATTTTGGCAATTGGGGCATCTAGCCCTCAAGTTGTGGCTACATCTGACGGAATGTTTGGTGTCAAGCAACAAATGCAAGTAAATCTGACTGCAGACCACCGGATTATTTACGGTGCCCATGCTGCGGCATTCTTGCAAGATTTGGCGAAATTGATTGAGACTAATGCTCAGTCTTTGACGATGTAGATGATTGGTTTTAAGACTTGGGGTTTTAGGCTCCAAGTCTTTTTTTAAACGCAGAGGAACGCAAAGGCGCTTCGCCTTCCCGCAGGGTAGGGAAGCGGAGTTTTCAGAATTTCTCAACTGTTTTTAATGATTTTATCAGGATAAATTCAGGGCAAAAGCTCATGCTAGTCATTGAGAGAGCTTTGAATGTAACTGTATTATGAGAAAAAGGTATTTTTTACAGGCTGGCGCAGCGATGGTGGGCGCAGCATGGTTATCACGCTATTTTACACGAAGGTCATAAGTTATGGCAACTGCAAATAATGAGTTTGAAATCACTAAAACTGACGAAGAGTGGCGGGAAATTTTAACTCCAGAACAGTTTCAGGTTCTGCGGAAACATGGGACTGAACGCCCTCACACTAGCCCTCTTGATAAACAATATGGTAAGGGGACTTTTGCGTGTGCTGCCTGCGACCTGCCACTGTTTACTTATGATACCAAGTTCGACAGTCGCACTGGCTGGCCAAGTTTTTATAGACCTATTGAAGGAGCGATCGCCACGACGGTAGATAAGTCACTATTTATGACCAGAGTTGAAGTGCATTGTCGGCGCTGTGGTGGGCATTTGGGTCATGTTTTTGATGATGGTCCCGCACCTACGGGTAAACGTTATTGCATGAATGGAGTGTCAATGAAGTTTATTGAAGCTTAGATCGCGGATTTTAAAGGATTACTCGGATTCCACGGAAAGAATTATTAATTTTTAGAGGAGGAGTGAAATTTTTTAATCCCTTTAATCGAGCGGATGATACCATGAGAATGGGTTGAAATTCTATTTTGTAGGTTTTTCTTCACATTTCATCTCCCCAAATTTAGGACTCCACCACCCTTTCTGGGTGGTGAAATAAGCTACATCTTTATGTTTGTTATCGTTTCGTGACTGAGGTTCTGAACACCGGAGCATTACCTTACTCTGTCCGTCTTTCATGTAGCTGTACTCTTCCAAAGGCTTCTTGCACACTGGGCAGGGATATGTGGTTATCTTGGCTGGAGGTTTTTCGGGATTTGCACCTTTGCGGTTAGAACGAGGTGCCTCCCAAGCTTTGGTGCGATCGCTCCAAAAAAGCACGACATCTTCACACCCACTCATACATTTGAGGAAGTATTTCTTTGTAACCTTATTACTTGGTATTTTGGCGAAGTGGTTGTTGCATTGAGGACAACGAGTTCTAGATTTTTCAAATTTGCGTTCAGTCAATTGAGATACGTTAGCCGTACCCGATGAATTAACGGGTACAGTTTTTGCCTTTGCCAGGGCTGGTGCAAAGTAACTCTGGTTCCAATTTGTGAGGTATTGCTGCCACGGTTGTTTCCCCGAAGCGATCGCATCTAACGCATCTTCCATTTTGGCGGTAAATTCGGTTGCGAGCAAATCTGGTAATGCTTTCTGCAAAAAATCATCAACTTCCAACCCCAGGACAGTCGGTTGTAAGTTTTCCTTGATTAACTGGACATAATCCCGTTTCTTCAGAGTCGCAATCGTGGGAGAATAGGTACTCGGACGACCAATCCCTTTGCGCTCCATCAGTTGGACTAATTTTGGTTCGCTGTAGCGGGGTGGTGGCTGGGTCTGTTTTTTCTCATGTCCGGCATCCTGCAAATTCAATATCTGCCCCTGTTGTAAGTTTGGCAGAATTGTATCCTTGCTCAGGTTAGGCCAGTAGCGAGCATAACCTAAAAACTCTATTACTTGCCCTCTTGCCTGCCACAAGAGAGAACCAGACTGAGTAATTACCAGAGTTTTACGGAGTTGGGCCGGACGACACTGAGAGGCGATCGCTCGTTTCCAAATCAGGACATATAAGTTAAACTCGTCTCCAGTTAGTTCTACTCGCAATTGAGTTGAAGGACGAAATACATCTGTCGGACGGATAGCTTCATGGGCTTCCTGTGCTGTTTTATTACTTCGATGTCTGGCAACTTGTGGCGGTACATTCGGGGGGTCGTTTTGGTCCAACCACTTACGGGCACTGGCACAGAACTCTGGACTCAACATTACTGAGTCTGTGCGCATATACGTAATTAACCCCGCCTCATACAACTTTTGTGCTACCTGCATGGTTTTCTCAGGAGCAAATTTTAGTTTAGAACCGGCAGCTTGCTGGAGGGTAGAGGTGATAAAGGGTGGGGGTGGTTGGCGGTTGACAATCTTTCCCTCAAATTGGACTATTTTATGAGGATGACGCCGTGCCTCCTCAACTAAACGTGTGGCTTCTGCTTCCGAAAGCACCCGAGTCGATTCGGTCGCTTCTTTATTAATCCCTGCCGCATCATCATTAACTTCTGTTTCCGGCTCATTCCCATTATTGGGAGCATTCACCGTCCCTTTGTAAAAAGCCCGGAACCCCTCTGTATAGTCAACCCAGACACTCCAGTAGTCTTGGGGGACAAAAGACAAAATTTCTCTTTCTCGCTGGCAAATTAGGTGGAGGGTGGCACTCTGGACTCTTCCAACGCTCTTGGCTCCATTATTTAAGGCCCAAACCAAGGGACTTCCTTTGTAACCGACGAGCTTATCGAGGCAATCTCGGCACAATCCTGCTCCTACCAAATTTGCATCAAGCTCTCTAGGATTGGCGATCGCATTGCGAACTGCTGACTCTGTAATCTCAGTGTAAACCACCCGTTTTGGTGCCTTCAAACCCAGAGCTTCTTTGAGGTGCCAAGCAATAGTTTCTCCCTCCCTGTCTGGGTCAGTCGCTAAGACAACTTCCTGAACCAACTTCACTGCCGCTTTTAGCTGCTGAATAGTTTCCTTTGCCCGCTCATCACGGGGAACATAGCGACACTTTACGCTGCTGCCATCCATGATAAACCCCAGGGAATCCTCACCCTCCGAACTCAGTTCTCGAATATGACCGCAACTGGCACGAACAATCCAGTCTGCACCTAGAATTTGACTGAGCTTTTTGACTTTACCGGGGGATTCTACCACTAGAAGGCGTTTAGGCATCGTTGGTTGATAGTTGTTATTTGTTGGTTGTTATTTGTTGGTTGTTGACTGTTCAGCACTAACCAATAACAATTTTCTCAAATAATGGGTCACCAAAACTCATCAGCCGTAGTGAAGGCTTTTCATCAAAAACAAACTCGGTGGTGTTTTATATAACTTAATTTTCTTCCCCGGTTTCATCCCCAACAAATATTCAAACTCCTCCATCGTCACATCTGCGGGTAACAATGTATTTTACTTTCTGCAACACCTTATAACAAAACTTATCTTGACCTTTCATCCCAATTAAGATTATTTGTTCCTGAAGACCAGGATTTAGGTTTTAGACCTGAAGCTTTAATTAATGAATTAGGTGGTAGTTCGTTAGGAGAATTAGAATTTATTCGGAATAGTGGCTTTGCGGATGGACGATAGATTATGTATTGTCAGTGAAGAAAGTGAGAAACGAGAACCTCAAATTATTTGTTCGCTGGGATTGTTTGAGAAATAATTTTATTGTAAAATTATTAGAGGGATAGAGTAATTATTTATGACATTATCACCTCAGTTATCCTCAAATATTTGTTTGGAAGAGTTTTTGAAACTACCGGAAACTCAGCCAGCTAGAGAATACATTGATGCTCAAATCTACCAAAAACCAATGCCACAGGGAGAACACAGTACCTTACAAAGTTTTTTGGTGACTAGTATTAATGAGATTGGCAAACCACAAAAGTTAGCTTACGCATTTCCAGAGTTGCGCTGCACATTTGGGGGAATGTCATTAGTTCCAGACGTTGCTGTTTTTGAATGGTCACGTATTCCTTTACGTCCAAATGGAAGAATTGTAAACAAATTTGAAATTCCTCCAGATTGGGTGATTGAAATTCTTTCTCCAGAACAATCTCCTAATCGGGTTATCCGTAAAATAACGTTTTCTATCCAAAACGGTGCAAAGCTAGGTTGGTTTCTTGACTCTGATGATGAATCGATTATGGTTTTTCAGCCCAATCAGTTACCAGAAATAAAACAAGGGAAGGATATTTTACCTGTTCTTGGCATATTAGGAAGTTGGCAATTATCTGTAGAGGATATTTTTAGCTGTTTGAGTTTCAGTTGAAAACTATCAGCAATACAAAAAAACTAAGTATTTATAAATTTATCGACTACACTTCTATCCGTCAGGGACTATAAGTCGAATGGCACGCTTGTTAAGCTCAATGCCATCCGCATCCAAGCATCGAAAACATAACCTTGAAGTTCGCACAAAGCTTTCGGGGCTTTTACCTGACTGCCATCAGCATAAACGATCGCTTCCCCGGAATCTTTCCAACCTTGGTTTTCAATACCATTTTCGGAGCGGGTTTTATACTCTTGAAAGCCATCACCGTCTAAGTCACCATAGTTATCAATCCATTCCAAACAACGTAATGCCACTTCGCGGTATTCTCGCAGTAGTGCATCATCTCCTAACCATTTCCACGTTTCATGGAGAGTAATTAGATACAAAATTGTGGCATCGGCAGTACCGTAATAAGGTGTATGGGGGACTTGATGAAAATGCGCCAATTCTCCCCGGCGAATTTCATGTAAAATCTTACCCGGTTCGGCATCGCGCCAATCGTCCAAGGTCGTCGCCTGCAACTGTGCGAGTTTTTTTAAAGCACCACGAGCAAAACCAGGATGAACGATGTTACTCTGCAAACTGGCGATTAAACTATCACGACCGAAGACAGCAACGAACTTGGGAACCCCAGCAGCAGGTAGCCACATATCTGGTTCCAAATCGTAGTCGTAGAGCCTCAGTGCAGCCAAGTCAGCCGCAGATTGTTTGTATACGCGGTAAACTTCCTCGTTGGCTGTTGTCAGTTCGGTTGCAGTTTCTAGCCACTGACGATGCAGGCGTTCTAGTTCCGAATTGACTTCCGTATCAACCGCAGTATCGTAGCAAATATGCGAAGGCTCGCGGACATTGTTATTTAAAACGCAGGTTCATCCATTGTCCAGAACCGGTGGGACACTCAACTTTGAACTCATCGCCCAAATAATCATGAAACCTCAGCAGCGCCTCAATCAGCAGATAATTTGTCGGAAACCAAATCGGTTCGCGCCAGTTAGAATTGCCACCAAATAAGGCGGTGGTCGATTCCCCAGGCTCATAGTCCACATAATACTGAGTGCCATTCACATCAAATCGATAGGGTCGAACCGCGTGGTATTTCGACACAGAGCGAATGCCATAGGGACTTAGGAATTCTTGTTCATTCAGCATCGTTTGTAAAATTGCTCGGAGTTTATCGGGATAGGCGATCGCCAATAATCGCCGTTCACCAACACCTTGTTTTTGCATACAGGCTACATTGTCCCGTAAGTCTGGACGATTATGAATAAACCATTCGGTGCGACGGGCAAAGTTAGGCAACTGGGCGAAGATTTCTGCTTCCAGGGTCATAATTGCAAACAATGGCACAAGTCCAACCAGCGATCGCACTCGAAGCGGAACATTAGTACCATCGGGCAAGCGCAGCACATCGTAATAGAAGCGATCGGTTTTGTCCCACAAAGGAATTTTGTCTTCACCAACGCCGTTCATTGCGTCGGCAATGTATAAGAAATGCTCAAAAAACTTACTCGCAATATCTTCGTAAACGGGATTTTCGGTAGCCAGTTCAAGAGCGATCGCGTTCCGAAGCAATGAACTCACCCACGATTTTTTCACTGCTACCGTCAGTGTAACCATTAGCTGTATCAATGAAATTACCACCCGCTTCCACAAAAGTATCAAAAATTTGGCGGCTTTCGTCTTTCGATGCACCCCAACCCCATTCTTCACCAAAAGTCATTGTTCCCAGGCAAAGTTCAGATACGCGCAAACCGCTTTTACCTAAAAGTTTGTATCGCATTAATTGTTTCTCCTGATGTTATAAATTAGTTCCTTACTTGCTCAATCGCCGTCAGTAATGTATCCATTTGCCAGCTATCGTGCAAGCGCACTCCGTTGATGAAAAATGTCGGTGTGCCTGTTACCCCGCTTTCCACGCCACTGCGAAAATCTGCTTGCACTTTCCAAGCAAATATATGCTCCGAAAGATTACGTAGAAAGCAGGATATATCTAGACCTAACTCAACGGCATACTCCACCAATGAACCGTCATCCAATGCTTGCTGATGCTCAAATAAGCAGTAATGCATTTGCCAAAACTTTCCTTGAGCGGCAGCTATTTCGGCTACTTCGGCGGCTTTTTGGGCGCGTTCGTGGATTTGTGTCAGCGGAAAATGGCGGAACACAAAGCACAGTTGGGAGTCAAGCTGTTGCTGAATCTGCTTGACAATGCTACAAGCTTCGCCACAGTGAGGACAATAGTAGTCGCCATACTTGACTAAAATTACAGGTGCATGAATTGAACCGATTATGCGATCGCCATACTCGTAGCTAACCGAAGGAAAAGCGGCAGATGAGCCATCGCACTCCCGAACAGGTTTAATAAGTCTGCTAAAATCTGTCTTGATAACAGTATCATCTGTTGCCATTCCAGTTACTGAGTGCTGTTTCTGTGTGACTCAACTATAGAAAATCAGCTAGTTTTTTCCCCTACCTTTTGTGTCAGTTTTCAAGCTTACTTTATGTTTGGGAAATGAACCTAACTTTCGATAAGGTTAGCCTCCGGGTGGGCGTGAGATGAGGTGCGAACTCACAAGTCAGCGCTGTATGCTATCGCTTTGAGCGACAAAATCACATTTAAGGTAATTTGTCAAGATTAATTAAGAATTTAATTTTACAAAAAATTACATCTTGTCTTTGTGTCGAGCAAGTTCAAATAAATTGAGAGATACGGACAAATCCGATTTTGCATGGTACTTTAATTTGATTGAATTATCGTTGTCAGGAATTTAAAGGTGAAAAAATCATGTAACTGACTCGCAAAAAAGTCAGCTAGTTCCATTATTTAACCAAAGACAACCAGGGGCAGGAGCATTTTAACTTGTAATTAAATCCCTTATTTACTTGCTTTGAGTAAAGCTTTTAATCCTAGCAGCAGTTTCTTCTGGTTTTCCTTTTAGGGGGAATACTAAAACACTCTTGATTTTATTGTTATCAACCAATTCTTTTAAATGATTTAACTGGTTATCTGTAATTGCAACTCCAGCATATTTTTCGGCATAATTTAATTCTTCTTTGAAATTAGCGTCGTTATAAGCTTGAATAAAGACTCGATCTACGTTCCAAGAAAGCCAATCAGCCGCAAAATAACGTTTAGCCCAATAAGGATTATGATGACAAAGATCGAAATTAACCTTCGGATTAGCTTTTTTCATGTTAGCTACCATTTGCCGCAAAAAATTAGTCAAACGGGCAGTGCGATCTACTTTACCAGGTAGCTCGGCATAATAACCTAAATAATCGTCCCACTGAACTGCATCAATGGTTGGATATTTTTGGACAAATTCTACTAAAATTTTATTGAATAAATTCGCAACTTCTGGAATTTCCACATCCAAAACATAGTGGTCGATTCCAGCGTAAGTTTTATCGACTCCAGGCACAATCCATTTTTTAGAAGTTGCTAAGTTAAAAATCGGACTATTCTTATCTATTTTAATACCCTTCTCAAAATAAGCGTGAACTTGCATTCCCTGTTTGTGCGCTTCGTCAATCAACCAATCTAACCATCGTTCTTGAAACAGATTAGGACAACTTTTATATCCAAGTATTTGCTGCATAACTACACTATTGTACATTGTGCAACCATTACCCCAGACTCCATGAATAATTGTATTAATTCCTCTATCGTGATAATAACGAACTCGTTGACGAATGGTTTGTTCGTCAGCATTATTAGTAATTTGATACCGACTTAAATAAATTCCTCTGATTACTTTTTTATTCCAAGGAGTTTGAGGTAATGCTGAGGTATTTGCTATGGGCTGTGAGGACGTGGTTGACGGTGATTTCTGGGGTAATGCTGAGATATTGACTACTGACTGTGAAGGTTGTGGGTTGGTTGTTGGTATTGGTATATCAATCCGAACAGTTTGCGTCTGGGGAGAATTAACAATACTGGGCACAGTTGGTGTTTGCGCAGTGGTCGCTTGTTGGTTATTAGGTAAGAGTTTGCTGATATCGAAATGACCTAAATGGATAAACCACCAATAACCACCGCCTAATATAAGTATAATTAGTGAGATTGGAACACTCGAACATCCACATCCACTTCCACTTGTTTTTTTGGGTGACATAGTAACAGGGAGCAGTGCCCCAAAGTTAAGTGCTGAAAATTAAGGGCATAAATAGTTACTATAATATTATCATTGACCCTTAGTATCCTTAGCAACAGAGTTATTACGGTTATGAACGATTGAGCCCGATTGGTGTTCCCAACTTTTCTATACCCACCTTGGTTTCGTTACTTTTAGCTTTAATGACCTAAAATTAAAATGCTTGAATAAGGTGCGAATGGAGACGGAAAATATCAGGAAGAGGGTGTATCCGTTTTTGCATCTAATGTTTTACGATTATTTTGCAGTCAAGATTTTTGCGATTCGCAATTATGCGGAGTTTCGCCATCTTGCTATAGGGCTAGCTGGTTGGAATCTAAGCTATTCTCAGTATGGTTGTGACTGAGGGGAAAGTGCCTTTCGCAACTGAAAAACCAAGATGCAAACCAAAATATTGAGCAATAATCAATTAAATGAAGCGATACCTCTATCTAAGCTCATCTCCAAGCCAACTTCAACAGTTAGCTCATGCCAACTTGAAAGTAATTACCGCATCATCTCAAGCGGCACGGGCATTAAAAGTCGCGCACTCCAGCTTAGAAAGTCTTGCCGAGCAAAGTCTTAGAGAAAAAGGCTTGCGTGTCGCACCTGCTTTGCAATCATCACGTTTGCTGCGTGCTGCGGTGAGCGAAGTTATACAAACTCTAGATATTGAAGGAACTACCCGCGCTTTAAACAGTGCTATGAAAGCGATTTTGCGTGCTGGAGTTGATTTAAATGGGTTAGCTGCTATCGGTAGTTTCCGGACTCAGCAACTTGCCCGTTTGGCTCAAACTTATACACAACTCCTTGCACAAGAAGGAATAGTTGATTCTACGGTAGTTCTTTGGCAAGCAGGTAATGTTGGAGTTGAACGTCAACAGCTTTTTATTTATGGCTACTTTAATCCCCGGATTGACCAACTGCACTTTTTAAATGCGATCGCCGATGATGGCAGTGTGATGGTGTTGCCTTGTCCTGAATCTAGCATTTTTACAGATAATCAAGCAGCTGTTAGCTGGTTGCAAAAACAGGGCTGGGAAGTGCAGGTGTTAGCGGAAACATCTGCAACATTGGGGGAACAATTGCAAAACAGTTTTCTCCAGCATACAAGTCTTCCTCCAGGTATCGCGGCTCATATCTATCCACATATGGAAGCCGAAGTGCGGGGGGTTTTAGCCCAAGTTAAGAGTCTTCTGAGTGGGGGAATTCCTGCGAATGAAATTGTTTTGGTTACTAGGGATGATGCTTTTTATGGTTCCACTGTGTTGGATGTAGCACAGGAATATAATTTACCTGTACGTGCTTTCTACGGTATTCCTTTAATTGCTACTCGCTTGGGTGCATGGGTACAGTTATTACTAGAAGTTATCCAAGAGAAATTTCCCTTTGAATCTACAGCAAAACTATTAAGCCATCCTTTATGTTCTAGTTTATCTGCGATCGCTTGGCAAGAAGCAAGGAAGCAACATCCCACTAAACTTCTAGATTGGCAAAGTTTGGGTGTTAATCTAGCTCTTTTGGACTGGCATTATGAAGATACCCGTGCAAATTGGGTAGAAAAAATGCAAGATGTGCTAAACAAATTTAATATTCGTCAAGGTTCTGGACGCTGGGCAAGGGAAATTGTTGCTTATTATAAATTTCAGGATACTTTGGTGGATTTGGCGAAGCCTGAAGATGAAGTTATTAGTTTAGAGGAATTTGCGACCGATATTACAGGTACTTTGGCTTTATTAACTGTACCTGCTCAACCGGGTAGAGGTGGAGTTGAGTTACATACACCGCTTTCTTTATTTGGTGCGAAGTATCAGTACGTTTTTGTTTTGGGTGCGGTTGAAGGGATTTTACCTGCACCATTGCAAGATGACCCTATGTTGGATTTTTACGAACGCAAACAACTATGCAGCCAAGGGTTTAATTTAGAAGATGCTGCGATCGCAGCACGAAGGGAAGCGATTTTATTTTATACTTTACTGCAAATTCCTACCCAGAGTTTAATTTTTTCCTACCCGCAAATGATGAGCCGTACTGGTACTTTACCCAGTCCATATCTAACACAGTTGGGATTGGAAGCTGTTTCTCCTCCATCCCTAACCATTGCAAGTATTGAAGAAGCAAGACGAGTATATTTGCGACGGGATAATTTATTAGAGGATGATGTTATGTCCCATGCTGTCAATGCTTGGGTAGTAGAAAAACGCCGAGAAGGAGCAGAAGCTTATGATGAGTATGATGGGGTGATTAATTTACCGTTAGACCCTAGTACGCGGGTATTTAGTGCATCTCAGCTTACCACTTTAGGACAGTGTGCTTTTAAGTGGTTCGCTCATAAGGTATTGAAAATAGCTGAGTTAGAAGAAGCTGAGGAAGAACTGAGTGCATTACTTAGGGGTAATCTTTATCACCGCAGTTTGGAGTTAGCTTTATCTGGTGTCACCGATTTAACACAAATAACGGCAAACTTAGAAGCAGCATTTTTACAAGCAGAGAAAGATTCCCAACTACCTGTATTATCTGCTTGGGAGGCTCGTAGAAGTGAGCATTTACAAATTTTAAACCGTGTTTGCAATCAACCAGATTTTTGCCAGCAAGGGACACAGGTTTTACAGTTAGAAACTGAATTTAGCGGGGAATGGTATGGATTGCAAGTAACTGGACGCATTGACAGAATAGACCGTACTCCCGAAGGTTTAGTTTTATGGGATTACAAAACCAGTTCCCAAGCACCACCGGGTATTAAAGATGAAGCGGGGAAAGCCAATATAGATATTCAAATGCCTTTATATGTAGATATCGCTGGTACTTTATTTCCTGGGGAAACTGTGCATGATGCTTATTATTACTCAGTGACTAAGGGTGAAAGAATTAGAAAGAAAAAGCCAAGTGCAGAAACTCTCCAAGCTGCTGCGGAAAAAATAAAGACTTACTTGCAACAAGGATATTATCCAGTAGAACCGGATGTTGACCAAAATGCTTGTCGTTATTGTGCTTACGATCTAGTTTGCCGCAAGGGTTCCCGTCAAAGTCGTAAAGGAGGTGAGTCGTGAGTTTAACTGTACAACAACAAGCAGCAGCTTATGCGAATGGTAGCGTTGCTGTTATCGCAGGAGCGGGAACTGGTAAAACCTATATGCTTGCGGAACGTTATGTTTATCATTTGCAAGCAGATGAACTTTCTCCCTTGGAGATAGTTGCAGTCACCTTTACAGAAAAAGCTGCTTTTGAATTGCGATCGCGTATTCGTGCTTCTGTCTCCAAGCAACTTCCAAACCGTCCTGATTTACTGGCAGAATTAGAAGCGGCTCAAATTAGTACTATCCACGCTTTAGCGATGCGGATTTGTCGGGAACATCCCGAAGTTGCGGGTGTACCTGCTGATTTTAGCGTTTTGGATGAGTTGGAAGGGTTTCTTCAAACTAAGGAGTGGTTGGATGAAGCATTGGATACTTTGCCTGTAAAACTTTACGAGCAAGTACCCTATTCGTTAATGTCCCAAGCCTTGGAAATATTACTTTATGACCCAATTTCCGCAGAAAAAGCCTTAGCTCAGGATATAGACAAATGGCAACAATTAGCACAGGATTTACAACAGAAAGCACTGAATGAATTGTTACAGCATCCTACTTGGCAAGATGCACGAAATACTCTACAAAATTATTGTGGTTCTTCAGGCGATCGCTTGGAAGTGGAAACACGTCTACCAGCATTACAAGCAATAAATAATTTATCCATTGGAGAAAATCTAAAAGAACAATTATCAATCATAAATGGACTCAAAGTAAATTTCGGTAGTAAAAAAAATTGGGTAGAGGGAGGTTTAGAAGCTGTTAAAGAAAGCATCAAAGAATTACGAGAGTTGGTACAAAATTTTCTTAAGGCTGGTTTAATTACTCTAGAAACTGGTACTGCTGATGATAAATTAGCGAAGATGTTACCTTCATTGCAGGAAGCTTTTGATTTAGTTAAAAAACATATTACCCAAGCAAAACACCGCGAGCGTGTTTTAGATTTTGCTGATTTAGAAGTTTCTGCTTTAAAAGCTTTGCAAGACATCCAAGTGCAATCTTATTATGCTAAACGTTGGAAAGCTTTTTTAATTGATGAATTCCAGGATACGAATCCCATTCAATCGGAAATACTCGAACTATTAACTAAAAATACTTTATTAACGATAGTTGGCGATGTCAAACAATCAATTTATGGCTTTCGACGTGCAGATGTGGAAGTATTTCGCAGTTGGTGTAATGAAATAAAAAATAATGGTGGTCAGGAAGAAATATTAAGTACCAGCTTCCGTACTCATAAATCTTTAGTTGATAATATCAATAATATATTTGCACCATTGTTGGGGGAATTGCACCAAGATTTAGATGCCCATCGAGTAGAATGTCCTCATAATTACCCAGCAGTTAGAGTTTTTACGATTGAAGCAGAATCGGATATTCTTAAACCTCAACGCTTGCGGGCTGAAGCTGCCCATATTGCTGGTTTATTAAAAGAAATGTTGGATACTCAAACTCAGGTGCATGACAAGAAAACTAATACATTACGTCCCATATTTGCGGGAGACATTGCCATTTTGTCTCGCACTTGGGAACCGTTAGAAGTATACGGTGAAGCTTTAGAAAGTGTGGGGATTCCCGTTGCTTTGGCTGGAGGTGGTAATTTATTGAGTACACGAGAAGCAAAAGATGCTTGGGCTTTATTGCGTTTTTTAGCGGACACCAGCGATGATTTAGCTTTAGTCGCGGTGCTGCGTAGTCCATTTTTTGCAGTTAGCGATCGCATTTTATTTACCTTTGTCCACAGTCAAGAAGAAGAATCCAAATTCGACTGGTGGAAAAAGCTGAAAAATGCAGAGATACCTGAATTGCAGCGTCCGGTAGATGTATTGAGTAAAATCTTACATCAACGCAATTTTGAATCACCGACTCGACTCCTACAGCTTGCAGACCATTTGACTGGTTACGCTGCGGTCATTACTAATTTACCAGGAGCAGCACGGCGAGAAGCTGACTGGCATGGTTTTTTAGATTTAGTCCGTCAGTTGGAACATGGTAATAGTGATGTGTTTGCAGTAGTACGTCGCTTGAAACGGTTAGCAGCAGCAGAGGTGGAAATACCTCGTCCGTCTTTGCCAGCATCGAATGCAGTGGCTTTGATGACTATTCACGCTGCCAAGGGTTTAGAATGGTCGGTGGTTGTGGTTCCTGATTTAACTCGTGCTAAAGCTAACACCAGCGAAATAGTATATTTTGACCCAGCCCACGGTGTAGCCTTGAAGTTGGAAGACGGACAAGGTGAGACAATCAAATCTGTACTTTATGTTTATTTGGAATATCTACGGAAACAGCGGGAACAAGCGGAAGCCTTGCGAGTGCTTTATGTTGCATTAACCCGTGTCCGTGACCAATTAATTCTCACTGCTACTAGCGATAGTGGGAACGGAATTGAGTTGTTAAAACCAGGTTTCGCATCTGCGGGAATTCCTATAAATATTATTCCCTTCGACCCGGAATTAGCGAAACCCCCAGTTCCCCCAGAACCACCTTTACCAACAGCACCAAGTCAATTACTTATTAATTCTGTAGGTTCAGGATTATTTGAATTACCTGTCACTGCTTTGAGTGAATATGCTTTATGTCCCAAACGGTTTAAATACCGCTTTATCCAAGGTCATCCAGGAATAGGTGCAGGATTTAGCACTGCAAAGCGGGTAGGGACATTGACGCACTTAGCTTTAGAACATGGCATTGTAGATATTGATATCCTGGCTGGTTTTGATGCTTCTTTGCCAAGGGAAGATGTAGAAACAGCTTTAGAATTAGCACGACGATTTTACACATTAGCAGATTATGCTCTATTTCAGGAAGGACAAAGAGAAAAGGTAATAACTTTAAAGATTGGATGCTTAACGCTGAACGGGATTATTGATGTATTGGGGGAAAATTGGGTATTAGACTTTAAAACTGACAAAGAAAAAGACCCACAACATCACCGTTTTCAACTTTGGGCTTATGCACAAGCCACAGATAGTAAAACAGCCCATATTGCTTATTTACGTCACGATTATTTACATACTTTTAGTGCTGCGGAGTTAGAAGAAACAGGCAAAGAAGTTGAGATTTTGGTAAAGCAAATTTTAGATGGGGATTACTGTGCTATTTCATCCGATCGTAATTGTAGTTACTGTCCTTACTGGGAAATTTGCGAGGAACGGTTTATTTCAACAGCCAATAATGTTTTGAGTTTAGAGGAAGATTCCACTCATAATCCCCTCTCCACAAGCAACGAGGGGACTAATATGGATGAATGTGGGTTAATATCCTCAAAAATTAGCAGTTATTTTCCCCAAGTATTGGAACAATATCATCGGTTGATTATAGTTCCTGTACAATACAATTCTAAAATCAACTTTCAGCAGGTTGCTGAGTCTACCAACAGTCGATATATTAATGTAAACCTGGAATTAAGTAAGCTATTACTGGAATTGACACAAAAACAGCGAACGCTCAAAGCGGAAAGGTTATTAAAACAAATTATTGGCAATACTGATAACGAGGTCATTTTCTTGGAACATTTAGAAATTTTGTTCGATACTTCTCTCCAACTTGACCCTTTGCGATGTCTCCAGAAATTAGCACGTAACTGCACTATAGTTGCTGTGTGGAGCGGTAATGTTGAAAACAATCATTTAATTTATGCCGAACGGGAGCATCCAGAATATAAAATTTATCCTATAGATGGGTTTTTAGTGGTGAATTTAGAATAGCCAGAAGTTGATAGACTATAATTAGTAGCGATGAACGTCAATATTTGTCATGTCTGAACCATTGCAGTACGTTACTAATCAAGATGGAGAACGAATTGGTGTGCTGTTAGATTTACAAACTTACCAGCAGCTAACATATTCATCGGCAGATAATGAGATTTTAACTGGCATAAGCTTGGAAGAATTACAAGCCTTGTCGGAAAGTATGTTGTCGCCAAAAGCACAAGTAGAGTTGAATGATTTACTCGCTCGAAATGCTGATAATATGCTATCTGTTGAAGAAAAAACTAATTTAGACCGTTTATTAGCACAGGTTGACCAATTGAATGTTCTTAAAACTAGGGCTAGATATACTTTAAAAATTAAAGGGATAACAAAAGTTGCGTGAGTGTTTATATTCCTGTTGATTTACAACGCAAAATTCGGACTAAATTTGCTGATTGTTGTGCTTACTGCCATACGGCTGAATTATTGACTGTAACTACTTTTGAGTTTGAACATATTATTCCGCTATCAGCTGGTGAAGAAACAGTTTTTGATAACCTGTGCTTATCTTGTCCTTCTTGTAATCGTTATAAAGCATCCCGTCAAAAAGTTTTGGATGAAGATACTCAACAAGAAGTTTCTTTGTTTAATCCACAGCAACAATTATGGTCTGAGCATTTTGCTTGGAGTGAAGATGGCACAGAAATTATTCCACTAACTTCAGTCGGTACAGTAACTATTTATGCTTTGAAAATGAATCGGGCACAATTAACTCGTGTGCGGAAAATGTGGGTGAAATTAGGAGAACATCCACCAGATATGTTGTAAAATTTGTTGGGTTAGGCTTTGCTTAATCCAACCCAATACTGCTAGTTAAGCCCTGAAATAAATTACCTTCGGAAGGCTTCGCCTACGGGCTTAAAGCTTAAACCCGTTTTAACTGACATGGCAAGAAATTACAGCTTCGATCTGTTTTCCAAAATGAGCTACGCATTAGAATTTCCCCCAAGGGATTAAAACCCCACAGGCTGATATTGACTTGATTAAACAACGCTATAGGGACGTACAGGAAAGGGAAAAACAAACATGACACAAGAACCTGTTTTTGAAGAAAGCAGTGGTAATATATTTGCTGACCTTGGTTTAGAAGATGCTTCGGAACTTTTTACCCGTGGAAAAATTGGCATTCAGGTACTGCGTCTGTTGAAACAACGTAATCTAAAGCAGCGCGAAATTAGCGAGCTTTTCGGTATCCCACAACCAGAAGTATCTCATTTAATGAAGGGGGAATTTCAACGTTTTAGTGAAGGTAAACTCCTGACTTTTCTCAAGCGACTCGATACGGAGATTACTTTACACCTTCGGTCTCGTGATGCAGGCGATCGCACGAGTGAAACAATAATCTCACTGTAGTAATTTGAATATAGAGTAAAGTACATTTAAAATAAAAATTATTTATCATCTAAAGTTTTGTTAATGTTTTGCTTTTCTGTTTCTCGAAAATTTTGAATTTCTAAGAGGGTATTTTCCCAGAATTCTCCTTCAAATTTGCCAGCAATTTTTGCTAGAGGATGTTCGAGAATCTGAAGTTTTTTATCTTGATTTTTTGGTAGTTTATTAATTGTCATCGGAATTCGAGCTAAATTTAATTAACAATTTTGAACCCTGCGTCACTAATTGAGCCATTCCTGGTGTTAGCCCCAATAAGTCAAATAATGCCCTTGAAAAGTATTATCAGTCCTCTTCCAGAGGACGTAAGCTATAAGTCCCTGTCTTATAGTCCCTGGCTTTTGTACAAAATTGAGATATCCGCACTACAAAAGGTATATTTTTTAAAGGATAAAAAAATTGCAATAAATCCCAAATCCAATGAGTTAAGACAACGCATGTAAATACTTAGCCGAAGAGTATCCAACAGACTTTGTGCGTTGGTTGCTGGGGTGGAAACGCAAGATATCAATGTACTCAAAACAGAACTTTTCCTAGAACCAATTCGTGCAGACTCTGTTACCTTTCTACAAACAGCAAATCGAATTTTACCCCTAGCACCTTTGACACGAACGGACTCACCAACAACTTTGCTATCGCAAGTTGCACAAACAGTAGCTAGAATTCCAGATATAGTACAACAACAAAATATCACGGGGTGTTTAGGGATTTTAGCTGGTTTGCGATTTGATAATGATTTGATTCGTCAATTTTTGCGGGAGGAAGTTATGCAACAATCTGTGATTTATCAAGATATCGTTCAAAAAGAAGCGTTTAGACTGATTAGTCGTCAAATTAATCGACGCTTTCGTGAGCTTGATTTATCCTTAATAACTATCTCAATACAGCCTGATGATGGTATGTTTCATCAAGACGAAATTGGTGGGGATTTTTCAAGATAAATTTCTCATTTTCCTTGATTAAATCTCCTTGACACAGAACTGGTAAACGTTCGGTATATGCCTTAATCGCTAGAATATATTCATAGTCAGCAAGCAAGGTTATTACTGGTCGTAATTTATCAATAACCACACCGAGTAATGTAATTTCTCCGTTTAGGATATTACCATTAGGACTTGCTATTTGCGTGACTATTCCTTGGATGGTAATATTGGGGTAATTGGTTATAAGTAAACTAATTATTTCAAGTTGAGAGCGATTTTCAACAGTTGCCAGGGTTTCTACAGCTTCGCTGATGCGGGTGACATAATCACCCAGATTTTTTCGGTTGGGTAGCATAATTTCAAACTGACCGCGCTGCGCTTCTTGTTTTACCCAAATGGTGGCATTATCTAAAAAGGGACGATCGAAGTGCCAATCGTGGGATTGCAGATAATCTTGCAGTTGTTCTAATTCGATGTTTCTGAAAATTTCCGCATCCCGAACTATAACTTTCATGGCTTAACTCCTTGACTAATATCGAGCATAATCGATTGAAGAGCAGCAACTGTAAATTGGTTTTCTCTAGATAAAGTTACGGTAACATTTGTAGTATTTTTTGTTGGTGGCATTCCTCGTAAAGAAACCCAATAAGCACAGTGTCTCAAACATAATTCTTCCTCTGATTCTTTTAACCAGTCTGTTAATTTTTCGGGAATTATAACCACAACTAAAATTCTTGGTGTAGCATAGCCAGTCAAAATCAATTCATTATAATTTTTGAGTTTGAGGGGATAACGGATGACTTTATCGTCAAGGACATCCCTTGATGTTGATTTTAGCTGTAATTCTAGCCTTGGTGCGCAGATGTGAGCGAAGGGAAAAACGACCCTATTTATAATGCTCATTCCTATCATACTAAAGTGCCACATAAGGCGATTATGCGTTATATTTTGCACTACACAGAACCGGGAGATATTGTTTTTGATGGGTTTTGTGGAACGGGGATGACGCTTTCAACTAGAAGCCGGAACTGAAGAAGCTAGCTGGGAATTTATCCGCACCCATTTAGAAAAACTTCCCGTATTCGTCGCTAAAAACGGAACAGCCGAAACTATAGCCGAACGCCAAAATTATCTCTTATTTGACCGCATGGTAGCCTTCCATATCCAGCGTGGTGTAACAGTTCCCCTGTCCGCTTCCGAATTTTACGCTGGACTTGTACAACGTTTTACCCCAAGAGACGAAATGTACTTTCTTGACGAACAGGTAGCAGAGTATGATAAAAAACGGATGACGGTAAAAGAAATTCTTCAGCTAGAACTAATTGTCATCAACGAAGAAACCGCTTCTAACTCTTGTTTATATTGTTCCCAGCTAATAGTCGGTTCATTTTCCGCATCTTTAAACGCTTGAATGTCTTCTTCATCTTCGATTTTACGGATTTTGAGCAATTCTAAGACATCTTCTAAAGTGTCTTCATAGGCTAATTCTAATTGTTCGTAGATAGCTTTTAACAATGCTTGCTTTCTAGTTGTAGTTTCCATTTTTACACCTTTAAACCATTTGAAAGTTTATTGATACCAGTCTTTAATAGCTTTATCATTGTTTCATCCGTAAAAAATGCATCCACTGTTCAAACATATATGTATAATTTAAAGCAGTATTTCCTGGGTAAAATTAATTATCATGCTCTCCCAAGTGCAGCAAACCTATCCCCAACCTATTGCTTATGCCTATGCTAGCATCCATCGTGCCCGTTCCCAAGCCGAAAAGTTAGACCAAATTCTGCGCTGTGCGGAAGTTACCACTCGTTACCTCTGTGCATTAGCGATCGCTTCCTTTGCAGCAAGAGAAAATACAACATTTCCACCACCAGACGCATTAACCAAATTTCAGGGTAATCTAGCTTTTGGTCACTTTCTTAGCGTTATCCAAGCAATTTCCAATCTGGCAACTCCTCACCCGCTACAAATTCAGTTTTCCCTATGCTTTCAGAAAAAAAAAGCCCTGCAAAAGGTAAATTAGACATATTATTAAAACTCAGGAATGATGTTGGTCATGATTTAAAAGGTTTAAACGAAACTAGCGCTACTACAATTATTAATCATAAAAATCCATTAGCAACTTTAGAAGAAACCCTACAAGGAATTTTACCTTTGTGCGAATTACCTTTATTTTTGGTTGATACTCAAAAGCCAATTCGCAGGGTAATGCACGTTGTTCGCTTATTATTGATGGGGGAACAAAGCGAACCAATGCCAGAAGAAATTGCTATCTCTGATTTCTTCTCAGACGAAAAAAGGCTAAATGGGGGTACTAGTACAGCCCGAAATCCATTAATTGCTCGTGCTTTAAAATTAATTGGTTTTGCCGAACTTGCAGGTTCTGGCTTACGAGAAGTTTACCGTGTTTGGAATCAAGCAAAACGTCGTCCTCCTATTGTCGAAACCGACGAACAGCATAACCGCTTTCGTATTGAATTAGATTCTCGTCCTCTAGAAATTATCATCGATGCTTTTTGGAAACAGCGTTTGGGTGTTAACGTTACCCCCGAAGCTGCAAAAATCTTGGGACTTTTGAGTAATAGTGCTGCGGGAATGAGTCTCGCAGAAATTTGTTCGGGTACTGGTGCTGATAGTAATGATTTAATCATAATGTGTCAAGGATTGCAAAAACAGATGCTGATTGACTGTGAAACTGAGGTGTATAAACTCAAATCTCATTTGTTAGATTTAGCGAGAGAAGCATCTAAAGGTAATGAAAATAATGTTTGAGTATTTACTGTTAGAGGATTTCGGTATTTTTACGCGATTTCAATGGCAAGAACATCAAAAAATTAACATCATCATTGGTGAAAATGATACAGGAAAAACTTATATCTTAAAACTTCTTTATTGCATCGCTAAAAGCCTTGAAGAATATACTAAGGGTTCAGAGTCTGATAATAAAAGTTGGAAAGAAATCTTATCAGAAAAAATATTTTGGGTATATCAGCCTAGTAAGTTAAAACTCGGTGAAATAGTCCGTAAAGGTGGTAATCGTTTAAACGTAGAAGCACAATTACAAGGAGATGAATATAGCTTCTCTTTTGGAAAAGATACTAAAGATACTATTACAAGATGTAGTGAGGGTAAAAAAATAAATTTAAGTGCATTATATTTACCTACAAAAGAAATTCTCACTGCTTTTGAGGCTATAGCAACGATAAATGAACAACTCCGGATATTTGGTTTTGACCAAACTTATCAGGATTTGATTCAAGCTTTGAGAGTTCCAAGTTCTCTCAAAAAACTAGATAAACCATTAGAAGATATTTTAGTTAATTTACATACGCTATTTCAAGGAGAACTTTCAGTAGAAAAAACAAGGTTTGTTTTTAAGCGGGGACGTGAAAAATATGATATGTCTCAGGTAGCGGAGGGTATTAAAAAAATTAGCATATTAACTACATTAATCCGTAATCGAACAATCAAGGAGGGTACAATTCTATTTCTTGACGAACCAGAGACAAACCTGCACCCCCGTGCCATCATCGCTTTGTGTGAGATGCTGTTTGCACTAAGCCAGGTTGGTGTACAAATTTACATGGCTACTCACAGTTACTTCGTACTCAAGCAGTTTGAACTACTAGCACGTAGACATCAGCAAAATATTCAACTGTGTTGTTTGGAACGTTTAGAAAATATCAGTGTAAAATTTCATAACTTGAAAGAAGGAATGCCTGATAATCCCATTATTGACGCATCAATCCAGTTATATGAAGACGATGTAAGGCTAGATTTGCAAGCATAAGTATGCCGATTTTTGAAGAAAGTGGTTTGAGGGTTACATTACCAGATGGGGACAGTTTTCGTTTCCAGGACTGTCCTAGTTATAAAAGTTTAAATGGTAAGAACTTATCAGAAATAGATTTTTGTTGGTGGGATTCAACATCAACAAAATCAAAATTCTTGGACATTATTTAACCAAGTTGTCTGTCCAATGGACTCAGTAAAACCAATGGATAAACGTCGTGGTTGGACAAAAGAACAACTCGCAGAATACAACCGCGATCGCTTTGAAGATTTAATTGCCGCAGGTTGGGATTTAGTAATTGTAGATGAAGCCCATCGCTTGGGTGGTAGTACCGACCAAGTAGCCCGTTATAAACTCGGTCAAGGGCTTGGAGAAGCTGCACCCTATTTCCTCTTACTTTCTGCGACACCCCACCAAGGCAAAACCGATGCTTTTTATCGCCTCATCTCGCTTTTAGACCCCGTAGCCTTCCCCGATATTACCAGCATCACCCGCTCAAGGGTGCAACCCTACGTCATCCGTACCGAAAAACGCCGTGCCATTAATGCCCAAGGAGAACCTTTATTTAAACCCAGACAAACCCAGCTTGTACCCGTTTCTTGGTCAGCAAAACACTGGCAACATCGCCAACTTTACAAAGCTGTCACCGACTACGTGCGCGAAGGTTACAATCAAGCACTAAAGCAGAAAAAAAGTTACGTCGGCTTTTTAATGATTTTGATGCAGAGATTAGTCACATCCTCTACCCGCGCTATCCGCACTACCCTAGAAAGACGCTTGCAAGTTCTACGCGAACCAGAAGAACAATTAACTTTGTTCCCGATGTTTGCAGCCGAAGAATGGGTGGAACTGGATGGACAAGAACAAGTTGAGTCGATTTTAACAACCCGCATCAAGGATGGTGATTAATTATTTGCGATCGCGTAGCGTCTCCGCAGGAGAATCGCATGGTGGAATTATCCAAAAACAAGATAAAACTTGGAACCTCACCTTACCCACAGGGGAACAGTTAAACAATGTAGTATTTACTGCAACAGAGGCAGAAGCAATACCCGATGCCCAACATTTAACATTAGAAGATGCCCGCATTCGGGGAATGGTAATGGCAAAAACCAGCTTTGCCGAAGGTCAACCCATCCCCAGCCTTACTATACCGGGATTAACCGTTGATATCCAAGGCTTTTGGTCGTTATGGCGTATCTCAATTTACACCGATGATTGGAATCAACAGAGAATAATGCCCCTATTTCTCCATGACAATGGACGAGTCTTTTTACCTACAGCCCGCCATATTTGGGAACAAATGCTAAGTGTTGAAGTAGAAATTCAAAAACACTTAGCTGGGGAAGAAGCAAGAGAAATATTTAGCAAAGTTTGGGAATCTGGGTTATTACAGCCCACATTCCGCACCCTAACTGTCACACATCAAAAAAATATTGAGAAAGTAGTACATAAAACCTACAAACAAGTCATAGCCAAAGAGAACTAATAAGAATTAGTGGCATTAGTTCAAAGTACAAAGTTACTATTGAGATTATTGGGTAGTCAAAGAAAAAGCTCCTTGAGTCAAAAAGATTAAAGAATTAAGAAAAATTAATTTTTGACAAAAGTAAAAATGTGAAAATAAAAGCAGAATTATTAGGAGAATTCTGCTGCCATGTTTAATATAAAAGATGTTGAAATACAAAATATTGACCATTTAGGGATAGTCGCAGGAATAGTAGATTCAATTGGATTAGTAGAAATTATTAACGATTTATTGGGAGTTGAAGAAGAAGAAAAAGTAAATTCTGGAAATGTTGTCAAAGCAATGATTTTAAATGGTTTGGGATTTGTTTCTAAACCTTTGTATATGTTCCCGAAGTATTTTGAGTCGATTCCATGTGAACATTTAATAGGAGAAGGAGTAAAGCCAGAATATTTAAATGATGATAAACTTGGTAGAGTTCTGGATAAATTATTTTTGAAAGGACTCGACACAACATTTTTAGCAATTAGCTTAAATGTAGTACAAAAATTTCAAATATCTACATTAATATCACACTTAGATTCATCATCTCTCCATATGCATGGAGAATATAAATCATGCTTACCAGAAGTTATATTTGAAAACGAAAAAGAAGAGTTACAATTAAATTCAAAACAAGCGATAAATATAACCTATGGATATTCTCGTGACCACAGACCAGATTTAAAGCAATTTCTGATAGAATTAATATGTACAGGGGATGGAGATATACCGATATTTTTTAAATCAGCATCTGGGAATCAAACAGATTCTCAATCTTTCGGAAAGATAGCAGTTGAGTATCAAAAACAAATGAAAGTTGACAGTCTAATTGTTGCCGACTGTGCATTATATCTGAGGGGGTGACGAAATAGGCTGAAAAGCTTTATATGTAAAGCATGTAACATTTTGTGATAAAAAAAGATAGGCCTCAATTTGCAATAAGACCTACCAATTGAAAATGTTACCTGAATTTTAC
>JAESGD010000104.1_pt1 | contig 51756 bp, 31 predicted proteins | sample 9269581 | NCBI WGS metagenome assembly JAESGD01 (sample SAMN14515903, study PRJNA621661) | algae metagenome | isolation source: Cyanomargarita calcarea GSE-NOS-MK-12-04C and co-occurring heterotrophs from... | place: USA: Grand Staircase Escalante National Monument, Utah | collected 2007-12-30 | reverse complement strand
GGAGGAAGTTTTATTTCAGAGATGCCAATCTTTGCTAAAAATGCAAGATTTTATTCAAGGGTTAACTGGTTTTCATTGGTGGATTCAAATCGGGGTTTAATCGTAAGTGATTTGCCGGACATGATATAACTCGGTAAATTTAGGTCAAAAGGAAGAATATTTTTAGCATCCCAATGAGATCGATAATTTCAATCTTATTATTCCCTATCCTACAATCTTGTTTACAAATTAAAAATTCAAATCTTCAAAAATTTAGAGATAAATTATGTATTTAGTACTAATTGAAACGTCTGGTAATCAAAACTACATTTTTTCAACTAATAAGCTCAAAGAAAATATAGGTGCTTCTGAATTAACATACCGTGCTGGAACAAAGTGGGTGCTAGATGCAGTCGCAGAAGTTAACAACATTCCCCAACTATCTCTCTGGACTAAATTTGGAAGTGAGGAGTTAAGAAGAAAACTACTAAATCTACAATTAAATAGACGTATTGAAGATTCTGAAGAGAATCGGATTGAAGTTATTATTGCAACTTCTGGTAAAGCACTTTTATTAGCAAGGAATAAAGAAGATGCTCAAAAAATTATTCAAATAGTTACATATAAAGCTCTTATTCAAGCACCTGGATTAGATATTTGTGGTGTTTATGAAAAGTTCGACTGGAGTACAAATAAGTTAGAAGAAATTAACAGTAAAGTTCATGAAAAATTTGAGGCTGTGCGTTCTCAAAGACCATCTCCTAATTTGCGTTTTTTGCGTTTACCTGTAATTGACGAATGTTCGACGAGTGGTTTACCAGCTTCTAAATTAGAAGAATTTAAAGAGGATGGAAAAAGTAAAGTTGTACTTCGCTCTCAAGTTAGTAGTAGTAAACGCAAATATAATATTGATGGATTTAAAAGAATTGAGGAGCTTTTAAAAAGAGAAAAGCCAAATATTAAATTTGCTCGTAGTGTTAGAGTTTTAGATGAAGAGTTTAGAAAACAAAAAACATCAGATGATAATCAAGAAGATTCTAACTCTCAAGAAAAACTAGACCGTCCTTTAGAATGGCTAGCTGTAGTTCATGCTGATGGTAATGGATTAGGAGAAATTTTTCTTAATTTTGGAGAATATACAGAAAATAATAGAGATTATGTAGATAAATATAGAAAGTTTTCACTTGCTCTAGATGAATGTACCGAACGAGCATTTCTATTATCTTTAGATGCCTTTAAAGGTGTAAAAGATGGCTTAATTCCCGTAATACCTTTAATTCTTGGTGGAGATGACTTAACTGTTATTTGTGATGGAAAATCTGCTCTGAACTTTATTGAAAATTTTTTGATTAACTTTGAAATAGAAACAAACTCTCAAGAACATTTTGATGGCATTATTCCTATCATTGCAAAACAAGCGCTCAAAGTAGAACGACTTTCGGCTTGTGCTGGTATAGCGATAATTAAACCCCACTTTCCCTTTTCGGTTGCTTACGATTTAGCAGAAGATTTGATGCAATCAGCTAAAAATGTGAAGAAAAAAGTGGTTAATGCTACCAATAAGCCTTATCCATGTTCTGCTTTAGATTTTCATATTCTTTACGATTCTAGTGATGTGGAGTTTAAAATCATTCGAGACAAACTAGAGATTAATAACCCAAAAGAAAAGACTTTACTCCATACAAGACCCTATGTAGTAACTGATATAAGTAAACTTAAAGAAGCTAATGGTAAAGATTGGGCTGAATTTCATAGTTGGAAAAAGCTAAATAGTAAAGTTGAAATATTGGTTGCTACAGATGTGCAAGATAAAGATAAACGAAAACTGCCTAATAGCCAAATGCACGACCTCAGAACAGGATTATTTCTAGGTAAAGAAGTTGCAGATGCACGATATAAATTAATCCGCGATCGCTATCGCAATCAAGAAATTGTAAAACTAGCGGGAAGCGAAGATTCTCTGTTTGAGAAAGAACCCACTGTAGAAATTTCAGAAAGCAAAAATAAGCAAGAATCCGTAACAGAAATTTATATGACTGGATTGCTAGATGCAATAGATGTAGCAGAATTTTTAGATATCAGGGACAATAATAATGGGCAATAAGCACGCTAAAAAGAGCAACAAGCAGAAAAGTTCGACTAACAAAAAGACTCCTTCTATCACTACAAATCTAAAAAATAAACCAACAATAATTCCTCAAAAATCATTTACTGCTACATTAGAAATGCTCAGTGACTGGCATATCGGCTCTGGTGCAGGTACAACAGGGGATATTGATAGCTTAGTACAACGAGAGAAAGATGGATTTCCTTATATTCCTGCTAAGACATTAACAGGAATTTGGCGAGATGCTTGTGAATTAGTTGCGCTAGGTTTAGATAATGGAACCGAAAATGGTGGTTGGCAAAAATGGGTAGATTATTTATTTGGAGAACAACCAAGTATTGCTACACAGGCAATAGAAACACCTCCACGTCTAGCTGCATTATCAATTCGTGCAGCTTATTTACCCGATAAATTGAGGAAGGCATTAAAAGATAAATCTCAATTAAAAGAAGCTTTAACTTTTGTGAAACCAGGTATTCAAATAGAAGCTGAATCTGGTTGTGCAAAAGAAGATTTTCTGCGATTTGAAGAAATGGTTAGAGGTGGAACAATCCTAGAACTAAAATGCAAGTTGAATTTACCTCAAGATGAGCATCAACAATGTGCAGCTTACTCGTTATTAATTGCTGGAACTAAATTATTAGAACGTTTGGGGGGAAAGCGACGACGAGGTGCAGGCAAATGTCAGTTAGTAATTATTAACAAAAATACTAATCAAGAAGAGAATACCCAGCCTTGGATTGATTGGCTAGAAGCTAATCAAGAACCTCTATGCGTTCCTGAAGTGGAAGAAGAAGATAGGAATAAAAATAATACAATTAATGGAGAATATTCTCAACCTGAAAAAGCCGAAAATGATAATTGGCTACAATACGCTTTAAAAATTACTACTAAATCTCCTCTGATTATCTCAAAACGAACAGTCGGGAACATAACCGAAACACTTGATTATATTCCCGGTACGCATTTATTACGTTTGGTTATTAGAAAACTTGCTCATTTAGGTGTTAATTTTGGGAACGCGATCGCTCGTGGTGATATCTTAATTACCAATGCGACTTTAGAAGTTGATGGACAGCAAGGACGACCTGTTCCACTAGCACTATTTTATGAAAAATTAGGGGGTGGGATTGACAAGGGTGGTACGGTCTATAATCGTTTTTTAGAATCTCCATTGGGTAATCAACAGCTAAAAGGTTATCGCATTGGTTACATAGGTTCTACCAATCGGTCTAATTTACCAGAGTACGCTAAAGTTAATTTGACAATAGGAACCCACAATACAATTGAAGATAAATATCAGCGACCTACATCAGATGTAGGAGGAGTTTATAGTTATGAAGCCATTCAGCCAGGAACTAAATTACAAGCCCAGTTAAGGCTAAGAAAAAGTTTAGCCGAACAACTCAGTAAAAAGAAACAAAATTGGTGGGATTTTCTTAAAGGGGAAGACCGTTTAGGGCAATCAAAAAAGGATGATTATGGTGCAGTATATATAGAAATTCCTACTCTTAAAAACACGAATGCACAGATAGATAATAACGAGGATAAATTAACAGTTTGGCTGCTTTCCGATGTTTTAATACGAGATGAGCGTTTGCGACCAAGCACTTCTATTGACGACTTTAGAAAAGAGTTAGAAAAACATCTAGGTGTCAAATTTGAAGTTCAAGGGGAAGAGAGTCAAAAACTTTCATTAATAGCTCGCCAACAGAGAATAGAGTCTTGGCAAGTGCGATGGGGATTACCTCGACCTTCTTTAGTCGGTCTAGCAGCAGGAAGTTGTATTGTATTCAAGATTAAGGATTATGAAAAAAATGAACTGCTAAAACTAACAGAATTAACAAGAAAATTAGCAGAAATAGAAGTAAGTGGTATTGGCGAACGTCGAGTCGAAGGTTACGGTCAAATTTGTTTTAACGACCCAATATTGATGACGGGAACATCAAAATTTAAAAAAATAAACCAAGGCAATAATCAATCGTCAAATAGTTCATCTAATTCATTTGGGCAATTGATAGTTGATAGTGATCGCGCTTTTTCTTATGCCCGTATTATCGAAAAAGCAGCATGGCGCAAAGAAATCCGTCGGGCAGTTTTACAAATAGCAGCAAGCCCCGCTGGTCGCATTGGCATAAAACCCAATCAGCCCACTATGAGCCAACTAGGAGCTTTTAGATCGATACTTGGACAACTCCAGAAACCAGAAGAAGTAGGGCAACCAGGATATGTGACTAAATGGCTAAATAATTTGAAAGATACGCCAAACCGTAAAGATAAATGGTCGCCACAAACCCTGCAAAAAATTCGCAAACTTATTTCTGATAACCAGGAGATATGGAAGATACTGAATCTCAATTTTGCAAGTATAACTTTGACCTCTAACGGACAAAGAGATTTACAAGGGGGACAATCCGACCAACTTTGGACAGAAGCGGTACAAACCTTTATTGATGCCTGCATTCGCGCCCATAAACGCGATTTAGAAAAAAAAGATTCAAACTTAGAACAAGGAGTCGAGTCGCATGGCACGTAAGATTCGAGCGCGGCTTAAAGTTATAGGTACTTTGGTTGCCCAAAGTCCAATTCATGTCGGTGGCATGGACGGCAATCCTCAAGTCGATTTAGCTTTAGCTACCAACGGTCAAGGTCAATATTACATTCCTGGAACTAGTCTGGCAGGTGCATTACGTGGTTGGATGCAACAAAGTTTTGTTAACAAGAACATTCTTGAAACTTTATGGGGATTTCAAGATGAAAATGGGAGAGGTGGTCATGCCAGTTTTATCCTAATCGAAGATGCTCCTATTCAAGGTGCTATAGCTGAAATTCGTGATGGAGTGGGCATTAATCGCATCTGGGGAACTGCCGCAGAGCAAGTAAAATATGACCGTGCTATTTTGCCTAAAGGAAGCAAAATCCCTCTCGATATTACCCTTGATATTGATTCCAAATCTGACGATGGCAAAACTTTGCTAGCTCAATTACTCAAAGCGTTAGAAGATGGCGACATTCGCTTAGGTGCAGCTAAAACCAGAGGTTTGGGAAGAGTCAAGCTAGAAAATTTAAGTATCCACCAACATAACTTAGGCGATCGCAGTGGTATGTTAAAGATGCTTCAGGGTAAAAGCGATCGCCTGAAACTCAATGATATACTCAATGGCGATCGCACACTTGCTCAAGCTCCTCAAATAACGATTGAAATCCATTGGCAGCCACAAAGCTCACTGATGGTAAAAGCTGAGGGAGACGGAATTGTTGTTGATATTTTGCCTTTAGTGAGTAAAATTGACAATCATCTTACTTTTGTTTTGCCTGGTAGCTCAATCAAAGGAGCCTTACGCACCCAAGCCGAACGCATTATTCGTACTGTTTGTTCTTGGCAAACGAAAGAAGATTTTATGGAGCAGATGGAAGTTCCTTTAGTTGAAGATTTATTTGGTGTCAGAGCTAAAGCGTCGAATAAAAGCAACAAAGGTATTGGTTCGCTGTATATAGATGATTGTTATGCAAATACCGCAATGAAACCTGAAGTTTGGGGGGATATTCAAACTGCTAAAACAAATTCTGATTTGCGACAAGCTTTAGATAATGCTAAATTACAAACCACTCAACAAGCATTTCATGTTGCGGTTGACCGTTGGACAGGAGGTGCAGCCGATGGTTTTTTATATAGCAATCTTGAACCAATGGGAGTAACTTGGCAACCAATCCGCTTGCAGTTGAATTTAAAGCGTTTACAAGAATTACAACTAGCAGGAATTGCTCTAATTTTTCTAATTCTTCGCGATTTAGCTGACAATCGTATTCCTTTAGGATATGGCACAAATCGAGGCATGGGGTCAATACAAGTTGCAAACATTATCATTAATGGTCGCAATCTAAAAGATTCTTTAAAATTCTTAGAAAATGTAACATTCTCGAATGGAAACATCGCTGGATTAAACCAAGAACTTTTAAAGACTCTCAACGATGCCTGGATAGATTGGATTGAAAAACAGAAACCTGTTAAGGAGAGTGAATAATGCCTACTTTATACGGACGCACGAGCAGTGATATTACTTTATCCGAAGCTTTAAAAAACTGTGCTGCTGCGTTATCAAATAATGGCAACCAAGGGATAGCACTACTTTATTCTCCTACGTGCTGCCAATTTGCGAAAGTAACAACTGATAAAATTTTAACTAACTTTCAAGGAGAAACTATAACTCTTAATGATGTTTTTGAAGTCAGAGCCTTTAATGAAACTAGCGAATTACGTTGGTTAAATAATTTAGGTGGAAAAGGTCAAGCTGTCTTAATTTCTGAATCTGATATTTGCAACTATTTACAAGAGTGTATTTCTCCTTTAATAGCCTTCAATATAATTAAACAAGAATATATTATTTGGGGAGAATCTGTAAAAACATCAGCAAACAATGGATGGCAAAAGCTTGCAAAATCTCGCATTGGTTCTATTAATGTTCCTGTGACTAGTTTAAATACAAATCAGCGAGTTTATCTCACTGCCATTGAATATCTAAAAGCTGACGAAGAATACGGTAATGTGTCCGTTGTAGAAGAAAGATTAACAGGATTGGAGGTGAAATAATGACTGAAGGTAAATTAATTGTCACCAAGAATAAAACTTTACAAGTTAATTTTATTAATCCCAAGGGTAAAGAGGTAAGTTTTAATGTTAAAGAATCAGAGTTATCTTCCCCGCTTTTAAAGACTAAGAAAAGCGCGATCGCTCAACTAAATGGCATAGAAGTTGAATTTGAGGTAGCTGGTGGTCAACCAACACAAATTAGAGAGAAAGGAAAGACATTTGATTCTTTGCAATCTGCAAAATCTAGACAAGACGATACTTCATCCACCACAAATATACCAGGTGATTTCCATAATCCTTATAATTTTGTCCCAGCACTACCCAGAAATACAGATAAAATACAAAACGGCGAACTAGGCGATCGCACTCCTTACGGTCATGGTTCGTATCAAGATGATTTGTGGAGTGGCAAAATTTCCGTCACCTTGACTGTTGCTACACCTTTACTTATTCCTGATGCTGCTAATGCCACAGGTAACGAGCATAAAATTTACCCTATTCGTACTGATATAGATGGAAAGCCTTATTTACCTCCAACTTCGATTAAAGGAATGTTGCGGTCAGCTTATGAGGCTGTAACAAATTCTCGACTTTCTGTGTTTGAGAAGCATGAAGATAGATTAGCCTATCGAATGCCTGCCAACATTGGATTGCAGATGGTTCCGGCACGGATTGAAAATGGCAAAATTTATCTTTACCCAGGTACATCTAGCATTGGTAACGATGGTAGACCCCAAGGAGCAATGTATGCAGCTTGGTTACCAAGGTATAATAGCCGAGATACTCGAATTTCTCCCTTCGCTGTTAAATATCAAGGGGGTCAACTTCCTCAACATGGTCAAGCAGTCACTGCATGGCTAGAAAAATACGAGAAAACCAATCGACAAGGTAATCCTATATTTACATACTGGCGAGTACGTAAAATTGCACCTGCTGGTCAAAATCTTGGAAACGAACCGAATCGAGTACAAGGACATGGCACACATCAACCAACAGACGATGAGATGATTAAAGTTGATGGTTATGTATGCGTTACTAATAAAAATATTGATAAAAAGCACGATGAGCGTTTATTTTTTTGCCATCAGCAGAAAGCAATTGAAATTGAGTTAACTCCCGACTTACAAAAAAAATGGAAGGAACTAATTACCAACTACCAAAAAATACACAGAGATGAAATTGCAAAAGGAATGGAAAGACCACCTGCGCTTAATAATTCTGAATGGTCGCGTCATATAATAGGTAAGGACATAGAGTGGAATTTATCTAACAGAACCCTATGTTATGCTTTTGTAAAAAGAAATGGCAATGATTATAATGTAATAGATTTATACCCAGTAATGATTAGTAGGGGATTATATGATGTTAACCCAGAAAGTCTTTTAGATGAATCTCTCAAACCTGCAAGAAAAAGAGAAGATTTATCCCCAGCCGATAGAGTTTTTGGTTGGGTAAATCAAAATGGGGAAGGTTCATATAAAGGTCAACTGAGAATTAGCTCGGTAAAGTGCGATTCCAATAATGCTATTGAGGACTTTGAACATGGCTTACCTTTAGCAATTTTGGGAGAACCCCAACCCGAACAAACTCGTTTTTACGTTGCAGAAACTCCCAACGGAGAACCTTTAAGAACAGATACTAGAAAAGCCGAAGGTTATCAAAATGGTCAAGGTTTGCGTGGTAGAAAAGTTTATCCCCATCATCAGCTTCCAGATGGATACTGGGATGCGAATCTAACGGAAAGTCCGATTGATAATCATTTCCCTGAGTATCTTCGCTTAGAAAAAATACAAGATAATCAAAACCGTACAATTAAAGCTTGGGTTAAACCAGAAACTAAATTTAGTTTTGAAATTGATGTTATTAACTTATCTTCTGTTGAATTAGGCGCACTTCTTTGGCTACTGCAGTTACCAGAAAATAACTTTTATCGTTTAGGTGGTGGTAAACCTTTAGGCTTTGGTAGCGTACAACTCAATATTGAGGACACAGATTTACAGACTGGTAAACAGTGGCAAGAGTTTTATAGTACCCTAATAGCAAATAATAAACCAGAGCAAACAGTAGCAATTAATAGTAGCCAAGAATTCCAGAAAGCAGTAGAAGCTGCTTATGCTAAAGCTTTTGAACAAGTTTCTTTTATTGCTGCCTTTTTACAAGCTGCAAAAGGGTTTGATAAACCTATTCACTATCCAAGAACTACTAAGGCTCCAAAGCAAGATGGAGAATCTTTCAAATGGTTTGTTGAAAATGAAAAACTAGCACAACCACATTCACTAGATTATATTGTTGGTGAACAAGGGTTACCAATTTTAGAATCAAAATAATAAACCTGATAGGCGTAATTTATTGTGCTTTCTCTGAGCTAATTAGTAAAGTTCAAAATCCGTACTAATATTTTGAGGAGATTATAAAATGGCTAAAACTATCATATGTTCTGTTGGAACCAGTGCTGCAAAAGCTTTAGGAGTTAAACCTGCAGATTTAACTAATTGGGTCAATCAGCAAAAAAGTGTACAAGATGCTGCTGAAAAAATGTTTTTAACCTTTCGTGATATCTTGCCGGAAGGAGAAAGCTTAAAGAATAAATTGTCTAAGGAACCCCATGCGAAATCCGTCGGGGTGCAGAGGTTATCGAAAGATTACCCAACATTCCCACCCAGGTTGGTTTAGGAGAAAATTTTCAAAGCGATCGCCACCATCAACAAGCGATCGCCCAAAAATTAAAACCCCATCGCATCAGCAACAGCCTTCATCTCTGGCTCAATCCCTTGTTTAAACTGACTCCGACTGTGTTTAATCGCAGTATCTGGATCTTTCAACCCATTCCCAGTCAGAACACAAACCACCGTCGCACCACTCGGAATTTGCTCTTTCACCTGCAGCATCCCTGCGACAGAAGCAGCACTGGCCGGCTCGCAAAAAATGCCCTCAGATGAAGCCAAAAGCCTGTAAGCATCGAGAATTTCCTCGTCAGTCACCGCATAAAAATTCCCCATACTCGCAGATTTCACGGCCATCGCTTTTTCCCAACTCGCTGGGTTACCAATTCTAATCGCTGTAGCTATTGTCTCAGGATGGACCACCGGTTTCCCATTCACCAAAGGAGCCGCACCCGCTGCTTGAAATCCCATCATTTTCGGCAGGCGATCGCATTTTCCGGCTTGATGGTATTGACAAAAACCCATCCAATATGCTGTCACATTCCCGGCATTTCCGACCGGGATGCACAGCCAATCTGGAGCATCACCCAAAGCATCGACAATTTCAAAGGCTCCTGTTTTCTGTCCTTCCAAGCGATAGGGATTAACAGAATTCACCAAAGTGACAGGATAATTATCAGCCATCTCCCGGACAATTTCTAGGGCCTGGTCAAAATTTCCTTTGATTGCCAAGACTTCTGCCCCATACAGCAGTGCCTGGGCTAACTTACCCAGAGCCACATAACCATCGGGAATTAACACGAAAGGACGCATTCCCCCACGTTTGGCATAAGCCGCTGCTGCTGCGGAGGTATTACCCGTACTCGCACAAATTACTGCCGTTGCCCCTGCTTCCTTTGCCTTGCTAATTGCCATTGTCATCCCCCGGTCTTTGAAGCTACCAGTGGGGTTTAGACCATCGTATTTGACAAACACCCGCACTTGCCTGCCGATACGTTCTGCTAGAGCGGGAGCTGGTATCAATGGAGTATTACCTTCAAGCAGCGTCACCACAGGCGTTTTTTCGCTCACAGGCAAGTATTCGCGATAGGCTTCTATTAGCCCAGGCCAGGGTTGGCGAAGAGATTTAGCAACAGACAGGCTCACAGTCACGGTATTTAACAAGAATGCATTTCTCTAAAATATCACTCATTATTGACCACTAATACCGTTTTACCTCCAGGTTTATCAACTAGACCGCACTATATGCGCCACTTTGTGAAAACTTCTGGCCAAAGCAATGTGTTTTATAAAATTTAACAAAGCTTAACAATTAGAATCCCCTGGTTTGAAGTCAGGGGATTCTAAATTGTTATAAAATTTGTCGTAGTTCTTCAAAAGAACTTGCTAAAACCACACTCCGCAAAATCCCCTGCAATTCTTCCAAATTCGTAATTTCAGAGATTCGCGGCATTAACTCCAATCCCTCACTACCAAATTTAGCCTCTAAGCTCATTTCTATATTAGAAAGCATTTGTTCTTTCCGTCCTTGGGTTTCTCCCCGTGCTTCTCCCCGTGCTTCTCCCCGTGCTTCTCCCAGTGCTTCTCCCCGTGCTTCTCCTTCACGCAGTATTTCTTGATACCAGGGCGACTCGCGTAAAACTCCCATATCCCACCTCATGATGTCTTGAACTAAGGCACTTTCTAATACAAAAGTAGCAAAAAATGCCAGAACCGTCTCCAGTTGATTTAAGTCTTCATCCCGACGCAAAATTTGCAGTGCTTCCCTAATTATAGACTCATCACTCCCTCCTTTGAGAATTGGTACAAATGGAAGTAATGATGGCAAAGGTTGTTGAAAAGCAACATTAACATCAACTTCCCACAAATTAATTACGCGATAATCTTGAATTGCCCTTAACCCGGCAAGATTTGATGTAAAATTTGTAGGTATTTCCACATCACTTGTTTGTAAAATATTAATTAACACCGGGTAAGTTGGTAATTTATATTTCTCCTCTGCGAGTGCTGCATAAGCTCTTATTCGTCGGGGCATATTAGAACTGTAGCGTAATTGTAATTCGTTTAATACCAGAAATTCTCCATGCTCAGGACTAGTGGCATGAATTAATACATCACTTTCCCTACTTATCCATTGAAATTCTCCTGATACAATTTTGCCTGCTTTAATATTGGGAATATTTGTTACCCATCGCACCCAATTATCGGGTGCAAGACTAATGAGTTTTTTAGTGCTTGTATCTGCGGGTTTTGCCATTGTTGTAGATGCACTTTTGTCTATAAACTCATATTAACTTGAGGCGATCGCCTAAGAATTGCGTCTTGCATTAAGTGATTTTCACTCCCTTTGTACCACAATCTCAAACCTAACCCCCTAATCCCCTTCCCTACAAGGGAAGCTACGGTGTACACACAAATCCTATAGCCCTCACCCTGGAAGGGTGGGGCTACACTTCCTTTTCTCTCTCAACCCCACCTCTTTATCCCCTCCCCGCACATGAACGGGAGGGGACTATTGCACAGCTTTACGGGGGTGAGCAATCAACCGGATTTGATATAAAACACTAATAAGGGGTTAGCACCAATGACCAATATAGTAAATAATTTATTTATACCTGGATATCAAATAGTTGAGCAACTATATACGGGGTCGAGAACCGTTGTCTATCGGGCAATGCGGAACTCAGATTCTGTACGGGTGGTCATCAAAATTCTATCAGCGGAATATCCAACTTTCAGCGAGTTATTACAGTTTCGCAATCAGTATACGATTGCCAAGAATCTGAATATTCCCAGTATTGTCTATCCTCTGGGTTTGGAAACTTACCGCAATGGTTATATGTTGCTGATGGAGGATTTTGGGGGAATTTCATTGCGGGAATATATTAAAAGTCTGGAGACGGGGTATGTGGTATCTTTGGAGGAATGTTTAACTATAGCGCTACAGTTAGCCGAGATTCTTCAAGTACTCGAAGAAAACCGTGTCATCCACAAAGATATTAAACCTGCAAATATCCTGATTCACCCTGAAAGCAAGCAAGTAAAATTAATCGACTTTAGCATTTCTTCGCTTCTTCCCAAAGAAACCCAAGAAATTAAAAGTCCCAATATTTTAGAGGGAACTCTTGCTTACATTTCTCCCGAACAAACGGGAAGAATGAACCGAGGAGTAGATTACCGCAGCGATTTTTATTCTTTGGGTGTGACGCTATACGAGTTATTAACGGGGAGTTTACCGTTTATTTGCGACAATGCAATGGAATTAGTACATTGCCATATTGCCAAACAACCACCGAATTTAAGGGAAAGGGGTAAAGGGGGAAAAAAAGAGATGATTCCTTCGGTTATTGCTAATATTCTAATGAAATTGATGGCAAAGAATGCTGAGGATAGATATCAAAGTGCGCTGGGTTTCAAGCATGATTTGCAAACTTGTTTATATCAATTAAAGGAAACTGGTCAAATATCTCATTTTGAAATTTGTCAGCGAGATATTTGCGATAAATTTATTATTACTGAAAAATTATACGGTAGAGAAAATGAAGTTCAACTACTATTAAATGCATTTGAGCGAGTTGTTCGAGGAAGTAGTGAATTAATGTTAATTGCAGGGTTATCGGGGATTGGTAAAACTGCTGTAGTCAATGAGGTTCATAAACCAATTGTGAAGCAAAATGGCTATTTTATTAAGGGTAAATACGACCAATTTAATCGTAATATTCCTTTTTCAGCATTTGTGCAGGCATTCCGGGATTTGATGGGACAATTACTAACAGAAAGTGATGCTCAAATTCAAGAATGGAAAAGAAAGATTCTTGAATCTGTCGGGGGGAATGGACGAGTAATAACTGAAGTGATTCCGGAATTAGAAAGAATTAGCCGATACCAACTTCAAGCAAGCATTTAATCTTCACGAAGGTTTAGATAGCACAATGCTCATTCTTAAACATCGTCTCAAGGCAGATGAACAACGTCCAGCAATTCAAGTTCTTACACAATACGGTGATATTCCCAAAATCGAGTGTTTTGCCGGACAATTAAATCAGGTATTTATGAATATCCTCGCTAATGCAATTGATGCATTAGAGGAATCAAATCAAGGAAGAAGTTTTGACGAAATTACAGCAAATCCAAACCAGATTAAAATTATCACTTCAGTAGAAAATAATCGAGTAAAAATAACTATTTCGGATAATGCTAAAGGTATGGACGAAGAAGTTAAAGCCAAAATTTTTGACCATTCATTTACTACTAAAGTAGTCGGTAAAGGAACTGGTTTAGGATTAGCTATTGCCAAACAAATTATCGAGTCAAAACACGACGGTCAGATTGCTGTAAACTCTCAACTCGGTCAAGGTACTGAATTTGTCATAACTTTGCCTTTTATTTCAAATCTCTAATTTCCAGTTGAAGTTCTTAGAGCATATTTATAAAATCAAAATAAAATTTCTGTAGGGTGAGTTTTAGCCTTAACACCAAGCGTATTGCGCTATAAACCTCTTCCTTCTTCCTTCTTATATTTTATGATTCCTCAATTGCTAAAATTCGTCCAGATTTTACCGCTGCAATTAATGCCTGATGGTCGCACTCGGTCTGATTTGCATAAGCAACGGCAAAGTCTGCGTTCGCATTATCAAAGGTATCACTCTTACCAAGATAACCACTAATCATTGCCGGGTCACCAGAGCGAGCATGGGCCCGAGCGAGTGCCCACCCACATAATGCTGAGTAGCCAATTAATTCGGAACTAGAGAAATCTTCGATGTTAACGGCAATTTTCATGTCACGTAATTGCCGAATGTAAAAGTCATGTCCCCGTTCGCTGCTCCAACCGAGGAACATATCGCTCGCTGCTTGCATGATTCGCTGACCTGTGACAACCCGCTGACCGTGGTTTTGGTAAATACTTTTACTTGTATAGGGTTCTAATACAGAAGCACGGGCTTCTTTGATTTGTAAAAACAGTGGTTCATCGTCCTCTGTCATTAATAAAGCGACAAAGCAGCGGGTACCAACACTGCCAACACCTACCACTTTAATGGCAATATCAACGAGACGAAAGCGGTCAAGTAAGACGTGCAAGTCATCTCGCAAAGTTTGGAGATAACGCTGGGCTACAGATTCTACCTCTTCTTCTAGTAAATCACCAGGTCGTAAATGATACATTAATGGTGGGTTGTCAACAATGCGCCATTGGTGGTTAACTATCTCGGTTAACTTTGGCATGGCCCCAGCAGAAGTACGGGTTAGCGCTTTGTCTACATACTTCTCAATCCGCTGACGGTGGTCGGGAAGGCTGGCAAATTCACGCAATACATTGGCATCTATGCGCGAATACCATACTTCAAAAGCGCTCATTTGAGAGTATTTATTCATGTGTTCTCGGTAGAAACGAGTTGCTGTACTCGCTGCGGTCAAACAATCTGAAGCTGAAATCTTGATATGGCGACCTGCAAGGACAATGCTTGTTGCCAGCCGCTTTATATCCCATTCCCACGGTGAATTTGGGAGAGTTTCGTCAAAATCATTTAAATCAAAAACAAGGTTGCGCTCTGGTGTTGCGTACCCACCGAAATTGAGTAGGTGACAGTCGCCACATACTTGTACTCTAATATCTGTTGTCGGTGTTGTAGCCAGGTCAGCCGCCATCACAATTGCCGATCCTCGAAGAAAGGCAAACGGTGATTTCAGCATCCGACCGTAACGGATTGGTATCAAATTAACCAGCCGTCCAGAATTTGATGTTTCTAGCAAATCGATGGGGTCAGCGCGTTCCACGGGAGGATTCCACTTTTTGTGGGTAGAACGCGGCACAACTGAACGCAAGGCTTTTCCGGCTTCTAGTCTGTCAGTTCGTGATTTGGATGGCGGCAACACGATTTTTAGAGGGATTAGAAACTACTCTACAATTTTCTCATTAAGCTGTTCCACATTTAACTTGCATATCTTAGGCGGCCTAGAAGCCCAACGCCAGGTGCTACAACGGGGCGGCAGCTTATGTTCCTCCGCTTCCCCCCAAAACGTGCCTTGGGAAAATAAGCAACGCACTGGCTCCCCCACAAGATTTACATAAATTTAAAATATGCAAATTAAATGTGGTTTAGTTTATCATCCGCCGAACCGCGAACCGACAGGTCGTCGGAGACATCGCACAAATCTATCGCCTAAAAACACAAAATCCGCACTCTAGATGCAGCTCGTTCATGGGTAACTAAATTGACATCAGTGCTGTTATGTATTATGATGCACTATGTAATAATACGCAAAAATATGCTTTAAAAAATTAAAATATCATAATTCAGCAATACTTATAGGACTTACGTAACTGGTACATTAATAACCGTAGGGTGTGTGAGGCTTAGATAGATATTGCACGGTAAATTAAGGTTTTTAGCGTCACACACCGATGATGATTTGTGACAATATCATAAGTCCTGGCTTAATAAATACTTAGGGCTAATTGTTGAATTACTACTTAAATTATGCTTAAAAATTTCAACCGGGCTATTTTTTCAGTCACAGCATTTGCATTAACTTTAAGCGTTTTACCTGCCAATGTTTTAGCAGGAACTTTTAAACTAGAAGATGCAACTATTGCTGATATCAATCAAGCTTTTGATGATGGTTCGCTGACATCTGCGCAGCTAACGCAATTATATTTAAATCGCATCAATGCTTACGATAAGCAAGGACCTAGCATCAATTCTATCATCACCATTAATCCAAAAGCTTTGGAAACAGCTTTCTCTTTGGATTTAGAACGTCAAACTAAAGGTGCTAGAAGTCCCCTACACGGAATACCAGTCCTTCTTAAGGATAATTACGACACTTCTGATTTACCAACTACTGCAGGTTCTCTGGCTCTGTTCGACTTTATTCCACCGAATGACGCTTTTCAAACCAAAAAGCTCAGGGATGCAGGGGCAATTATCCTCGGTAAAACTAATATGCATGAGTTTGCATTAGATGTTACCACCCTTAGTTCTTTGGGCGGTCAAACACTCAATCCTTATGCTTTAGATAGAGTTCCTGGAGGTTCGAGTGGTGGTAGTGGGGCTGCGATCGCTGCCAACTTTGCCACACTTGGAACTGCTACAGATACGGCAATTTCAATTCGTGGGCCTGCATCCATCAACAATTTGGTAGGCATTCGACCAACTATCGGGTTGACCAGTAGGAATGGCATTATTCCCCTGCTTTCAACTCAAGATACTGGAGGCCCGATTGCACGGAATGTGACTGATGCTGCTTATATGCTTGATGTTTTGGCAGGATATGACCCACTCGACCCTGTGACGGCAAATAGCATTGGGAAAATTCCCACTAGCTATACAAACTTTCTCAATCCAGATGGACTCAAAGGCAAGAGAATTGGCGTAATTCGGGAACTGGTTGAAGCTGACATGGCGAAAAATCCTGCTGACCCGGATGTGCTAGGGTTAACGAATGCAGCTATTGAGGACATGAAAGCAAAAGGGGCTGATGTTTTTGACGTAAAAATTCCGAACTTAGATTTTTTTGTCAGAACCAATCCATTTGCTGATTCTGGTTACGAATATAGAACTAAGTTTGATATCAATAATTATCTCGCAAGTCTTGGAGATAAGGCCCCATATAAATCTCTTACAGAATTATTGGACTCAGGGAAAGTCCTCCCCACAGATTCTGTTGAAGGATATTTGCGCTTTGTTGATCAAACAACATTAACTCCTGACCAAAATCCCAATTATCAGCTTTATCTTCAAAATAAAGAAGAATTAAAAACTACGCTCCAGAATGTCATAAATGAGCAAAAACTTGACGCTTTCTTGTATCCAACTATGACCCTGAAGCCAAGTATAATCGGCGCTCCATACCCTGGAGGATACCCAGGCAACTCACTTTTAAGTTCTTTTACGGGATTTCCCGCTATGGTCTTACCTGCGGGATTTACACCTGATGGTTTACCAGTTGGTGTGGAATTGCTGGGCTCAGAATTTAGCGAACCAACATTAATTAGCCTTGGTTATTCCTATGAACAAGCAACCAAATACCGCCGCTTGCCGAATAGTACACCAGCACTAAAAGGTGAAGTGTTTGAGCGTAAGTCAGTGCCAGAACCTAATTCTTTCCTCGGCCTACTAATGTTGGGTTTTTTAGGTGTTGCTTGCAAACTAAAACGTAAATTTAACTGACAAAATAAAATGGGCGGACGCTTAAGCCCACCCCACAAGATACATAAAACTCTTGTGGGATGGGCTTAAGCGTCCGTCCTATCAACAAAATTTTATTTTAGGTTTATTTGTTCCCACGTACTTAAAATAATAATACTTGCATCTACAAAAAATTAGCAATCAAATGACGCGCTTTATACATGACAAGTTCGCCAAAGATTATCTAGAAGAATTACTACAGCACTTTGCAAGTAAATGAAGTACACCCCCTCCCCTTGGCAAGGGGAGGGTTGGGGAGGGGTATTTCTGTACCTCACAAAGTTGAAATTTGCTGTAAAAGATTATGGAGAGGTAAAAACATCAGAAAAAGTGTCAGGAGAAATTAAAGAAATCGACGTTTTATTTACTCCTTCAGTACAGCAAACGTATAATTTACAAGTGCTGGGATTACTCGGAAGATTTGCCGAATATCCTGCGATATTAGAACCATAGATGAAGAATTAAGCGCAATTATTGAACCAATATTAGCTTTACCACCATCCGAATTTACTCCTTTACTAATGCAATTATCTAAAGAAGAATTGATTGCTAGGTATGGCGGACAAACTTGATATTAGCTTACCCTGAGACATTCAAGTTTAAATATTCAATCTTTTTCTTCCCCACCCTACTTACAGAGGTGGGGCTATTATTTTATACTAGCGCACTCAAAAACGTTGTTCACACTCCACCTCACTCAAACGCTGCCAATCCTTTAATATTCTCCACATCCAGTAAAAGTAACCCAGTCCTTTTGGATAAATAAATATTGGTGATACGACCCGTAACCGAAGGTATCGCAAGCCCACTCGCTAGGAGGTGCATTCCGCTATTGTGAATATCTGATGGGGAACAAAAAAAGTATAGCAAAAGTCACTTAAACCTAGCTCCAGTAACCCATTACACTAATCTATGGAACCTATACAAAGATTTAATGATTCTTAAATATACAATATTATAGTATTTTTAATGGTGTGAGCTGAGATTAGGTCTAAATAACTATGCCTACATGTACATCTAGTGTCTCTGAAGTCAAGTCTGAAAGTTTGCGTGCGAGCGAGTCAAGTAAGACCTGCTACCAAACTGACCAACAAGTCAAGTTATTGACTTTGCAAGCAGAAGTCGAATCTTTGTTGTATCAGTTGCAAAATCTGAAACAACAACGGATAGCGTTAGTTGCTAACGAATAGTGAAGGTTGCGTTCTGGCAGTGCAAAGTTTAGTAGGGGCTGCTATTCAAAGCGCTGACTCTTTGCTGACCAACGCTTCAGTATATATTTATCAGCACTCTCTACCAGCAAAGTTAGAGACTGTCCATCGCTAGTTTTGGCGATCGCTGTCAATACCTGTTCCGAGTTTCTACTGAAATCACTATAGATTACTATACCGCTATTTGACAAAATTAGGCTACGGGGGCGAGATAGATTTTTATCTCCTCCCTTAGTATGAGATAGTGGTTTGTTTAGGGATGCTAATGCTTCTTTTGAGATAGTGAGTATCGTTTCTGGTTCTTGGTCGCCAGTTAAATCCAGCACTTGTACGGGCCAATATCCCAACTTTTGCACCATTTCGGGAAGGTTCGGTATGGCACCAGTTGGTATTTGACCGGATGCTTGCAAAGAGCGCCAGACAGTCGGTAAAATTGTTTTTGTTTGTTGGGAATCTTTTTGATATAGTTGTTCTATAGTAATGGCAGATGGTTGCACCCATTCCAATGCTGCGTTTGTCAGTGCTAAAGGTTGGGGATGCTGTAGAGAGGCTAAATTACCCGTCTCGACATCTGAGGCAGCAGCTAATAAGCGCAACACTCCACCGCGCAATTGTACAGCTTTGATAGTCGCGTTCGTTGTTTGCTGTTCGCCGTTTGGCTGCCAAATTACTATCTGAATGTTAGAGTCAGAATTTATCCCCAAAGTATTCCATAAAAATTTGCCACTATCAGTTTTGGGTGGGTTTAAGTTGTTAAAGGGAGAATTTAGCCAGCTTTTGCCGTCATGAAATGCGCTCACCTCCACCTCATACCATTGGTTCGAGGTAGATTTAATATCTGACTGATGATTTGGTTGCAGCCAGTCGCTGGGATTAATTCTCGCTTTCAAGGAAGCGGAACCAACTATTTTACTAGGGTGAATAGCATTCATATTCGGCTTTATTACTACCTCACCTTCGAGTTGTCTTAACAAACTGGCAATTTTGGTGAGGGATTCTTTGGAGATTTTGGGTTGTTCTTGCAACCAAGAATTCGCTCGTGCGTTACCGTGACGGGCTGCTAAGATTAAAGCACTCCAAGTTTGTACCTCAAGACGATTTGGATTAACTCGCAATGCCGCTTCTGTCCGACTCCACAACCTACCACCATCCGCTTTCAGGAAAGTGGCAATTTCTTGAGCGTTAGCAGGTGATGCTTCAAACACTTGTAAAGCTTTTTCCCAACGTCCATCGATTAAATCTGCCAGAACTTGTTGACTGGGGGAAGCCCAGGTTTTCTCAGCTTGGGCTTTGGTGAGTTGAGAATGCCAGCGAATCAGATCGATTTGGGCTCTAGCTGAGGGAGGAATTTTTGCTTTGCCTTGTTTCAAGATGAATTGCAACCATTCAAAAGCTGGTGTCCACATTCCGCTTTTGGCAATTGACAACGCATCTTTATAAGCTGAATTATTCAGTGCAGGTGGTGTCAGGGAAATTTCTTCCAAGAGGACAGAATTGAGTGAATTGGTAGATTTCACTTGATAAATTCGTAGTTGCGGTTCTAAAGCAACTGTTTGATTGACAACTAACTCCTTGACATTGCCACCAGTTACTTGCTGCCATTGGGGTAACTGTCCGTTGGGACTTGTCCAAGACAACATCAGTTGTAGGTTATTGCGTTTGCTATTGTAGTGGACGACATGACCGTAGGCGATCGCATTGGTTCCCGATGTCCGCTCACCCCGCAAATAATACCAAATTCCCGACGATGGCGCACCTTCAAAGCCTTTAATTTCAGTTAAAGGCAATTCTATGTTAGAACCCTGATTCTCTTTGGTCGTTTCCACCAAAGGTGCAATTACAAAAGCTTCTTCTGGACCTTTGACTGGGAGTTGAGTTGCCAGATGGTAGTATTTTTCTGTTAAAGATTCAAACTCGATTTCATCTGAGCGTTGATAAACTCGGAGTTCAATTAACTCTTTGCAATTAGATTGGCAATTAGGACGTTGATTGAAAACTGGCAGCAAAAAAGCTTGTGTTGTGGCTCCATCTATTGGCAAGGATTCTCCCGCAATATGTCCTTGTTTGTCTATAATAGCTTGAATTTGTACCACAGTTTGCGGGCGATCGCCCCGAGCGAGAGAAATTTTTGCCCATTCTGGTAAAAGTTTATTTACCCAACCCAATTGGTCGGGATTGAAGATGAATAAAAAACTAATCCAGGCAAACAAGCCAATTAGACCAGCACTACCCGACAAAAGCGCTAGAGCCAACATTGACGGCAGCCAACTTCCTCGATGCTTTTTTGATACAGGTTTTACTGCCCTTCTGGGGGGTTGATTTTGTTTACCAGGCTTTGACGTCAGCTTGCGCGGGCGATTTGCCATGTTATTAGTGTAAAATTAACTTCTGGATTTTCCTTTTATACTCGCGTTAATCAACAGTTGCCCAGAAGGGTCGCCAAAATGAAGGAAGAAGGAAGAAGGAAGAAGGAAGAAGGAAGAAGGAAGAAGGAAGAAGGAAGAAGGAAGAAGGAAGAAGGAAGAAGGAAGAAGGAAGAAGGAGCTTTTTAGATGGGATTGGAACCCAACTCAAAACGAACGACCCTGAATCCGGTCGGGGTCTTTAAAAGAACAGCGAGAATAAATTCAGTATATTTACTAATGTCACAATAAAGAAATATTGAATATTTTTATATGATTCAGTGTATATGTGAGTGAAGTGTAAAAGTTGAAAGCTAGACTGATTTGCAGCCAAAAAAGTAACTGGATACTCCCGTTGTTTATCGTTGCGGGGATAAACGGATTTACACAACTTTGCGTTTATGCTAACCCCGTCTCACCCGATGAACCAATGTCACAGGTCACATCGGTAAGTCAACTGCAAGACGTACAACCAACAGATTGGGCGTTTCAATCACTACAATCTTTAGTAGAACGTTATGGCTGCATTTCAGGTTATCCAGATGCTAACTATCGCCCAAATCGGGCTTTAACTCGGTATGAATTTGCAGCGGGTTTAAATGCTTGTTTAGATAGAGTTAATGAATTAATCGGCACAGCTACAAGTGATTTAACCCGTCGTGAAGATTTAGCCACATTACAGAAATTACAAGCAGAATTTGGTGCCGAGTTAAAGACTCTGCGGGGTAGAGTTGATGTTTTAGAAGCGCATAATACACAACTCCAAGCCAACCAATTCTCTCCCATAACTAAACTTAGCGGACTGGCAATAGTCGGCATTCAAGGACGCAGTAACAACCGTGGTGATGTTGCTCCTAGAGATGGCATCAAAGATACACAAGATGCTGGGACAAATGTCAATGTTATTAACTTAACGCAATTATATTTAACCAGCCAATTCAGTCCCTCAAGTTTCTTAGTCACTGGTCTTTTAGCTAGTGGTGGAACTACTGCACCGAGATTTAATAATAATGTTTCTAGGAATGATGTTTTATTAGGTTATGAATTTCCGACAAATAATAGTCTCATCATAAATGACCTTCATTATCACCAGTTAGTGACAAAGAATTTGGGTATAATGGTAGGAACATCTGGTGTAGATATGACTCGTGCTTTTCGAGGCCCAAATCGAGTAGAAAACGCTGCAACCGGTTCAGTATCATTATTTGCCCAAAGAAACCCAATTTTAAATACTGGATTCGGTCAAGGTGGTGTAGCACTTGATTGGCAGTTCAGCAAACGTGCCAGCATTCAAGCACTTTATTCTAGTTTCGATCCGGGAAATCCTCGTAAAGGTAGCGGTTTATTTGATGGAAATACAACAACAGGTGTACAATTATTATTAACCCCAACTGACAGTGTTGATGTTAGTTTGTACTACGTTAATAATTATTCCTCTGATGGTTGTCTGCTAGATTTCGTTGGAGATGAGTGTTTAACAGCGACTAATCCCAGCACAGGGAAAAAACTACCGCTACAAACAAATGCTGTTGGTGCTACAGTAAATTGGCAAATTTCACCCCGCATTACCTTAGGGGCGTGGGGCGGTTATACTAAATCTAATATTCCTGGACGCTCGGGAAATGTCGAAACAACAAATTACATGGTGTTTATGAATTTCCCCGATCTATTCAAACAAGGAAATTTGGGTGGAATTTATATCGGACAGCCTCCGAAAATTACTAGTAGCAACTTACCTACAGGAAACAACGTTCCCGATTTTATCAATACAGGTTTAGGAAGAGCAGGTGGACAACCGGGGACAACTACTCAAATCGAAGCTTTTTATCGTTTTCAAGTAACAGATAATATCAGCATTACTCCAGCGATAATTCATATTTTGGAACCAGGCCACTCACCAAGCAGCGACCCAGTTACAATTGGGATATTGCGGAGTACGTTTATTTTTTAATGAAGGAAGAAGGAAGAAGGAAGAAGGAAGAAGGAAGAAGTCTTCAACGATCCCTGAGTTCCTTAAGGATATCGAGTGCTAAGTGCGAATCAGAGATTCTTCGTTGTTGCTCAAACAGTTCCGCAGCTTGAAGAAAATCAGCTTGAGCCTTGGATGTATCTTCTACAAGATAATAGCAAAAGCCGCGCTTGAAGTGGGCTGTGGCAAGGTTGGGATTAATCTCCAAAGAAGAAGTAAAATCGGCTAATGAAGGAAGAAGGAAGAAGGAAGAAGTCTTCAACGATCCCTGAGTTCCTTAAGGATATCGAGTGCTAAGTGCGAATCAGAGATTCTTCCTTGTTGCTCAAACAGTTCCGCAGCTTGAAGAAAATCAGCTTGAGCCTTGGATGTATCTTCTACAAGATAATAGCAAAAGCCGCGCTTGAAGTGGGCTGTGGCAAGGTTGGGATTAATCTCCAAAGAAGAAGTAAAATCGGCAATTGCTCTGTGGTGTTGACCCAAAAGCAAGCGGGCTGCACCTTGGTTATAATGAGCTTTGGCCAGGTTGGGATTAATTAGCAGTGCTTGCTTGAAATCGGCGATCGCACCATCGGGGTCTCCCAACTGCAAGCGAGCTGCACCTTGGTTATTATAAGCTGCGGCGGACTGCGGATTAATTAGCAGAGCTTGCTGAAAATCCCCAATCGCTGCTTGGTAATCTCCTCGTTGCAAGCGGGCTGCACCTTGGTTATTATAAGCTGCGGTGGACTGCGGATTAATTAGCAGCGCTTGCTGGAAATCTGCTACTGCACCTAAGCTATTTCCCAACAATAAGCGAGCCGCACCCAGATTATTGTATCCCTGCTCTAAGTTAGGATTAAGATGAAGAGCTTGGTTGTAATCTGCAATTGCCCCTTTGTTATCTCCCAACTGCAAGCGAGCATTACCCCGATTTAAATAACCTAGGACATCGTTGGCAGCGATATTTAAGGCTTGGTCATAATTGGCGATCGCTAATTCATTATCTCCCAATTCAAAGTAAGCAACACCCCGATTTATCAAGGCTGTAGCAATAAGGGGATTGATATTTAAGGCTCGGTCGTAATCAGCTAGAGCCAGTTCGCGATCGCCTAACTCAAAATAAACATTCCCTCTGTGCAAATAAATTAGAGCATCCTGCGGATTGATATCAACAGCTTGATTGTAGTCAGCGATCGCTCCTTGATTATCGCCCAACTCAAAGCGAGCAAGTCCTCGATAAAAGTAACAAGAGGCATCTTGGGGATTGATTTTGATTGCTTGATTGTAAATTTCTATTGCCGCTTGATATTCTCCCACTTCATAATGTTTGATACCCGAGGTCAATTCTGGTAAGTTTAAGTCTAATTCCTGATTGGCGTTAGCCTTTGGACTATATGTCATTGCTCCTAATACTAACAAAGCAACAGTCAAGTTCAATGCTTCCATGCTTTTTTCCCTTCTCCGTTAATACTTAAGTACAATGAATGCGTAACTACCAATTTTGTGTAAGACTGCGGTTGAAGAAATAATTAGGTAATGCTTGCAAACCTTGTGCAGAACTTTCTTCTGAACGTCTCTACAGTTGAATAATCGAAGCGCATCATCACAGAAAAATGGTATAACTACCAACACATAAAACCAAAGTATTAAGTCACAGGAATAACACCCAGCCCATTCATTCTCTCAACCGCTTTATCTAGATGCAGCCTTTTGCGATGGTATCGCAGAGCGCAGAAAGGTTTTTTTGTTAGTTTAAAATTAACAAAACTACATAGTTAAATACTAGCTGTATATGATACTTTCCGGAAAAACGACGAGAATATATAAATATATTGTTGTAACCGTTGAGAGTTGACAGTATGACTTGAATGAAGGAAGAAGGAAGAAGGTTTATATATGTGGATACAGAACCCCAACTCAAAATGGACGACCCTGCGTTCTTGTCGGGGTATTAGCCCCCCAGCGAGGATAAAAAGAATTTAAGCTAAACCGGTTCCAAAACCATGTAACTGTATCACCCTCGAAAATGCCAACTGCTCGATAACCACGGGTTATCCTGACAGACCAAATGTTTTCCTCATCGTTAACACATTTGAAGTGCAAAGATGGGTGAAAAGGATTTTCTTTCCATAACCTAACAGTATTTCCCTTCACGACTTGACCAGTCTTTAACTTCTCAAACTCTGCCCAAACTACCTGCTGTTCAGAAGGCGTAGGTTTGTCAATATGTACTATTATAGAACTTACGCAAAAACTCTCTTAAACTCTTATTTCCTTCGCGTACTTCGCGTCTTCGCGGTTCATTATTCCGTATCTTGTGCGTAAGTCCTATATTATAATTGTGTGACCCAAATTTTGCCTAACTTCCCAAGCCGACATAGTAAATCAGGGTTCACCCGATCGCAGTAAATCAACCTTCATAAATGAGCGATAGGGATGCAACAAAATAGACATATACAGCTTAGTTATGTCAATTGCTCAAACTGGTTATCTTTTGAGGTTTTTAATTTCGTTTTCTACTATTTCGAGTCCAGACTTCTCATTACAACTTTCCAAGAGAGACTTTGCTTCTTCCAGTTTTTCTATGGCAGTTTTTTTGTCATGTCTAGCAGCAAGATCCATAGCTTCATCGTATAAATCGTTAGCCCTTTGGAATTTGGGATCATTTCCATGACTGGAATAAATTGGTAGTGGCATATGCGTTAAAAATTGAGGTTGTGATAGTCAATGTACAAAGTATAATTATCTCACAAGATGTTTTAATTCATCAATTTAACCAACGGAATTTAATTTAATTTTGCATATTGGATAAGGTGAATAGTGAGTTTTAGCTAGTTTTGCTGACAAACGTTGCTCTGACTAGAATTTGAGTTATTCTTCAAATAGTCATGTAGCCAACTACAACTGCGTCTTTGCAAATCATCCAAATCCAAGTTCCAAAGAATCACTTTCTGTTTAAAGCTAGCCGAACCAATAATTTTACCGTCATTACTGAAACTGACATCAAATACAGAAGTATCATCCCCTGGCAAGGTTTGCAACAGACTGCCATCTAGATTCCAAAGTTTAATCGTTCCATCACTACTTCCTGAAACTAAAGTTTCACCGTTAGGGCTAAACTTAGCTTTTAAAAAACTGTTTTTTCCATCCTGAAGAATTTTAGGAGATTGGTCATTTAAATACCAAATTCTTACAGTTTTGTCGCTGCTAGCGGTCACAATCATCTTACCGTTGGGACTGAAATTGACATCTAAAACTCTATCATTATGACCGGGAAAAGTTTTGCGTAATTTCCCATCCAAACCCCAAAGCTTTACTGTTTGGTCATTACTGGCTGAGGCAATTGTTTGGCCATCTGGGCTAAAGCTCACGCTCGTAACATCCGCATTATGACCAACAAAAGGTTTACGTAATGTAATTTTTTTTCCATCGAAATCCCAAAGCTTCACTGTTTTGTCACTATTGGCTGAGGCAATTGTTTTGCCATCTGGGCTAAAGCTCATACCTAAAACACGATTTTTATTCTCTTTGAGAGTGTTAATTAATTCCCCGTCAAGATTCCAGAGTTTTAGCGTCCCGTCCCGACTAACAGAACTAATTGTTTTACCATTGGGACTAAAGCTTACTTTTAAGATGGCCTGATTGTGTGCTTTAAAAGTCCGCCATCGCTTGCCATTTCTATGCCATAACTTCACAGTACCATCATTATTTCCTGAGACAATTATCTGACTGTCTGGGCTGAAACTAACGCTAGTACCTTGTAAAATTGTTGGCGATACCATACCATTGCGGCTCCAGATATGTACAGATTGATCTTCTTTACTAGCTAAAGCTATCATTTTGCTGTCCGGGCTAAAACTAGGTTGATTGATAGTTACGTTAGGAATTTCAATATTTTGCAGTTCTTTGCGATCTTCTAGGCTCCAAATTTTAACTGTACGATCCTTACTGGTAGAAGCGAGCGTTTTGCCATCCCGACTTACATCCAAGTAAAGTACATCATCGCTATGACCTGTCAAAGTGCCGATTTGTTGACCTTTGACATTCCAAAGTTGTACCGTATGGTCAGCGTTAGCCGCAGCAATTGTTTGGTTATCAACAAAACGTACTCCAAAGAAGTATTGAGTACCTTTTATATTTTGGACTAGCTTGTAGTTTTTTACATTCCAGAGTTTGATAGTTCGATCCAAACTAGCCGAAGCAAGAGTTTGACCATCTGGACTAAAATTCAAATCCCTAACTTGATCGTTATGTTCAAGAAAAGTTGAGAGTAGTTTGCCATCGGAATGCCAAAGCTTTACGGTATACTTTTTTCTAGCATTTGCATTTGTAGCAGTTGCGATCGTTTGTTTATCCGGACTCAAACTAACAGCCCCAATTCCTTCTTTGTCTGTTATCGATTTGAGTAAGGTGAAAGTGTTATTAGGCTGACGCTGCCACAGTTTTATGGTGTCATCAGAGCTAGCGGAGATGAGAATTTGACCATCAAGACTAAAGCTGACATTAAAAACCCCGCCTTTATGCTCTGTGAGCGTTTGGAGTATTTTACCATCGTGCCGCCACAATTTGATGGTATTGTCCGCACTTGCTGAGGCAATCACCCCACCATCAGGGCTAAAAGCTACGCTCTGAACATCCCCATGATGTCCCTCCATGCGGTTGCGCTCCCTCAGATCGTAAACTATCTTCCTTAAAGCAAGGATAAATCGCATTTTGGTATCTTCCCTAACCACAAATGGAAACGTATTTTTTAGACGTTCTCCGGCTTTAATACCTTCTACAAGCGCTTCTAACTCATGATTAGAGGCTAAACGTTCTTCTGTTAAAGCACTAGAAGCTTCAAGCGATCTGTTTTCAGCATCAATAGCCTTATTAATTGCAATCCAAGTCACACTACTCAATACTAGAAATGCAGCATTTACCAGGCTCCAACGGGTAATGCTGTTGTTACGTCTTCGCTTAATACTTCGTTGCGCAAACTCAGTTTCTACTTGGTTTAACCAGTTGTTGTTTTGTGAGTTAAGTACCTCTTTTTGCAACACATCCAGGTAGGGGTCAGCATTCCAAAGAAACCGTGGCTGTTGTTTGCTTTTCCACTCTAGGGCCGCAGGAGTCAACCTCCGTTGCAATCTTAAGTTTTTCTCCTCTTTTACCCAATTCAGCAGTCTTTGCCACCCCCGCACCAAAGCATCATGGGCTGGTTCTACATAGGGATTCCGATCAGCATCTTCTCCTTTCACCAGTAACCGTGCTTTCGTAAAACGCTCAATTACTTCTTTAACTAAACCATTTTTAAGAGGCGGATACTCTAGTTCCAATAACGGGACTTGTCTGCGTGCTAACACACCACCACCAAGGGCAACCATCCGCAACATCACATGGCGGATAATCTGGACATAAGCCGAATTTTCTTTAACTAGCGTCTCATATTCCTCATCAGCCCTTTGAGTCAGTGATTGCATTACTCCTCCCAAATCTTGATAATCTTTTTGAGTCAGCACTCGGTCAATTGTTATACCTCTATTTTCTCCATCCCATTGTCGCTTTAAATACTTGAGATACAGTTCGCTCAAGCCAAAAGAAAGCAGGGGCAATCCTCCCGGCATATCCGCCACTTCATCGATCAATTCTTCTACTAGTTCGTGGGGCTGAAAATACATCACCCGTGTTTCTACGGGTTTTTCAATCGCTTCTCGCAGTTCCCCTCGTGTCATCGTCGGTACAATAAATCTTCCCGTATGCCAACGATTTTTCAGCACAGTATTTCCCAACTTCAGGTCTGTGGGGACAAACTGTAAACCAGCATCTCTGACTTGGGGTTCAAAGTCAGAGCGTAGGGATAGGACTACCCGTAATTTATCCCGATGGGCATTAATTGCGTTAAGTATAAGAAGGAAAAACTCTTTACGTTCATCCTCATTTTGACAGAGGGTAATGATTTCTTCGCTTTGGTCAATAAACAGTAATAACTTAGAGTTGGGGTGATTTTTCGCCCAAACATCAATGCTCCGAGCCAGGTTCTGCTGGGGATTTTGTGCCTCTACCTCTGGTAATTGGGCATTTTTCAAAGCATTATTTAAGGCGAGTAAGGGAGTCTCACCAGGACGGATGGGTGGTATAATAAACCATTTTTTGGTAGTTTCTTTCCGTAGTTCGGGAATTAATCCCGCCTTCACCAAACTAGACTTACCCGAACCGGAAGCACCCAACACCACTGTTAGGGGATGAGTTTTGACAAAAATCTGCAACTTTTTTACCAGTTCAGTTCTACCAAAAAACAGTTGGCTGTGTTCCTCGTCAAATGATTCCAAACCACGATAGGGATTTTTCGATACATCTAAAGGTGGTGCTGGTGGTAAGTTGAGTGGATGTCCCGGAGCTAGGAAAATATACTCCCCTTTATCATGCTTCTTTAGGGGGTAAATCCCAGGAGTTTGCCGTTGACGATTTTCTTCTGTGGCTGGTTCAACTGCATCCCGCAGATACAAGTAGAGTTCGGTAGCAGTAATTACCCCATCTCCACTTGAGTGACCATTAGTAGCAGGAGGATAGGCATCAGCCTTACCTGCAAGCGCTTCGATTAATGCTGCTGCAAAGGGGGAATGATTACCTCTTTGACCGCGCTCTGTATTCAAATTAAATGCATCTAAGGCTTTTTGGTCAGAAGCTGCGCTAGTTATTACCTGCCAAGCGGGGTCAGTAATAAAACGGTCATAACGTTCTTTGTGGATAACCTCTGGTGCAGTTAATAAATCTCTAGTGCTTGACCAACGAAAGGCTCCTGCAAAACAGCAGTCGAGGATTCCCAAGAAATGGCGACAGGGTAGTTTCTCCAAGCATTTTTGCAACTTAGTCATCGCTAGGTAGGTTTTGGTGTCGCCCAGTTTGGCATCCTGGGGAATTAAATAACCTGCTGGACCATCATCGCCGTTGAGAGCAATTCCATGACCCGCAAAGTAAAACAGCAGGCGGTCATTTTCACTTACTTGTTCTGGTAGTATTTTTTCTAAAAGTTGATTGATATTACTGAGGGTGGCAAATTCGTTTAAGCACACCCACACTTGGTAACCATGCTTTTCGCGCAAGAGTTCCACTAGTTTTTTGGCATCATTCTCCGCGTTCTGTAGAGGGGAAATACCGTTTGTGTAATTGTTAATGCCGATGATAAATGCTAGATTTTTAGAGAACTCAGACATAAAGACAGTTCCTTTGTTGGTTGTTTTTAGGAAGGGGGGAATGACCAACAAGCAACAAAATCTGGTTGCTTCTCAATCCTCTATCAGCAATTCGTCAAATTTATGTATCCTAATTAACTGATAGAGGAACTGAGGGGCGCAAACGCTCATCATCATTGCTTCTAGCGAACCTATTATGCTAAACTGTTACCTGTTCCCATATTCATGTTTCTAAATCTTTAATTGCCTTTTCAACCTCAATTAAAAGTGAACCTAAATCTTGAGTGATTACTTGCCAGACAATATCTAAATCAACATCAAAATAAGCATGAATAATACGATTTCTCATCCCGATAATTTGTCGCCAAGGTATTTTTAAATACTTAGTTTGGCAAGATTCAGAAACATTATTAGCTGCTTCACCCATGATTTCAATTAATCTTATACCAATTCTGTATGAAGATGCACATAATCAAGACCCCCCTGTAGTCCCCCCTTGGCAAGGGGGGACGGCGTAGCCGGGGGTTAATATATGCAGCTTCACAAAGAAACGGTATTACTAGAGCTAAAGACAGCATCCGATCGCGATCTAAATCTTCTCTAGTGCGATTATTCACAAAAGACAATGCCTCTTTTGCTGAATCTCTTATGTGTTTTAGCCGAGTGAAATCATCAATTTTGCTCATAAATAAGCATCGCTTCTGCTAAGACCTGCTCGCGAAAATAACGGCTTAAATCTGCTGATGTTCTTAAATCTATCTGGCGATTTATTATATTTGATAACTCATCTTCCATTGTAATAATAGCTAAACCCGGAGTTTTTCCCGGTTCAAATTCTACTAAAACATCAACATCACTTTCTCTTGTAAAATCATCTCTTAATACTGAACCGAATAAAGACAACTTGCGGATCGAATGACGTTGACAAAATTGTTTAATTTCTTCTTGAGATAAATTAATAGGAAGAGTTGTTTGTTTCATGGTTAAAACTCCTGATAATTTTTTTAATTTCAGATTTAAGAGGGGTAACTTGAGACTCTATCGCCTTAAGCCTCTGCTCGATCTTTGCCGATTGGAGTTCCATCTAATTTCCACAAACGTACATTACCATCTTTATTTCCACTAGCAATGGTTTTGTTGTCGGGGCTAAAGGCAATAGATAAAACGGGTTGCTCATTTCCACCAAAGCGTTGACCAATTTGGTTAGTTTGCCAATTCCACAAGTATACCCCTCCATCATCCTGACCAATAGCAACTGTTTTTTTATCGGGGCTAAAGGCAACCATCCTAAGTTTACCAAGAATCGGTTTGCATAATTTCTTCTTATCTAAACTATCTACTTGTAGATGCAATAAGCATACAAAAGATTGACCTGTATAGCTAGTGCTACCACTGACAATCTGCTGACCATCAGGGCTAAAAGCAATAGATGCTACAGAGAAACCCTGATCATTTTTCACGGACTGTCCAATTTGATTACCCTGAATGTCCCACAGTTGAATACTATTTTCTGAACCTCCCTTATCCACAACGTTACTGACAATCCTCTGACTTGGGGCGCACAGTAGTAATGTTGATTTGACTGGTAATCCAGTCGTCATATTCCTCTTCCTCTGGTGCGGATCTAAGCTCGCGGCATTGCACGCGCTTCATCAAACGGTTTAGCGTTCCCCTCCCTCGGCCTGGTTCTCTTTCCGGGAAATGTGGCAAGTCCAACTCATTTTGTCTGAGCAAGGTAGCATCAAACTCAGCGGTACTAACAATCAGTTTGAGAATATCTTGGCTCTCAGTTATTCCCTGTTTCCAGAGTTTGTCTCGCACTGTAGGATAGATATTTTCACCTCCCAATGCCCAAGCTTCCTCCCCTGGTTTGAGCCAAACACCTCCCGTTTCCAACAATTCGAGACTAACTGCGTAGCGGTCTGTCAAATCCAGGAGGGAGCAAAAAAGTTCTTGATTGCTGGTATTTTTGAGTTTGAGTTTAAAAGTCGGACCTTTCCACCTACCATTTTGCTGTTGGTACTGCAAGTTAATAGTCGCATCTTTAACTTCTTGCCCTTCCTGAGAAATTACCATTTGCACTGCCGAAGCTTGAATGCTACTGGTGGCTGGGCTGGAGAGTTCAGCAATATTTGTCCAACGGGTAATATGCTCCAATCGCTCAATCGCTTGCAAGGCAGTCGTCTCTGTATAACTCTGAATTTGAGCAACTATTGGACGGTCATCCGGTGGTCGAGTAATCAAATATTGCCCATTACGAGCAAGTAACTTAAATTCCGCATTTTCAGGGCTTGTAACTTCAGTCAGGTATAGTGAGGGCTGATTTCTTGAACCCATCACCAGCAGTGCAGCCCGAGCTAATTTCACTCCTGCTTCCTCACCAGTAATCAAAACACCTTTAGGTGGTAGGGGTAGACTAGTGACAACTGCTTTAAAAGTCATCTCTGGTTCTAAACTTTCAATACCGCTAATCTGGACTTGACTCAGAGAAGGCATAACCGCAATGACTTTAGCTTCACCGATCGCCGTTGACAATTCCTGCATCCGTTCGGGGGAACTGTCAAAGGGGAATAATGCCAGTAAGGTTGTTTCATCTTCATATGGTTGAGGAATTCCATGAATCGCACCCCCATCAATTACCCACTCACGATCTTTGTGATAACAGACAGTAAGGTAAGGTTTGCGTCCGGCGATCGCTCCCCCCAAAAACGGTTGTTCTAAATCATCCAGTACTGTTGCTTCTAATTGGGGGGATTGAGACGCAACTTTACTGCGAACTAAAGCATTAGTACGTTTGAATAAATCTCTATAAGTTAAACTGCCATTGGCTTTTTTTAAGGTATCGAGTAAGAAATAAGAAAATGCTCCCCGACGTTGCCCACCCACGTTATATTCTTTGGCTGTTTCGCGATCGCGGCAAGCTGCTAGAGAAATATATTTTCCTGGTGGTAAAGTCCAGTCAGTGGTATTTTTTGCTAGACTACGCTCTTCTGAATTGGAAAATATAAAACTGTCTAGCGATCGCTTTCTTCTATCGATAGGGGCTTGACGCACTAAGGTGTCCGCTTCTATGTCACCACGGGTGCCAGAGCTTGAGTGGCAACAGTCCATAATAATCGTAATCTGAGGGTTTTTCTTTGCTACCTCTGCAATCAGCTTTTTCAATTCTTTATCTGCCAAGTCCCTACTCCCCGGACTGCGGCTATCATAACAAACCAGGGTTTCATTAAGTCGGTCTGGCTCTATATCCCAAAACTCTTCCGGGGCTTCCTCTTGAGAACCATGACCAGCATAGTAGAAAAATGCCACATCTTCACTTCCAGCTTGGCACAGATGTTGACGAAAACCATCAATTACTGCCTGCCGGGTAGCATTTTGGTTAATTAGCGTATGCAGATGTAACTGGTATCCATCAGTATCAACCCGCCCTTCCAAGTACTCTTTGATTGCAGCTATATCATTTATACAGCCCTGTAGTGGAGAAACATTTACGTATTCATCAATACCAACTAGTAGCGCATAGATATTATGACTCATATATGTAGCAACCCTGATTTTTGACGACACATGAAAAATATACACTTACGTGCTGGACTACAACGATACGTGACGACTTTCCGAATTATTGTCAAAAATACTTTTCGCTAAAGATACCCGATTTTTTCAAATTCAGCAGATTTCACATCCAACTATTGCCAGCCCAATTATTCGCAGGAACCAATGGTTGCCGTTTACTTGTATAGTTGGCAGTCACCTCCTTCGGTGCAGGGTACCCGAAGGCATCGGGTTTTGGAAAAATCAAAATATTAAGAATCCGAAAAATAATTAATTAGCTCTTCTTGTGATACCAAAAAATAATTAATTAGCAATCCAATATTGCAAGGATAGTAGCAAAGAACGGGCGTTGCTGAATCCGGGTATGAATTGCTAAATTTACCCTCACCCTAGCCCTCTCCCCAAGGGAGAGGGGACAAGAATTCTGTCTCCCCTCTCCCCAGGGAGAGGGCTAGGGTGAGGGTAGGGAGTGGGGAGTGTCAATAAGTTGCTCCATTAGATTGAGTGCTTCTTCTGCTTCATCTGCTTTTCCTTGTTTCCGGAACAGTTCAACTGCCCTTTGTAAATCAGCGCTAGCACGTTCAGAGTCTTTTAGTTGAATGTAGGCAAATCCACGATTGTAGTAAGCATCAGCAGAGTTAGGGTTAATTCGCACAACTTTGCTAAAATTAGAAATAGCCTCTTGAAAGTTTCCTAACCGACGGTGTGCAAGCCCTCGATTATAGTAAGATAAAGTAAAGTTGCGATTAATTTTGATAGCTGGGCTAAAATCTTCAATCGCCTCATAATATTGTCCTAACTTAAAGTTGGCAAGACCGCGATTGTAGTAAGCTAAGGCTAAACTGGGATTGTTCTTCAAAGCGTAGGTATAATTCTCCTTTGCCTTCTCATGCTCTCCCAGTTTAGTATATACAGAGCCTCTGTTGTAGTAGATATCGGCATTGTCGCGACTTATCTTGGCTGATTTAGTGCGATAATCGCGAATTTCCTGTTTATTTTTCTCAAGAGTTTGATTAATTTTTAGCGCTTCATTGTAGTCCTGAATTGCTCCTTGATAATCTCCCAAATTAGCACGAGCTATCCCTCGATGCTGATAAATATCTGCATTTTTACGATTGTAACTTAACGCTTTGTTGTAATCTTCAATTCCTCCCTTATTATTTCCCAAGTTAACACGAGCAATTCCGCGATTGTAGTAAACTGCCAGAAAAGAGGGGTCAATTTGTAGGGCTTGATTGAAATCTTCAATTGCCTTCATTGAGTCTTCCATCTGAGTGCGGACAATTCCGCGATTGTTATATGCTTCAACCAAATTGGCGTTAATTTTTATGGCTTGGTCGTAGTCTGCAATTTCCCTTTCGCGGTTTTTTAATTTAGCATAAGCCATACCCCGGCTATTATAAGCTTCGTCATCCTTGGGATTCATCTCAATGGCTTTATTGAAATATTTAATTGCGGCTTTGGGGTTTCCTAATTCAGCGTGAATCACACCTAGGTTATAATAACTATTGGCATCTTCGGGATTAGCCTGCAAAAATCGCTTGAAATTAGCGATCGCTCCATTATAATCTTTCAACTGCATATTCCTGACACCCTGTTTGAAATCGGTGGATGGATTGGAGTTTTCGGATTTTGGAGAGGGGTGACAACCAAAGGCGATCGCTCCTAATATCAATACAACAATCGTTAACTGCCATTTTTGCATATATATGTCTCTCATGATACTGAACTAAATAAATTAGATCGCGTGTATTCCCCTTCCCTACCAGAAAATTCCGAGTATACAGTCTAACCAAGAGTCAAAATTGATGTAAGTATTAAGCAGAGCAAATAACAATTAAAAACATGAGTTTCACCAAGTTTGATTTAGCTATCAATTGGTATTGCTTCAGTAGAAACACCAGATGAGTGATAATTTAAATTGAACAAAATATACATAAAAATACAAGATTCAGATAATACATTTGAAAAAAACAAATAAAAAATGACCGCGAACGGTCCAAAGGGCGTATTTCTGAAGAAACACGGGTATCCGTGTTTTTATCATTCGTTGTCGGAGGCTCATATCTTGTACCTACCTATACGTACAGCACTTTGCAAGTAAATGAAGTACACCCCCTCCCCTTGCCAAGGGGAGGGTTGGGGAGGGGTATTTCTGTACCTCACAAAGTTGAAATTTGCTGTATATAGCGATTCCCACATTCGTGAGGTAGAGCAGTAGGCGCTTCGGTAGCACGTAGATAGACGCAGATAAATTTGTACCTCAGCAAACTAGGAAACGCTATAAATCATCATTCAAAAGCTTTAATGATAAAAAACGCAATAGACTTGCTCTGCACCCATGACGGTGTAAGCGTTGCAACCCATCCAAAAGAATGGCTCATCCCAATCCTTGAAGCCGAAAATCTTGATGTACTCCCAGAGGTTCAATCTGACCCCTGGGACACCCCGTAATTCCTCTTTGCTACCCATAAGGGTTGGGCGTAGAGCTTTCCTAAGTCGCAAATATTATAAACAAGCCTGTACAATTGTTGATAAATATTAAAAATGTTATAAAGTCAAAAATAAATCAGAAATAGTATTGAGATCGGTCAATGCTTTTATCCATCAAAAGAAAACTTCGGACATTGGGTCATCTTCCCGTATTGCCAGTCCATCTACCCCGAAAAAAAATCGCTCTCTTTGGATTGTGAAGTTTTGTGAGTTGATAAATTTAAATGTCGCCAAAGCTGCTTAATTCGCCCATTGTAACTAACAGCTTGCGTTCTCCGACATAGGAATTACGCCCATGAGCAGTTAAGAGGTTATCTAGCATTAATAAATCTCCGCTCTGCCAAGGAAAGCTTGCTTCTAACTTCTGATAGACCGCAGAAATTTCTGAGATGATGGAGTCTTCAATGGCAGACCCATCACCGTAATAGCAATTTCGGGGTAAATCCTCTTTTGAAAATGATGACACCAGAGCCTCCTGCACTTCCATATCTAAGCATGAGATATGCCAATGTTGAAGCTGAGTAAACCAAGTTATTTCCTTGGTTTGAGGATGATTTACTACAGCGGGACGTACAGAACGAGTTCTTAAGCCCCCGCAATCTTTCCATTCAAAATCAATGAAAGCTTTTGTGCAAATAGCTTCTACTTCTGCCTTATCTTCAGTCTGAAACACAGTTTGCCAGTTTAGCCCAAATCTAGAATTATAGTTACGAAGATACATCACCTTCTTTTCAATGAATTTATCCCGAATCTTGGGATCGATTAACTGGAAAACTTGGCGACTGTCAACAATCACTGTTTCTCCTCCCTGCTGTGCTGGTTGACAACAACCAAAAAAGATTTTCCTGGGCCAATGATAATTGAAAGAATTTTCGTTATGCCACAACAGTTTTTCATTTTTAGGATAAAAGACCGGAGTATAAACGTTTCCGCTGATACTTTCACGAGGATGTTCGCCATTATCATTAAACAAATTTGAACAAAGCTTGAGGCAAACTTGTTCAAAAGCAGGGGCTGTATCTAAATTAAATCCTCGCCAAAGTATAGCACCATACTTATACAATTCTTTTTGAATTAATTCCTGGTTAGATTCTATCCAATTTGTTATGTCTGCATTGGTATCCGATGATTGCATAACAATAGGAATAATTTGCGGTAATTGAAGATAATCTATATAAATCATTGTTTTGTTATCCTTCTATTGCTATCTTTTTGTAAAGGTCTGAAATTAATCAAACGATTTTCCCAAAGTTTTATTAGTTCTTGAGTTAAGTCCTCAAGCTTATTTTCCGAAATCTCTAAACTATTGGCAATCTGCTCTACTGTTAGTCGATTATCACTTTTTTTTAAAACGTTATAAGTTTCGGGCATAATCAATAATGATTTGCCTCCGGTATAGCTAAAATAAACTTCGTGAGCAGATAAATTTTGCTCTTGACAATTAAACATACTAACTTCTTTCAATTGCGCTGAAGTAACTAAACTAAGAATCATCTTTTGATAGTAGTCTTTCCAACTAACAGACAATTTGGTGATTAAAAAATCATTGATAACTAAGTAATTTAAATTAGTTGTTAGAAAACAAGTTATTGCCTCTAAACATGAATTGACTACTGGCTCTACATTGTTATTAAAAGAGGTATTTAGAAGCACAGGTACTTGAGTCATTTTTCCAAACTCATTAATTAAATTCCAGAATTTTGAATTGCTAGTTTTGGTAACAGTTTGAATACGAGAAGTACCATCGATATGAGTAATAGCACCTAAAAACTGCCTTTTATCTTCCTTAACTTTAATAGCAAACGTCATATATCCAAAAGAAGATGCCTGTTGCGGTAGTTCAAAAATTTCGTCTGCTGCTTCAACAATTACAGAAGGAGCAAAGGGACGATAACCTTCTCTTTTTTTTACCATTGCATTAATACGTGTTTTATTTTCACTTACCCTCGGGTCAGCTAAAATACTTCTATTCCCTAATGCTCTTGGTCCAAACTCTGTTTTCCCTTGTAACCATCCTATAACCGAACCTGTCGCTATCAGCTTTGCTACTTCAACAGGAGTATTTTCCATTAACAGAAAATCTACAAATCCGCTCCATTGTTTTAAAATAAATTCTACATCATCATTTGAACCAACATCAGAACCCCAATAGACATTAACCAGTGGCAAAGGTGCAAATTGATGATTGTATTTTTGGTCTACCATCATTGCAGCTCCAATTGCAGCTCCAGCATCATGAGAGGCTGGATGGACAAAAATTTTATCAAAAAGACCAGAGTAAAGGACTTTACCATTAAGGGAACAATTATGCGCTACTCCTCCTGCCATACATAATTTTGTGTGTCCGGTAATTTTTTGCCAATGGGTAAGAATATGTTTGGTTATCGTTTCTAAGGTTTCCTGTAAACTGGCTGCAAAATCTTTATGAGTTTGGTTAAAGTCTTCTTCTTTACGTCTAGGAAAAAATCTCTCTTTTAAAAACAGAGTATGGACTCCCCAAGGATTTAACTCATACCACCCATTGGGAAGTAAATTGTACAAAGATTGAAAATAAGAGCGAAATCTTTCGGGATTTCCATAAGGAGCTAATCCCATTACTTTATATTCATCAAATAAGGAATAGCCAAGTAATTCTGTGCCAGCTTGGTAAAAATCTCCCAAAGAAATTTCCACAGGATATTTTTTGAGTGTTTTTAATTGTTTCTGTTGACCGTTGAAAATAGTAATTGATTCACTTTCACCTCTTCCATCCATGACTACAACCAGTGCCTCAGAAAAGCCAGAGTGAAAATAGGTAGAATAAGCATGAGCCTGATGATGGGAGGTGAAGATTAATTTTTCGGGGGGAAATTGATAACCAAATTCTTTTGCCAAAAGAGAGATGATTAACTCTCTTGCATACTTTAAAGGAATGTTTTTAGCTTTAATATATTCAAGGTTTAACGAATAGTCAATAAAGTTTTCAGCAAAATAAAAACCAATATAATCAACATCTGAGATGTTAACTTGGTGCTGTTCCAAGCAATAACGAATGCTCTGAACACAAAACTTATTGGTATGTTTAATTCGATTTAACCGTTCTTCTTCTGCTGCGGCAATAATTTTCCCATTCTCCATTAAAACAGCAGCAGAATCATGATAATACCAAGATGGTAAATTAGGAATAAAGTCTCGCTCAATTTCGGAAAAAAAACCACTCAGTCCTAGCACTAACATTGTTTTTATCCTTGATTGTGAATTTTAACGGGGTCGAAAAAATTAAGTTTTTTAAAGATTTAAGTCTACACTAACTTGTGTATTGCTAATTTCTGCTTCCGCAAAAATATTCAGCGCTCTAATTTCAATTTGTGGATGATTGAATACTTGTTCTAAAATAGCAATAAATGCTTCTTTGAGAAAACATACAGTTTCTTCTCGAAATAAATTGCAGTTGTAAGTCAAATAACCCTTAATTTCATCAGCATGTTTTTCAAAATAGAACCAAAGATCGGTAAATGAGGTCTTTTGCTCACTTTCCAATGGAATCTGCGTCACCTTGAGGTGAGAAAGTGTAATTTGATCCATCTGAGAACCAATCTCATCCATCCAGGTATAACCCACATCAAAAATCGGATTTCTGCTAGGAACCCGTAGAATATCAAACTCCTGCACTAACTGATTAAATGGATATGCCTGGTGGGTGAAGGCTTCTAGAGAAGTAAGTTTTATCTTTTGGGTTAAATCGATAAATTTGTCCTGTGCATTAATTGTATTTCTCAAGACAATCATGTTCAGAAAAAGACCAATTTGAATTTCCCATTCAATGTGTGTTCTTTGTGAAACTGGTGTGGCAACGATAATATCTTCTTTGCCTGTATAACGATGCAGTAATGCTTTGAGTGTCGCTAGAATAATTGTGAATGGACTAACTTCGTGTTGCTGGCTGAATTTTTCTATATTCTGGAGGGAGTTAGAAGTTAGGTTTAAAGGTATCGTCGCACCTTTGAAAGTTTGATTTGCTAATCGTGGATAGTCAGAAGGTAAGTCTAATCGGACGTAGTCTTTTAACTTTTGATGCCAGTATGTCTGATGTACCAGCGCTTGGTTGCTATTCAAAAAGGCATTTTCCCAAGCAGCATAATCTTTATACTGAAACTCTAGTGGTTGAAGTGGATTTGCCTGTTTGCGTTGATAAGCTTCATATAAAACAGCCAACTCTTGCAACAGCAATTTAATCGACCAGCCATCAAAAATAATATGGTGAACATTAATCATCAACAGATGCTGTGTCTGTGTTAATTGTAATAGTTGCACTTGGAAAAGCGGTCCGTTTTCCAAATCGAGCGATCGCGCTGCTTTTTCCTGTATTATTAACCTAGCAGTTTTGTCAGGATCTGCGTCCTGGCTGAAGTCACGTTCCTCTAACCAGAAATCTATATCTTGATTTATGCGCTGCTTTGGTTCACCATCTACGAGAATGAAAGTCGTGCGTAAAACCTCATGTCGGTTTACTATAGAACTAAATGCTTTTTGGAGTGCCTGTTTGTCCAAGCAACCCTCCATCAATACAGCACCTAGAATATTGTAGGCGATCGCGGCTCCCATTTGAACTGACACCCAAAACTGACGTTGAGTCTCGGAAAGGGGGTAATATTCTGTAAGGGCTACTTTCTCAACTAAAGGCAGGTGCCTCCCTTGCTTTGCTTGGACAATAAGAGCTAATTTCCTTACATTTAAGTTGCCAAAGACTTCTTTCCAGTTGAGGTCAACTCCCAACCACTGACGCACCCGCGATACGATTTGAATTATCTTTAAACTATTGGCTCCAAGTAAAAGAAAGTTATCATCAATACCAATTTGCTTCTGTGTCAGAACTTCCGCGCAAATCTGGACTAATTGTACTTCTATTTGCGATCGCGGTGCTTCATATTTATCTGGTGCGGATTGCTTTAGTTCTTCAGGTTTTGGTAACGCTCTTCGATCGAGTTTACCATTTGCCATCAGGGGTAATCTGTCTAGACAGATGATGTGCGTAGGAATCATATAATTTGGTAACTTTTGTTCCAAGTAATTTCGCACATCTGCAATATCAATAGTGGTTGACCCAACAACATAAGCGACCAACTCTTTGTCAGTCTCGCCAGATTCCTGAGCAATAATCGTTACATCATCTATCTGTTTGTACTCCAACAGTTGTTGCTCAATCTCTGCTAGTTCCACCCGATATCCTCGGATTTTCACCTGGCTGTCTTTTCTTCCTAGATATTCTAACTCTCCCCCCGGCAGCCATCGTCCTAAATCACCCGTACGATAGATGCGTCTTATTTCACTAAATGTATTTGTCAAAAACCTTTGTGTCGTAAGTTCTTGACGATTCCAATAACCTCGAGCTAAACCTTCTCCACCAATATATATTTCACCTGCTACCCCTATAGGTTGCAGTTGAAACTCCTGATTCAAAATATAAATTTCGGTATTAGCGATCGGTTTGCCAATTGTAATTTTTTTGACATTAACTTCCGCCACAGTACATCCTACAGTTGCTTCTGTCGGTCCATATTCGTTATATATCTCTACATCCGCATTCCGCTGTCTTAGCAACTGGATGTGATTCAATTTTAGTTCTTCACCACCGACAATCACCAGTTTGATATTACTAGGAGTAACAGGAATATAGTTTAATATCTGAATATGGGAAGGAGTTAACTTCAAAGTATCTATCTGGGAGTCTACTCCAAAGCAAGTTTCCAAAAGCACTTCAGGTGAACTGTGCCCATAAATATACAGTTTTTTACCTCGTAATAAGGGAAGGAAGATGGTGGTTACAGTTAAATCAAATGCAGGGGAGGTAAACAACACCGTATTTCCCAATTGGGGATATCGCTCAAAGTAGTATTTGCTTGCCCAATACAAATAGTTCATTAAACTACGGTGTTCTATTGCCACTCCTTTAGGCAACCCAGTCGAACCAGACGTATACATCAGATAAGCCAGTTGATGGGGATGGCCATTTCTAGTTGTATTTGTGACATTCTCTACCTTGATTTCCTTGATGTTTGCTACATAAATTTCTAGTGAAGCCCATATATCTTGCTGACTTGCTTCGCTCAAAATAATTTGGCACTCACTGTCTGTAACCATGTATTGAATACGTTCTCTAGGCAATTCTGGGTCAATTGGCAAGTAAGCGGCCTCTGCTTTTAATACACCTAGGATAGCTATGATTAAATATTCCGAACGTGCCAAGAGTAGACCAACTCGGTCTTCTTTTTCAATTCCGTGGTATTTTAAATAAGCTGCGATTTGGTTTGCTCTTTGGTTTAAATCGCTATAATTAAGCACTTGATCTTCGCAAACTATTGCCACTGCCTGTGGATCGCGTTCAACCTGCTCCTCAAACCAGTCTATAACTTGTTGATGTGGATACCATGCTTGTGTTGCATTAAATTCCTTGAGGAGAGTTGTTTGTTCAGCCTCAGATAATAGTTCGACTTTAGCAACCATGCTGTCTGGGTGCCAGAGGACATATTCCAGCACACGGAACAAGCGTGAGGTCATCTGGTTGATAATAGTTTCCGTGAAAATTCCAGGATTGTATGTAATAAAAAGACTGTGTTGTCCTTGGGATTCCTGAATGTGAAATAAAAGTTTCACTTTATCGCTAAATGAAGTAGCCTTGTTAAGTGCAGAGTAGCTGAACCCTACATCAAAAAGAGGATCAGGATTGCGGCCATCTAAGCAAAATCGTCTGAGTAAAGCATCGATATCGTAGTCTTGATACTTGTGTGTTTGATTGACTACAGCTTGAATAATTTTGAGCAGATTTCGGATAGTTGCGTCTGTGGGGATTTGCAGCCGAAGAAAAAGAATGTTATCTATTAATTCTGTTTCTTTTGAAACTAAAAGTCCGGGAGTAATGATGAGGATATCTTTGGCATCCGTATATTTTGACAGCAGAATCGAGACTGCTGTACTGAGTAAAACATAGGTACTTGTTGGAATGCCTTGAGTCAACTGCTTTAACCTGTCATCGATTGACTGGGGAAAAGGAGATAACTGATACTTAGTAGAGTCCCTATTGTCCAACTGGCTCTTCAATGGGGCAAACCAGTCGGGTTCAAATCCTCGTAATTGTTCAATCCAGAAATCTTCAGAGATAACTCTGCGGATATCTATTTCCATAGCTAGTTACTCCCTAGAAATCAAAGTTAAACATAGGCTTTGTTTCCTCAGCTTTCTCTTCATCAGAAGTCCGAAAGTTTAAATCATCTAGTCTTTTATCAGGATAGGCAATAATATCTACGATTAAAGCATAAAGTCGCTCCTTCATTACCTGAATTCTTTCGGGCTTCCATAAATCTGTTTTGTATTCAATGTCAAGCCGCAACTGATAATCGGTTTCAACAAAGTTGAAGATTAAATCAAATCTACTGGCAAGCACAATGCTTTGAAATACTGATATCTTTAATAATTCATTTTCTTGGGTGTGAATTTTGGTACGTTCCATCACAACTTGCACTTCAAACAAAGATGAAGGTTCTAAATCCTGATTTATTTGTTGCAGGTCATTGACAAGAGCATCAAATGGATATAGCGCATTGTCTAAAGCCTCCAAGATAGTTTGCTTGACTTGATGCAAAAATGATAAGAAAGTTTGATGATTTGCAATAATATCCCGAAGAACCAGAGGATTGATAAAATAGCCAATCTGCCCCTTGAAATCGGGATGAGAACGTTCGGCAAAGCTGGTTCCAAGAATAATTTCGTTTTGTTGAGTTATCCGGTAAAAGAGGGTTTTGACTGCCGCTACCAACAGCATATATAAACTAATATTATGTTTGCGGCTGAAGCTATTCATGGCGGCTGTCAACGAGGGATCAAAAACAAGCAGGGTAACATCACCGTTGAATCTGGAGGTTGGTAGACGAGGAAAATCAGTTGGCAAATTCAACGCAGGTCGCGCACCAAGAAGCTTGTTTTGCCAGTAATCGCGCTGTTTGCATATTTCATCAGATTTAAGCAATTCATTATACCAGGCAGCATAATCTTTGTACTGGATGCGTAAGGGTGAAAGTTGCGGTTCTTGTCCTGAACTGTAGGCCGCATAGCAATGAAATACTTCGCGTTCGAGAATGTCAAAAGACCAACCATCAATCACAAGATGATGAATATTAAGTAACAAAACATTCTTGGTATCTGAAAGTTTAAGCACTGTTATTCGCAGAAGCGGTCCTTGTGTCAAATCAAAAGGTTTGTAAGCTTCCTGAAACCCATACTCGTATGCTCGTTCTTCGGGGTTCTCATCTCCAGAAATATCAATGTATTCTTGGGGAATATCAATTTTTTCATGCACACGTTGCCTGAGTTCGTCTCCTATTAAGACAAAGGTCGTCCTTAATGACTCATGGCGAGTTACGATTGCCTCAAAAGCTCGCTGTAGCGCTTCAATATGTAAATTTCCTCCCAAAAGTAAAGACATACAAAGGTTATAGGCAATAGCGCTAGAGTCCATCTGCGCGTGAAGCCAAAGACTGCGCTGGGCAGGGGAAAGCTCATAATCAGAAAATTTTTGTTTGCTTGGTGTCAGGGGTAGGATTGCTGGTAACGTGGGAGAGGGATTTGATACAAGTAATTCTTCAGTTTTCTCCTCACGTGACCCATCAGCAGGATGTTGAATTTTCTCTAAAAGCTCTAATTGCTGGCTCATGACCATCAATTGCTGTTTGACCACATTTAATAGATTTGGTGAGTTATCAAAAATCTTGTTTATCATCACTACCTCCAAGAGTACCCCGCCAAAGCTGTGCCATCCCAACTTGTATCAGGCGCGGCCCAGAGTACGGTTTGCGTCCGTGAGCGACTAGCATATTATCTAACATTAGTACATCTCCCTTCTGCCACGCCACTAAGACCATTTCTTCCTGATAACACTGCTTTATCTCCTCAATTACTGAGTCTTCAATAGGAGTTCCATCACCATAAAAGCTGTTGTTTGGTAGTTCATCTGGTTTGAATAACGAAAGCAAGCCCACTTGGATTTCTCGATCGAGGGCGCTCATATGATAAAACATCATATGATTGAACCATGTCCATTCTCCAGTTTTGGGATGTTTGAGTACAGGCTCCCTAACGGCTCGTGTTTTCAGATATCCGTCCGCTTGCCATTCCACTGCAATTCCGTTTTCCTGGCAGTATGTTTCGACATCAGCTTTGTTCGTTGTCTGAAATACGGTTTGCCACGGTAAGCCGAAAAATTCATAAAAGTTGCGAACGTACATCACCTTTTTTTCAATAAACTGCTGACAAAGTTGAGGTCTAATTCGATTTAAGACCTTACGAGTATCGGCAATTGGGGTTTCACCACCAACTGTTGCTGGGGTTAGGCAATGAAAGAAAATTCGCATTGGCCAGCTTTGCTGGTATGAATTTTCACAGTGCATGCTAATACTTTGATTGGCAGGATGCTCTGTGGAGGTATAGATTTTGCCAGCAATAACGCTACGTGGTGAGGAACGCTCTCGATATTCAAGAGTTTCCCCACAGACAACGCGGATTAGCGTTTCTAAGTCCGATGAGTTCTCTATATGAAAATTCCGAAACAGCAAACCGCCATATTGTAGTATATGCGATTCGATAAACTCTCGGTTATTAGCTGCCCATGAGTATAAGTTTACTCCGCAAGCAATGGCTTCAATTACTAAAGGTAACTTTTTTTCAAGGTCTAAGAAAAACATCTTAATTGGTGTTTCACACACAATATATATCCTCCTCTTTAAGTTTGCTGGTTTTGGAAAATCCGATCCAAAATTTCATTTGTGAGGAGGGCATTATGCTGCAAGTGTTCGCCCGTAAGCATATCACCGTGATTTCCCGAACCTTTGTAGACAAACACATTTCCTGCGGTCATGTTGACCCAACTATCTATGTTATTTGGGTCTGTTGACCAAATGAGGTGGACATTAGCCTTAATTTGTCCATCGTTGACTTTATTATTTAAGTAGCGGATGTAAGCAGTTGTCTTCGCTTTTAGCTGGGCTTGAAATTCTGGGCTTAACAATATACTTAAATCTGGGTCATCTTTGACAAATTCAGAGTAGTAGGCAATTTCTGTATCAACTTGTTGTTGAATTGTCGCATCACTTTCATTTCGCTTGCATTTCCGAACAGCGGAATCTAGCATAATAATGTCAGAAACTTGATGACCGCGATGCTCCAGCTTTTTCGCTAACTCAAAAGCCAAGTTTCCTCCCACACAGTAGCCCAATAAAAAGTATGGACTTTGAGGTTGAGTCTCTTCAAGTAATTCTGCATAGCTAGTGATGGGATCTTCGTCTTCAATAAAATCCAAGCTATATACTGAGTAAGATTTGAGGTATTGAGCAAGCCCTTTAAACGCAATTCCATAACCAAACATCGTAGGTAAGGCAAAGATGTATTTATGGCTTTTGGGATTGAACAAGGTCATCTGTTGTTTTCCTTGCCCCGTGCGAGAAATCTGGAGGGCTGAAATATAATCACCTAGTGCCCGAATCGTAGAAAAATCAAAGACAGATTTCAGGGGGATTTCAACTTTGAGAGTTTTACGAATCCGCGAAAGTAAAACTAGCGCATTTAAACTATGACCACCCAAGGCAAAGAAATCATCGTCAACTCCCACCCCGTTAATCCCTAGCAAATCCTGCCAAATTTCAGCTAATGTCTTTTCTAGATGATTTTTAAATTCGTCAGTTTTGTTTTGCTTCCTCAGAAGTCCAGTTGCTTTAAGCAATGCTTTCTTATCAAGCTTACCGTTGTAAGTTAAGGGAAACCGATCCACAAATTCAAAACTCTTGGGAATCATGTACTCCGGAAGCTGCTTACTCAGAAAAGAAGATATACTTTCCACCAAAGTATCCAATGAATTTCCTTGATTTGACAGGTGGTGCAAAGCATTAGGTATCAGATAAGCCTGTAAATTTTTAGATTCACTGACAACCGCTACAGCATCATCAATTGCAGGATGCTGTTTGAGTAAAGTTTCGATTTCGCCTAATTCTAAACGATAGCCCCGAAGTTTTACCTGGTCGTCTTTTCGACCGAGGAAAATTATTTCTCCATTTTCCAGCCATTTGCCTAGATCCCCCGAGCGATAAAGTTTACTTTTTGGCTCTAAGGGATGTGTGATAAAACTGGCTGCAGTCAGGGGGGGATCTTGCCAGTAACCGTCGGCTAAACACAAACCAGCAATATAAATTTCGCCGACACATCCAATGGGAACAGGCAACAGGTTTTTGTTGAATATATAAATTCTGGTATTAGCTATGGGTTTGCCAATGGTAATCCAGTCTGGTTTTGCTCGACCAGCAATGCATCCCACTGTTGCTTCTGTTGGACCGTATTCATTGTAAATTTCTATATTTGGATTCAAGGCCTGCAAAGTTTCAATTTGTTCTTTATTTAATTCTTCACCACCCACGATTGCTATTTGGATGGCAGTTTGGTTAACTTTGAGGTGTTTTAAAGCGGAAATATGTGATGGTGTTAGTTTTATAGTGTCAATTTGGTCTCCCAAATCGAAAATCTGTTTGAGGGTTTGGTCAATTTCCTCCCTATCTACGATCGCCACAGTTTTACCGCAAGCTAAAGGGCAGAAGATGCTAGTTATCGTCAGGTCGAAGGCAGGAGAGGTAAATAGCGGCATATTTCCCAAATCTCGCCCTTTGAAGTAAAATTTTAAACACCAATAAATGTAATTAAAAAGACTGGAATGCTTAACTGCAATACCTTTCGGTTTTCCAGTCGAACCAGATGTAAAGATGATGTAGGCAAGGTCTTGCGGTGATACTGGATAGATATTGGAAACTATAATATGCCGATCGCTATCTTCATACTTAATAGCAAAAATACTACTAGTATTAATATTTACATTAACTGTAGTATCAATAATTACTGCTTTTGCGCCAGATTCTTTGAGAATTGCCCGATTTCTTTCTATTGGCGCTTTGGGATCTAATGCCAAAAATCCGCATCTTGCTTTCATCACAGCCAATACCGCGATCGCAAAACGCTCGGAAGGCTCGACCATAATTGCGATGACATCACCTGGTTGGACTAGATTTTTTGCGGATAAAAAATCTGCGAAAGTGTCAGACTTAGCACTGAGTTCGCGATAGCTGAGGTTTTTGTTACGGAAACGTACTGCTGTTGCATCCGGAGTTAGATTTACCTGTGCTTCAATCAAGTCAACTATGGTTTTTTCTTTGTCAAAACCAAAGTTAGTCTGATTAAATTCTGATATCAACTGTCGATCGCGATCGCTAATAATCTGAATATCGCCGATCGGAGTTTCCGGAGCTAGCAGTACAGTCTGTACGATCTGACACAACTGGCTTTCGATCCGTTGAAGAGATGTTGTACTAAATACCTTGGCATTATGTAAAAACCGAAATTTCAATCGCTCTCCAGGAATGACAATTACCGAAAAGTCGTAATTACTTTGCTCTATAGGCTTGAACGCTTCAACATTAAATTTATAGTTTTTAGTATTTAAAGCATCACGTACTTGGTCGGGTTCAGGATAGTTTTGAAATACAAACACATGATCGATCAAATGGGATCTATGTTCGCTCAGTGCTTGGATATCTGCTAAGGAATAATACGTATATTCTTTGCTTTTGATCGCGTCTTTATGAACGCGCTCAATTAGTTGGACAAACGTCAAATATGGTTCGACCCGAAACCGTACGGGAATAGTATTGATAAACAAACCAACCATCTGCTCGATTTGTTTAATTTCTGATGGACGACCCGATACCGTCGATCCAAAAACTACATCATCTACATCGTGGTATTTTGCGAGCAAGATAGCCCAAATACTTTGAATCAAGCTGCTTAATGTAACCTGGAACTTGCGAGCTAAATGCTTTAATTTTTCTGTAGTCTGCTCGTCTAATTGAAAGCTGTACGTAGATGATTGATAACCTTCTTCCAGAAACGAGCTTTTTGGCATACGCACTGGATAGTCGTAGCCCTGTAAATATTGCTGCCAGTACTGTTTAGCAGCCTCAGTATTCTGCTGTTTCAGCCATTGAATAAAATGACTGTAGGGTGGAACTGGGCTAGGATTTGGAGTTTGTCCATCAACTAATACTTTGTAAATTTCGATCAACTGACTAAGCACTAAGCTAGAAGACCAACCATCCATCAAAATATGGTGATGAGTCCAAAGTATTTCATAACGCTCAAATTGCGTTTGAAAAACTGCTACTCGCATTAGCACGTCCCGCTCTAAATTGAACCCTTTTTGGATATCTTCCCGTTGGTAATTATCCAAAAACTCGCTTTGCTGCTGTTTTCCTAAATGTTGAATATCTTGATATTGAAAGTTAATTTGGCATTCTTTTAAAACCATTTGTAAAGGTCGTGCAGCTTTCTGAGGAATGAATATTGTTCGCAAAATATCATGCTGCTTGAACAGTTCATTCCAACTTTTCTCAAATAGCTCAACGTTAAAATCACCAGTAATTGAACAAGAAACTTGCTCTAGGTAAGTACCTGGTCTTTCGTCGTAAAGAGAATGAAATAGCATTCCCTCTTGCATAGGTGTCAAAGGATACAAATCCTTTAAATTTTCCTTACCTTTTATGGCTTTTCCCCGTTGGTCTGTGTTCATAAAAAGTCATCCAATTTTTTTGACGTGGAATTTTAACCAGGACTTATACCATTTCACGTTCAGATTTTGACTTTAGGCAAAAGGTGAAACGGTATTACGCAAAAACGGCAACAAAATCTTATTTTTTCCCAACTAATGGGTAAGTTGTATTAACTATTCATCTGCAAAAATTTCATCAAATTCCTCCAAACTCAGATTATTATAAGTTAAATCAGAAGGAGTAATTACAGGAGTAGTGTGCTGCTGGCAGTGTTCGATAATCCCTTGCAATGCCTCTTGATAACAGTCTAAAAGCTTTTGGATAGTTTGCTGCTTAAACCGCCTAGCACTGAAGGTCACTGAAAATCTTAGCTGCCGTGCGTGAACAATCCCCGAAAATTCTAGTTCATGCGTTCGTTTTGATTGAGAGTTAATTAAATCACCACATGATTCTTCAGCCAAATCGAACATACTCAAGCTAATGTCTTCGTCAATACGTCCTAAATAGTTGAACAAAATAGATGGCTGAATGTGTATCAAATCGCTTTGCGGCTGTGTTAAGTAGCGCAAAATACCATAACCAATGCCCTGGAGAGGAATTCGGCGTAGCATTTCTTTAATAAACTTAATTTGATATTCTGTAACAGTATTACTAACTAGTTCAATTAAAACTGGGTAAATAGTTGTAAACCAGCCCACAGTCCGACTGACATCTACTGTGTCAATATCACTTATACGTCCATGTCCTTCCAAATCAATTAAAAAACGCTGACCTCCACACCACGCATTCATGGCCTGTGCTAGAGATGCAAGCAAAATGTCGTTGATTTCGGTGTTATAAGAACCGTGAACCTGCTTTAATAGTGAGTCTGTTTGCTCTGGGGTTAAGCAAAAGGTTAAAGTACAATTATCGCAGACAAGATTTTCGGCTTCTGGAAAGTCGATTATCAACTCGTCTACCACCGTGTTGGCTAGTTGCTGCCAATACTTTTGTTCTTCCTGAAACTGATGACTGGTACTATATTTTTGAAGCTCTGTTGACCATCGTTGATAAGAGTCTGTTTTGCTTGGAAATTTGATTTTTGAACCGACACAGGCTTGTTTGTATCCGGTAGATATATCCTCCAATAAGATCCGCCAGGATAAACCATCAATAACTAAATGGTGAGCAACCATTAACAGTCGGTCTCCTTGGTCAAGGTGAAAGAGAACAAACCGGATTAAAGGACCATGTTCGAGATCCATACTAGCTTGAACTTGATTGGCTTCAGCTTCTAGCTGTGCGATCGCATTAACTCGCCCTACCAAATCAACAATTTCAAAACTGAAAGGATGATCTGCATCTCCACATTCCTGAACAACGCGGTCATTGACATATTTAAATCGCAACCGCAAAGCGTCATGATGAATCTGGATTTGTCGTACAACTTGATGTAGAGCATCCACATTCTGGCGCCCAAGAGTCGCCAGCATCAAAGATTGATTGAAATGATGTTTTTCGCCTGCGTAAGTTAAGAAGAACCAAGATTGAATTGGCGTTAACGGTACTATACCAGATATTAACTTTTGTTCAGCTTTTTGGTTAGTAAAAACCACTTCTTGGGCGAGTTCGGCAATAGTTGGGTATTGAAATAGATGCTTTTCTTTGAGTTGAAGATTCTGCTGGGCTAGGCGAGACACCACTTGGATGGCTTTAATAGAATCTCCCCCCAATTCAAAAAAGTTATCATAGATACCAACTACCTCCAAGCCCAAAACTTGACTCCAAATAGTAGCAAGAATCTTTTCTGTAGGAGTCTGGGGTGGAATAAAGTGAAGAGTCAAACTAGGT